>Ga0209680_1000623_pt1 | contig 10218 bp, 7 predicted proteins | sample WorMetLIZISLAND1_FD_187413 | JGI IMG/M metagenome (GOLD analysis project Ga0209680, IMG submission 187413) | Marine gutless worms symbiont microbial communities from Max Planck institute for Marine Microbiology, Germany - Olavius loisae LIZARD... ... | reverse complement strand
TACACTGATGACCGACCGACGACCCACCGACCACTCATTTGGAAAATTTCAAATGGCGACATATCTGCAATGGGTCATCCGATGAACTTCATATGTTTGGTTCTAGGCTGGGGTTTTCAGGGTCAGCAGATCGCATGGCACTATTTCCGGTTTGATCAAATCCAAGAGGTGGCCAGCGGCCACCTTGGAAAGTTTCAAATGGCCATATCTCCACAACAGGACATCGTTCTAGTGTAGGGTTTTCGGGGTCGGCGGATCATATGGTTTCTACATCCGACTGAACCAAATCCAAGAGGCAGCCACACGTCTCTTGGAAAATTTCGAATGAATATATCTCTGGATATATTCCAAGAAAAAGCAGCTTTGCAGGAATATGAGAGACGTGAGAGAAGAGAGAATATGTGCGAAGTAATCAGCCTGGTCACAGTCTGAAATATCTCTTGTTGTATTGTTAATTACATGCGCTAGATTAAGCTGATCACGCAGTTGGCTTTGCAGTCTACATTAACTCTCTGTATCGTCTCATATATACAGCACTTCTAGCGATCAAAGTCAGTCTCCGTGAAGAGGTAAGTTGAGATGCAAAGGGTTTAACGTTCAGCTTGACACATTATGGCTAACTTTGGAGACGACCTTTCCAGCTAATCTCTCAAGTTGAAACACTCAGGACTTCTCAGCCAAATCACTCGTCAGAAACTGACAACAAAACATAACTACAATAAAGAACAACAACCACGCAAGGAAACCACTAACATAAGCAGAAACCAAAGCAAATGAAAACTAAAGACAGGTTAACAGGTCTTTTGTATCATCCTAGATCACGCTTATTCTACAGCTCCCTGGAGGCTGGAACCCACATGCAGGCGTCCCTAGAAAATAACAATTAAACAGTAACCAGGTATAACAAGTCATTAGACCAGTTACAAGTAGACGTTGATTTCTTGACTTGTCAATCAATGTCATTCCTGCGGGGATGAAGTAACAACAACGACGATGTTAAGCCATTGACGCCAACTGTTGCCATATGGGTACAGCATCCTGTGCCAGTGTATTTTTTGACATCCGGGCATCCGGGCACTCTGACGCTCAGCCCTGAGCGTCAGAGTGCCCGGATGTCAAAAATTACAAATGATGGCTTAACCCGGTCTGGCACAGGATGCTTTACAGCTGTACCCATATGGCAACAGTTGGCGGCAAAGGGTTAATTCTTGCAAAGCAGCGAGTCCAACAATAAACGTCTGTACCTTGCTGATTCGGTACAGTGCTTCTTGGCCACTACCGCCAGCATCTTTGAAGAAATCGTGAGCTGGGAACGTCCGGTTGATGTCACGCAAGATGACCTGCTCGTGTGGTGAGTCCTACGCAGCAAATACAGTTCTTTAATAGATTAACAGCCGCGTGATATTTCATCTTAACACAATCTCATCGATACAAGTACCTGTGGTCAGAATTTCAGATGGAAACTAACTAGAATTTTGTCAAAATAAGCCACAACTGTATCCATACAGGATGTTCTAAAACAAACTGGCCTTTACTGCATGGGCTACGTGCGTTACGCCCTACTGCCAAGGTCTCCCGTAACAGTTCACTGTGTATCTGATGACTGATCAGTAACGAAGCACAACGGGGAAGCTCAAATTCCGCTAATGTGGCGCCATCTACCAACTGAATTTAAAACAAATGTATTGTGACAGTTGGTAAATGAAAAACCCCCGAGTCACCCTATGACAGGCTATGAAGCCAAACTGAGAAACACGGTCACACAGTGTGGCAGACAGGCATGTACAACAAATATGAGGGGAAACCAACACACAAACATACAGAGTTTTTGCATTGTACATTTCAGTGGCATACGGACCATTAACCCATTGACTCCCACTGTTGCCATATGGGTACAGCTATAAAGCGTCCTGTGCTAGACGAGGTTAAGCCGTCATTTGTAATGTTTGATATCCAGGCACTCTGACACTCACGGCTAAGCGTCAGAGTGCCTGAATGTCAAAAATTGCAAACGACGATTTAACCCCATCTGGCACAGGATGCATTATAGCTGAAACCATATGGCGACAGTGGGCGTCAAAGAGTTATATGCTGGAGGTGTGAGGAGTTGATACTAACCTGAGGAATCAGCGTCCGATAGGCCTCAAGCAGCTGCGGACTTTCCGTGCAGCCAGCAAGCAGCTGCCAGACCTCGTCTCGCAGTGGCTCGGGAATTCCCTTGCGTACGAGAGAGCGAACTTGTCGCGGCCGTTGACGAAGGTTCTGATGCCAGCGTTTGAGCACGCCGTGCCAGCTGTCCAGGAGGTTCTCATCAGTAACGTCTTTGCTGACGATGCCAGAGCCACTCAACAGGGGTTCGTCGTTGTCTACGATGACAACACCAGGGCCAACCAACATTATCTAAACTTCGTAGGAAAATCTTAGGAAGATTTTTTCTCTTACAAAGATCATAGGAAAATATTTAGCAAAGCACTAATCTCGAATTAGGAAATATTAACGTAATAATAATTGTAATTAACACTTTATTTTTGCGTCATATTGGACGTTATTACGTGACGATGTTGTCAAATCGTGAATTAGTCAGTAGAGCAAAATTATGTCTGGTTAGTGTTTTCCCAAATATCATCAAAGATTGTCTGAAGATGAGAAATCTTCCTAAGATTTTCCTAAGAAGTTTCAAAAACGTGGGCCACTGGGCCCAGCTTCACTAACACTAAGCAGCACTGTGTGATTCAATGCCGCAGGCAAGAATGGTATACTGCATGCGATTCTTGTCAATTTAAACAACAGAGGCATACTGTCACCGACCTCACCTATTTGTTATGCAAACCTGTTTCCAGACATGAGTGACTGCACATCAGCAAAATTAGGCTATACAGTGCCATTCACTATGGTTAACGCTAGAAAATAGAGGACAGAAGACAAATTAGAAATACAGACAATACACAAACTAAACGCAATGCAAAACACAGCAAAACCAAACTAGCCTGGTTTAGTCGCTTCTTATGACAGTTGGCCAGGAAACGAGGTGGGCTTATTCTACAATGCTCCCGAGACCACACGGGGTGCCACCAGACATCAACATTACAGCTACATAAGACGATACAGTATCAAATGCATAACCGGAAAGAAAAGTATCGGTAACAGCTAGAAACTAAACTCAAAGGGTGTGCATTACTACATCTCGCAACTAACATACATGTAACATTATCGACATTCAAGCCAACAGCTGCTGTCAAACTCGTGCAAATAATTAATGGAGCCGAACTATAAGACAAACTGCAAAATATGTCTACCGGATTCATCGGCATCTGCGTCCACGTCCTGTGGCGTTTGCAGCTCCTGGGATGAATTTGATTTGCTGCTTGACTGCAGACCCATCAGCGTCATGTTAGACTTCTTGCGTTCCAACTCCGTCAGACTTTCCACACTCAGCACCTCATAGCGTGCATGACGTGGAGCACGCCCATCGTCACACTACACATCAACAGATATGTATAAATCGTTCTGCATTGTCGCTTGTCGGACAAATTACAAACTCAGCTCTTGAAAGAACTCGGTTCTCCTATTTTAAAAATCCACATGTAAAAAATGTCAAAATCTTCCAAATTTCTACGTTTCACACCTTACAACATCTTCAGACAAAAACTTCCAACAGCTTGTCAAATGACAACGACCGTAAGAAGCAAGGCAAACCTCTTTCAGCTTCAGAATAAACTGTTCCACATGAGGCTTGGTCGTGAAGTACCAGAAACGCTCGCCAGTCGGAAATATCTTAGCTCGCGTCTCGACGAGAAAACGGACTGGTTCCTGTATTCCTTCAATGATGATGTCAATGGCAATCGTCATGAAGACACGCGTATCTGCGACCACCGAGTAAACAATAATAGCAATCATGCAGCATGGTTTCCGCAGTAAACGATTATGTCACCGGGTTTTTCATTAGTTCACTGTTTAATGATGAAACAAAGCTATCCTCTGAACATTCCACACAGAATACATCCGGTCCAACTCTTACTATTCTCATTATTCAATGCTGCCAATACAACTCTAGTGGTATTTTTGTAGAGTTTTCCTCAGCATCATTGCTATTATTATTTCCAGATTTATATTGAAACTGCATTTAGGACTGTGAGAATTACTTCAGTACTTCAACCTGCACAACAGTGCATGTGACAAACATGAGGTAATATCAGCTATCAAACTCGATGTTATTGTTGACATGACATATGTACAGCTTCTAACTCCCAAGTACAAAGCACACGACATTGGAGTCTTCTGTAAACAATTCTTCAGTGTCGCGGATAATGAACCAGCATAACGCTTGAACCTCGGCAAATTTCTTCTTCAACTTGTTCTGCTCTTCCCAATGCTGGATTGACAAAATGCAAGATATCCAACCACTGCTTGAAAAATATTTATAACAAAATCCAACCCAACCTCGAAAACAACATCAACAAAATGGAAAAAGTCGTGATAGCAACTGTAGCGACATTTCCACATATCTCTAAGTGCATTCAACACTGACCCTTGGCAGTTTCAGTATTCAGTACTTCAAAGTGAGGATCTGTCGGGTCCCAGTTAGCACTGATCATGTATGACCGAGCGTCAGTGCCGAAACCCATCGACACCTGTAAGTGACAACGTGTACAGTATTGTACACTGTACAATAAGAGCTATCACATGAAACTTCTCCATATCTCATCTACTACTAATAATATTGCAGAAATGTATGTACACTTTGCTGTAAACTGAACTGGGAACAAAATAAAAAATAACAACTGACAAATAATAGTGAAATGTTTGATTAATTAAAATATGGCTGTAGAAACGGTACAACTATAAAACGCAATAAATTACCATATCAATGACATGCATGTCGCTGTCGGTGACATTTCGGCCAGGACTTATCAGCAATCCAAAACACCTGCACAATATATTAGAAGTCTTCAACAGAATATCCAACAGGACAAATTCACTGCATGTATGTACAACAATTCTGCTCAACTGACTGATATTTTATGCAGTTGGCAGCACTGGATAAATTCAAAAAGTAAGAATATATGTCACAAAATCTCCAAATTTAATGCAGTGTTTGTTTGCATTCATTCGCAATAAGCGTCCTTAATGTACGAGTTAGAGCTACCAGAAACATAAAGAGTCTCTAGCAGCTTCAAGAAATTCTAACAATTCACACTGCAAAGCCGAGTGACGAGAATTTCATTTCTACTAGACATCTCTTGAGTGCAAAATATAGACTGTGCACAAAATAATAACAAAAAAAACAATTCTCTGGCAGTTTGATTAATAACTCCAGTGCAGCTGAATCGCATCAGCAGACAAAGTAGCACAGCACCTTTCAATCTTCAGTTCTCGAGCATGGCTGAGCTGAAGAACGGTGATTACGATTCTCTTCTCCACATTACACCGCAGCTTGAATACGTTCTTGTCTTTCGGGCATGTCACGAAGTTTCCTCTGCCATCGAACTCGCGGAATTCCAGTGCTACGTGGAATCGGAAAGTGCTTTCTTCGGTGACAAGAGAACTGTCGGACAGAACGCTCGGAGACTTTGGTAGACGTCGGAATGCAGTTGCAAAGCAGTGGAGTAGCTTCGCTATATACTGCACCACACACCACACAGGGACAATACTGTCTCAGTCTCACAATGTTATTTAGTCCTAGTCTCTAATATTTTAGTGTTAGTTAAATTTCGATTCTTTTTTGACTTTTTGCCGTACTTTTTGACCATCAAATTGCCAGTAAAATCTCTTCGTACAGAACAAATGTGTTACGGATTTATAAGACTTTGCTCTCTGTGTTAACAACTCATAATCAATGTGCAGGAAATGCAGGACATAATACTGTACACATCATATCAGAGCAGTCATATTAACACTTACCAAACGACTATAGAGACATAGCTTAATAGAAAACATAACAGAAAGCTTAACAGTCTTACAGAAAAACTTAACTTCAACACACCTGTTGTAAGCTGAGAATTCCCAACGTTGCAGGTATAGCATTTGATCTTAAAGGACAGGGACTTTCACTAAAGCAAGGTAATGACTACTTTTACAGTGCCTTTTAACATAAAATTTAGTATATATTTACAAAATATTAATTCCCTATTGTGTCTTCCGGAGCCTGCTAAAGGTCACTAAACTGCTGTAAAATTAATCAGATGCCGAAAAGACTATCAGTGAATTAACTGAGAAGACATAAAAATGGATCTTCCACGTTGTTAGCAGTGACAGAGTCATTTTAGAGACCCAGTGTCAGCTTAGAGCAAAGCAGCGCAGCAGTTCTTGACACTATTACAGATACTTTATTCCACCTGCATTTTACCAAATTATGACATCAATTATATCCGCTATACAACCACACAAGAGAAACTATATGTAAGGAACTATTACCGCCTCGGTGACGTCACAGCGAAAGACGTGGCATTGGAAGACGGCCGTCTCGGCCGAGTCACCGTGACTGCAGGTGAAAGCAAAACAACGCCGCTCCTCGCTCTCAGCCGCGCCACGAGCACAGAACAGAATACTGTGGATTGGATAGCACGCAATCTCCGAATTGGTCGTCGGCTCCACAAGTCTGCATACACCACACCACAGTACTGATGATTATGACAGATAGAACAAGACGGACGACATGCGATTGCAAGACTGTGCCGTGCTTTGCACTATAGTGCATCGCGAGGTAAAACTTTGACAAATTTTTACAAAATAATCCTTCTATCAGACAAACAAACCAAGTCGTGATAATAACTGTCAAGGTTAAAAAATTTCCTTCAGACACAATATATATTACAATCACAATTTGTTGAGCAGTTTGCCTTGAGGAGACACCGAATAATGATGATATGTAGTAAACAGTTTTAGAAAAGTAAATCACAGCTAACCGGACAATGCCGTCTGAATGTGCAGGCACTGAGAGAGTGACAGAAATGGCCATCTTTGACTGCGTATTCAGTACTCTCATGTTACGATTAATTTCCATTTCACTGCGAGGAGCATCAACGGTCGCTGAGCCGAGGTAAGTGAGCTCAGTAAACACGGTGTTGTCACCCTCCAAGAATACAAACGATGTCGACATTGTGTCAGACTTCACACGACAGCCATCTACACATACATAACACATCCTTTCACGCAAAATGCATATATTCAGTTCTTCAAATATATCCAATGGCCTACACATTATAAATACAGTATTGTGTGACGAACATATTAGCAAAATTTGCTTGATGATAAACACCCCAAGCAAAGGTAGTCCTCACCGGGTACCCCAATAATAATAATAATAATATCAGGCGTTGCAGGCTTTCAGTGGCGCTGAACAGCCAGTTACAAGTTATACAGTATATAAAACATTACACAAAGCAGTTGGGAGTGGCTGATCATAAAATGTGCAAAATAAAAAAGTTTTCAGTCTCTCCCCAGTACATAACTGACATCTTACAACATGTGCTGAACACAGAGGCCTGTCTTGTCACTAGTACCCAAAAGTACGACCATGGACTGTCACAACTGCTGCATGACGAGCTGCACTGGCTCGACGTTCCAGACAGAGTACAGTACAAGATCGCAGTCACGATGCTCCAATGTCTGCTGAACCGAGCACCGAAATACCTGGTCGACTGCTGCGTTCCGTTCTCTGACATCACCACTCGTCAACATTTACAACATCATTTGACTGTGCCGCGCTACTGACGAAGAACATTCGGTCGCCAGGCCTTCTCTGTTGGGGCCCAACAACCTGGAATGCACTAACTGATTATCTCCACGACCCATCACACAGTGTCAATGACTTCTGACAAATGTTAAAGAGGGCACTGTTCACAAGATATTAGTGTATTCAGCGAAATTGAGATGCTGCACGACATCACGCTATATAAATTTACTATTGACATTGACATTGGGTCAACTTTTGACTTAGCCTTTCGCTAAGCTTTTCGCTGAGCTAAAGTTCGGTCAAAGTACAGACTTAAGTCAAAAAGTAGTGATACATACTTAGACCGAAGTTGAGCCAAACTAACTGACTTAAGTCGGTCGAATTTGCATGGAAAAGATAGGTTACGTCACTTTGCTTTTGACTTTCGCTTAGCGAAAGTCTAAGTCCAAAGTTAAGTTGAACTTTGGTCTAAGTCTGGACTTTAGCCTTCATCTTAAGGTATCGCTCAGCGAATCAATGAGCGAAAGGCTAAGTCAAAAGTTAAATTGACCCATTGATGTGGCATCTACTGTCTTATGTCTTACTAAGTAAGTATAGTAAGTTTACACTGGTGTACTGATTAGCTAGCTACTTACCTGCTTTGACTGCAGTGTTCGTACTTGTATTCAAGTTGTTAAAACTGTTCCCAGATTGGCGTCTATCAGACGTATCGTTGGTGTCAACAGTAGCATAATCATCCTCTTCCTGTACCGGGTTGGCAGTCCTCAGTTTGTCGTCAGCAGGCTCCGAGTGTTTATCAGTCGCAGCCATAGACGGTAAATTGCTGTTGGCCGGACAACTATCGTCACTCAACACTTCTGTCATTTTACGTTCAAGTTCCAACACACCACCATTCCCAGTGATGTGCAGCTTCGGATCCGTACTAACAACGACAAACTCGTCAGCGGCAGAATCCTGTGATGTTCGGCTAACGGTGTCGTCCATGTTGCAATGACACCACGACGGTCATTGCTGACATCAAAGCCCCTCTCTACGTCAATAAGTCCTAATCATAACAAAACAATCATAAGTGACAAATCATTCTAAATGCAAGCCACAGTTTGATATTCATTAGATGCATATGTTACTATAGTACTGTTTGCGAATTGCGAATGACAACATAAATAGATCCAAGTACTTTTCTACTTTTCAATATTACATGGTGTTAAAATTGAAATCATGCACAGTATTTGTCACAGTGCCCGTTAATCTTAACTACTCCTTTAGCATCACGTGGCATGTCCGAATGTTTGTGCGATTGTGCTAACTTAAAGGGTGATTTCGGTGAGTCAAACAACTGAAACATTGAAACATTGTTTCAGTTCTCTTTGACTTCTTTGCTGTTCAACCTGTTCAGTCAAAATCACGTTTGGTTACGAAATACAAACAAAATGACATCACTTTGTTAAATAAATTTTTATTAATTGTCATAATTACTGTTTAACAAGAAAATTATGCTCTTATTCCTACACAAATGCATCAATTACGGGAATGTAGCGCGGCATGCATATGTGTATCGATATTTGTTTACGTTCGTGGCAGCTGTGAAACAGCTCCCGAAACTGTTTGAGTTGTTCGTGAAACAAAACTCAAACACGTTTCCGTTTCACCTTAAACAGTTTTAGGAAATCACGATTGTTCGCGAACATAAACGTGTTTGAGTTGTTTGACCTTCCGAAATCACGCCTTACGTACTATCTACTTTATGACCTCATTGAACTATGCACGTGTACAGACAATACAATACGTCAATAAACTTGCATCCAGAACGGCCCACAGACCTCTAAAACATGCCACTCAGGGCCTGTTCGATAACTATTGAGCAGATCTATCCAGGTAACAAGGCGTGGCCTGCTGATCGCTGTTAGATTATCGCGATCTGCCCCGGAGTAAATGAACGCAACCGATCGATAACGGAACAAAACACAACTTAGTTGTAACTTATATAGAGTTAAATGAAAGTAAAATGAGTAAAACGCAATGACATTTTTATACTAAAATTCACATATTCATTGCATCTTGCTACGCAAACATACTCGGCTCCAGAATCGTCAAAATTAAAACGTTGTCCGACAACCTCCATTATGCTGCATGTAATGTAAACAAGTCATTCTCGCGTAGATCCAAACGCTCGCAGTCTCGACTCCGAGCATTTACAGCGTGCTCCAGTCGATCGGAGCGGGTGTTTACGAACGTGCGAGATACTGCTCTGAGTGAGTTAACTAACGGATATCTGACTCCTCTGAGTGCTCGGATGTCTCTAACTTGTTTTCCAAAAGTAAAGGTAAAAGGTAAAGCCTGAATACTTGATATAGCGCTGCTTACAGGTGGTTAACACGAACAGCAGCCCTTCACAATCCTGGAAGTGGCAGCCGATTGGCATGAGCTGATGATACCGTGGCGCGGTATGCAGCCATCCACTGCCCGCGATAGCGGACAAGTGGACCCGCGGCGCAGCACAACAGACATACCACCGCCCCAATCAGCCGCCCAAGGCCTTCACC
>Ga0209680_1000622_pt1 | contig 10227 bp, 7 predicted proteins | sample WorMetLIZISLAND1_FD_187413 | JGI IMG/M metagenome (GOLD analysis project Ga0209680, IMG submission 187413) | Marine gutless worms symbiont microbial communities from Max Planck institute for Marine Microbiology, Germany - Olavius loisae LIZARD... ... | reverse complement strand
GTCTGAATGACTAACCACCCTCCTTCAGTGCTTTAACACTGTTGGTTGGGTCATCAGACCTGTAAAAACCGTCGGCCGTATAACCTATATTGTGTTGGCGCAGACGTAAAACCATGCTCAATCAATCCCTGTTTACAGCTATTGTAGTACCACATTAATGGCAGAAAATGAACAACAAAACATCCGTTACCCGGAGAAATACTAAATCAAACAGCAGCAAACAACTAGAGACATTTCTTACCGACAGTCAGCATACAGCACAAATAAAATACCTTCAATACCGGTAATTCAAAAAACCTACGCCACGACAATTCAGCATATAAACAACAGACTGGTCTTTTACTCTGGGTATCCTTTAAGTGCCTGTTCTGATAGTAACTCAAACGTAATTTAGCTACTTTACCTGGATCGACACAGTTAATACTCGTAACACACTCTATCTAAACCACATGCCACATAGACAACACTGACTAATCACTCACAAAACGAACAAAATATTTACACTTTACAGCACATATGACAACACGAAATCACAGAATGTTTCTTAACTGTAGTATACTGCATGCTTTAATGTACAATTGTGAACTTTTAACTGAAATACATTACATATACAGGGAATGGTAGTATCAGCCATATCAGTTACAATTATAATGAATCTAAGCTAACTATCGGAAGAACGGTCCTTTTACAACCTCTGTAATAAAACGTCACTGTTTTTATCATGATGAAACCGGTGACTGCAACCAACGTGTATCTGCGACTAATTGACTGATCAGTTGTAAGTTGACTGTTGCAGCGGTTCATGACAGATCCACTCACTGTCGACAAATGTCAGTCACTCATTGTCTCTGTTCACGGCTTTATCAGATAACAACTTGTAAACTGCCGTTACTCAACTGAAAATCATTCCTACACCATTCTACGAGGTCCAGCGCATCAATAATCATCAGTTCTGTCAAATGAGGTGTGCTATGAAACTAGCCAAGTTCTCGGCAGTTGCAATCTATTCCTGACAAAACACACTGTGATGCATATTGCACATCACCATTCATAAAACCTCAACTGTAGCTAATCTCCAAAGTTCACCTTGCAAACAACACACAATGACGTACACACAGTACTCCTCCCAACAGTCACAGCTACAACTGCAGCTAGTTCACATTCACAGTGTGCTACTGATCACCTACATATCACGAAAACTTCATCAAAAGACATTACTATCATCTATGTTATCTATGCCCACTTTATAATTTCACATATTTTAAAACCTAACTAGTCAATCTGATCACATATTGACACAATTATTTGTCGTCATTTATGGTCATTTGTAATTTTTGATATCCAGACACTCTGACCCCCAGGATTGAGCGTCAGAGTACCCGAATGTCAAAAATTACAAACGACAGCTTAACCCAGTCTGGCACAGGATGCTTTATAGCTGTACCGATATGGCAACATTGGGCGTCAAGGGGTTGAGTAAAGGTAACAATAAATGCAATAAACTGGAATGCAGACCTACGTGACAATTAACGAACACATTTAACACACTGTCTTATTTAGTCGGCTGCAGTGATGGTGATAGTTTTTCCCTTTGGGTCGTCATAGCGATCCATCGTGTTGATGCTCAGCAGCATTGCAATGCCCAGCAACACGATGGCCAGCATTGCCAGCATTGTAACGACCCCCATCCAGATTGGAATTGTGAAGAAACCTTCGCAGTCATTGTAGTAGCCGAAATTGTTCTTTTTGATATCAAACGCCTGCATCTGAACAGCACATTTGACGTAAAACTTCATGAATCAGATATGATACAACAAGTAACATAGTAGTATTAGAGGCAGTTGTAGTAGTAGTGATATTATCATGGTTTAATTGCCTTAAAGATGATAGGCAAAGGTTTTGTACTTTTTAAGATAAATAGCTCACCAAATGCCTTCATAAAACCCACTTGCATATCGTGATTGGTTTTTAGTAAGTGAGCAATTATTTTAAAAAATTGTCGAAAAGCGCAAACCCGAACGTTTGTTGATGTTGGCTTGTAATGACGTCATATCTGTCAGAATCCAAACATCCAGCTTGTTTATACTAGAGGACGGCATTAAATTTAATATTTGGGACGATATCAGCACAGTTTAAGTTTAATAATAATGTCGAGCGATGAAATTGACAGTCTTGGTTTATTTACGGCACGATTACAGCCGCTGAAGGCCTCTGTAGCGTGAACACAGCCGGTGCCGCCGGTAACTCACATTTTTCGTTATTATGCACAGTACAGCACCCATTAATGTTCCACTTGTCCCATGAACTGAACATAACATCCTAACTAAATAAATTAAACTACTTTTAAGGACTATTTACTATATAAACGCACTCACAGACGAGTCTAAGGCCATCTCCAACGAAACTTAGCCATGTGATGACGTCAGAGATTCTGAAGATTTCCGGAGATTGTTGAAAAATAAAACTTCAAATTTTCAGTATTTTGCGATATTATTCATCCACTTGTGCTACCCACTCGTGTTTGCATTGTAATAAACTGTTCGAAACTGCTCTTCACTCACCTTCTATAAAAACCTTTGCCTATCATCTTTAAAGACATTACAGGCTGTTTCTGAGATAAATTTGGAACTTCCCAGCCAATCTCTAGCAAACACACAGACTTCTCAGCAATTCAGTTAGCTGACATTAACATAACTAAAGCAAGGTAATAAATAACACCTGTTCTATTCAGGGACCTGTATGCAGCTCAGCAAACTAGACGTTTACAAACAAGCTTAGCAAGATGACAGCCAAGACAACTTTCTTTCATATGTGATATGTAGTTAAGTTTGAGGGCCTGCAATGCACAGATGACATTCATAGTTGATGTGGACAAACATCTTCAATTACACGCCAACATAACGGAGCATCAACAACTTCAGTCTTAATACAGGACGTGAACGACGATGACCTCAGCACTTCCATAAGGAAAGTTCGTATTATAGTCGGTTGTCCAGCCAGTTTACATCAACTCTCCAGTGTTCAGCAATTAGAACTGTTGACTGATTTCCAGTCTCCGAGGTTCGTATAAAGAAATGCCACTACTCTCCGCCAGCCCAGTCTACGCTGAACACTGCAGTTCACATGATCACTTGACCTGTTACTCTGTTCACATCACCAACACTATGTACTAGTGGTCACCTAATGGTACATCTGTCAAATGTTGTAACCATAGCAATCAATCTCGTTCATCTGCCAACATCGCTCTGGAATAGTCTTCCATACGCCAAAACGTCTGCTTCTTTCATCGTCGATTTTCCAGCATTAACCAAGAGATGGGCAATTTAACTCCGTATCAAATGTGTGCCAATGTTGAATCGATCAATCAATCAATCAAAAGATTTTTTTCGGTGGGGAATATTTAGTGGCAGTTAGATCTGGTGTGGAGGTGCTCCAAGGACTCGACCCACTGATGAGCTCTTTGCCTTTGAAACTCTGGTTCGTGCAGACGTCAATACACACAATACAGTACAGTGACAGGCAATGATACTGTCACACACAGAGAGTTCTGCCCGTGAAACTATACCAGAATTTGTGTGCAGCAAGTGACAAACGGTTGAAACTGAAATTCTTTGGCGAATATTATCAGCACAAAACCACTCTCGGATGCTGTTCATGAAAACCACTTGCGGTATTACCTGAATGTTATGGAACTTCACAGATACGCCGCCGCGAGTTGTCGAGTTGAAAGGTCGTACGGGGGCCGGGCTGGTGCAGTGGTAGGAAAAGCCCAGCGGAGTCGGCGTGACGAACGTCGGATCCAGCTGGGTTTTAGCAGTAACACTTTGCTCCATTGATCTGTTGGTATACGTCAACTCAAAGGAGCTGACATTCCAGTAACCCGAACTCGTCTTAGCCGCAGCTAACCTACGACAATTGCAACAATAACATCTCTGTGGTAAAAAAATACTAGACTGCTACGATGACGAGTGATGCTACAGCAATGGGATGGATGTACCTATCACTGTAAAGCACTCGTCACTGCACCGGGCTGGTATAGTGCTATTCACTAATGACGTCATAAATAGGTCACATTCAGACAAACGCTAGCGTAATTTTGGCCGTTAGATAAACCCTGTCCCAATGTTACGCTAACATGCTGCTGCTTACGTTGACATAAATATGCCAAGTACTTTTCAATATTAAAATGGTGTCAAAATTGAAATCACGCAGCACAGTATTGCACAAGTTTTATCTTCACCAGCCAATAAGGCGTCACGTGGCATGTCCGAATGTTTGTCCGATGTGCTAACTAGGTCAAACCTATTTTTAGAAACATTGTCGCAATGGTGAACAGCAGCGCTATTGGCTTTGGACGGATGACTGGGACTTCGTCACACTGGAAACCAATCCGCACAGCTGATAAGTCAGTCAACACACCAAGCTGACACTAGAACACGACCATTAAGACATGCCAAAATGAAGCACAGTCAGCAGCTGTTTCAATCTTTATCTTCAGAATCGATATCTGCATGCTTATGCCTATCCATCAGCTATTTAACACTGCAGCTTGGGTTGTCACAGATGGACAGATGGCACTGCACCAACATAATCTGTCTGCCACAGCAGTTCTGAATGCCACACAACAGCTTATTTTAGACGAACCAAACTCATAAACACTGCGAAAAATGAGCCAGTGTAATGCATCTGTAGTAACTGTCAAAACACAACGAAAACACTAAAAAATAGCGTAATTAGCGTTATTACTGACGAGAAAGTAACATCGTTTGCTTGTAGAGTCACTTGACATCTGCAACACACAACAACGGAACTGATATTATGCAACAGTTGCAGCTACGATGAAATATGAAACAAAACATGTAAGCATCGCTTATAATAATTTGTTCATGTTACAGAATATTAGCAGTATAGACTGTATGACAACAGTGAGAATTATCACTGTACCGTACAGACCACAGGGTCAGTACTGGCTGCCGATAGCTGCCATCTGACAGGGCCGACTGCCGTAGCATGATGCCGTGATTGGCTGACTCATGGACTACCTGACCAACCATGACCTGCTGCTTTGTTGTAATTGTCGTCCAAGTCACCCCACAATCCTTTGCCGTTGCAGCTAAAACAGACATCCTCGTTCACCAGTTGGTTCGTCATCTTAGGTAATAGCTATCAATGGTTACGGCTTTTTGCTTTTATGGGACTGGCCAGTAATGTATCCTGAAGAATGCAAATATAAATCCGTGGACCATTAACAAATACTGAAATTTTTTTTAAATATCTATTTTCCTTCATTCATATACACTGGGTTATACATTTGGTCTCTGTTGGTATCTCTCATCATTCATACTAGATCGCTGCAGCCTTCTGTGGACAAAACCACATCTTTTCATACTCACTAACATCATAGTATAATGTCTTTTCTCATGTGTAGCCTTCGTATCTGTATCATCAATTTATATTGAAATGAACTGAACAAGAGTGTGCAACACATTCAGTCAATTCAGAAGCCAGCAGTCACTATGCGGTGGTTATCATGAAGCAGAAATGACATACACTGTGGAGTTACTGTTGCAATCTCTAGCCGTACAGCTCATCTGATCCATGGCGACTGGAATCTGCTTGCCGTCTGTCAGTAGTGTGATGTTTTCCACAAACAGCAACAAGGTGCCGGTGATGTTACAGATCAGCCTGCCGGTGCCGCCGCTCGCGGTGTCCTCGGCTGATTCCAGCAGTTGACGTCCACTGTGAGTCTCATGTACGACGTGGAACTCACGATGCTGCGGCTGCTGCTGGGCCAGTGACTGTCATAGCAACAACAGGACATCATCGTCATCATCAACATCAACCCTTTGACGCCCACTGTTTCCATGTGGCTACAACTATAAAGCATCCTGTGCCAAACCGGGCTAAGTTGTCATTTGTAATTTTTGACATCCGGGCACTCTGACGCTCAGGGCTGAGCGTCAGAGTGCCCGGATGTCAAAAATTACAACTGACTGCTTAACCCAGTCTGGCATAGGATGCTTTATAGCTGTAACCACATGGCAACAGTGGGCATCAAAGGGTTAACATCATCTCTTGTGTGGACGAAATGCAGTTGTGAATGAACAAGTGAGTGAGTAGATTATTTCTTAACTGCACATCAGCACAATTAGGCTATACAGTGCCATTCACGTTGGATCGTGCTGGAAAATAAAAGACAGAAGAAAAATTAAAAATACAGATGACATAAAAAAGTTGACACAACCCAGAAAAGCAAACAACGCAAAACACAGCAAAACAAAACGACCCTGGTTTAGTCGCCTCTTACATCGCTCGGCCAGGAAAGATGGTGGGCTTATTCTGCAATGCTCCCGAGCCCACACAGGGCCTGTGAATGAATGAAGTGGAGACAAAAAATCACAATATTATTACTAACAAGTCCTCTTCACTCAGCTGCGACTCAAGTTTTTTATTTGTTATTACTGTGGTCACTGTCTTTATTTGCGCTTGTTTCTTATTTTGCATTGCTAATTATTGTTATTCAGCTATTCGGCTATTCAGCCGCAAGTGTGCAATAAAACTCGGTGTCAGTTTCCATAACAAAAACTCCGTAAAATTTCCACTGATAATTCTGTTTCGTGTTTAAAAGCCATAATTTCTGAATGGTTCTCCAAATCACGCAAAATAACACCAATTTGTAGCTTCAATCATTGTTGGTCTTGTACCACTGCTGAAGCTTAATAAAAAAATTTACTGGAAGATTTCTGAAGACAGTCAGACACAGCATCAGAGACAGACCGGGTGAGATGAACTCATGGCCGTGTACAGAGCCACAAACGGAGACGGCAACGACTTCATGTAACTTGTCACTGAGCCAACAATCTCATCTGCACATAATAACCACTCCGAATAAACTGACTGCGTTAAAACTCACACAACTGAAAATACATGTAAACAGGATGACATGTGTGTACAACCAGAAAATTACAATGGGATATAAACCATAATGAGATATATTAACCATTAGTTGACATTTGAAACAACTCAGATTGAATCTATTATGTACAAAACCAGTGCAATGTGCTAGACGCACTGGTATATCAAAAAAGGAACGACTTGGTATTTGAAGCAGTTGAAACAAAAATGTACTAGGTGGATTGTTAAGCAGAGAGTTCACGGGAGTCCAACCAGCAACAGGATGGTGGCCAAACATGCTACAATGGAAATTTATTCCGTTTAATCCGTTCATTGTCTACTGCAGTCAGAAAGTATCACGTAGATATAAGACAATAAATACAAGACAATGTAGTTCTACAGAGAGTTCATCACAATGATACAAAACAATTACAAAACAAATAACAGTCTACAATACATAAATATATAATACAGTAAAATAATTGATTCGAAACTAATACACAAAAATATTCAAGTAAGGGCAGAACACAGTTATTTCATGCACGAAGCAGAAATGAGTAGGGTAGTTGTATTTTGTTCTGGAAAACTGTACATAAAATACTGCAGTTTTTCTTAACTTTGTTGTTTGAGGATTGGGCGAGATGAGGCGACAAAGACAGCAGAAAGTTGTAAAATTTTAGTTTAAAACAAAAGATTCATAAACTCATAGGTAAACTTAATCTGTAGCATTCACTGTTGTATTGTTTCTCGTGTTTTCCATGACAAATACCGGTATTACCAATATTGTTACTGACCTATAGCTCTCAGAGTCTGTCTGTTGGCAGTGTTGTCAGCACCAGTAGCAGGCAGCTGGACTATCAACAGATTAGCGGCATCATTATCAAGTGACAGGTCGGCAACGTGATAGGGAGCTGTGAGTGAGTGGATTGAGCTGGCATCAAAGTGATCTCGGAGACTTGCAAGTGCTTGTGATGGCATCTCCACACTTGGCAGTTGGGCAACGGACATTGATGACATCACCGACTGCAAACAATATTTCATTAACCCTTTGACGTCCGCTGCTGCCATATGGGTACAGCGTTAAAGCATCCTGTGTCAGACTGGGTTAAGCCGTCATTTGTAATTTTTGACACCAGGGCACTCTCTGAGCGTCACAGTGCCTGGCTGTCAAAAATTACAAATGACAGCTTAACCTAGTCTGACACAGGATACTTTAACGCTGTACCCATATGGCAACAACGGGCGTCAAAATGTTAAGCCATTAGACTTGTTAATAGTTGAATAAAAAACACTCATCAAACAAAACAGCAGCTCACAATATTGCAAGAATGAGATACTGATGAAATCAATCACGGAAGTCATGTTCTGTGGTATCTGCTCCACAATATAACTATGAAGTTTTGTCACACTATCATCAGCAACACAGCAAGACATGTAATCAACTGATCAGCCTATCTATTTAATCTAATCTAAAAACATTTGATAAAGCACAATAGTGACGTAATTAATGTGAATCAGACGTGCTATGACGGTTAGTGATGCTTCAATTAACTGAATTTTGATTTGATTAATTGAAATCGAATTGATTTCATGGTAATAGTTGAAAATTTTGATTCTGCCAATTGTCACGATGTTATTTCAACTGGTAACTGATGATCAAACTTAATATATACCGACTTATTTGACTCCATTGTCACATTTAATGTAGCACACAGCTGATGATTTGATAACTTTTAACACACAAGGTCAGCAACTATTAGCAACATTATTCATGCAGTCGCACTACAATACCATCTATAACAATGAAGCAAGACACACTAACTGATGAACTGCTGCTGCTGGTAGACCGTTCCGGCCACAGAGAAGACTCAATCACCAAATGTATACTCGTCAGTGGCACGTGCTGATGTGCATTAACTGATGAGAAAACTCATCAATGACAGTGATAGTGTGAAGCAACTGTTGACGTAAACAGATAGTCAGAAATTTTGTAAACTCACACGTAAAAGATTTTGATTTCAGCATTCACAACAAAACACTAAAACTTGGCAGTGAATAGCATACCTTAAGTTGATCAAAGACAGCATCATGCCCAGAACTGTCTTGATAGACGCCGGCGTTTAGACTGATATCATCAAGAGACAGCTGTGACACATCAGCAAAGCAAACGTTGGACTATAAGAGACAACTAGACTCACGATGTTCAAGTGACAGGTCGTGTCTTCAACCTTCTTTAGCAACTTTACATCCTTTTAGCAGATACAATTTTTTGATCGAGGAATGACGTAAAAATTAAAACTACAAACTGTAGTATGCAAAGCTCAAATTAAATACAAGCGGTCTGCAGTGATGTAATGAGAAAACTGAAGACCAGTGCACTGGTGACAAGAGAAAAAGAACCATTCACAGAGAGTTCAGCTGATGCAATTTAATATTACTAATCACGGTAAATTAACAACATGCACTAAAGCAATATCAACAAGTTGAAATAGCATGACGTTAACACTTTGATGCCCACTGTAGCTAAATGGCTACAGCTATAAAACATCCTGTGCCAAACCAGGTTAAGCCACCATTTACAATTTTTGACATCCGGGCACTCTGATGCTCAGCCCTGAGCATCATAGTGTCCGGATGTCAAAAATTGTAAATGATGGCTTAACAGGTTACTTTATAGTTGTATCCATATGGCAACAGTGGGCGTCAAAGGGTTAAACAAAGAATCAGAAAAAAGAGTTCAATGAACACGAACCTTGTCTTGAATGAACAGCACGACATTAATTCTCCGGTGAGTAAGAACTGGACTAATATACCGTTGACTGAAGTAATCAACACTTAGTGTATGACCAGCCAATGGATGAGGCAATTCAAACGACCTGGCACACAAATACAACGGTTCAGTCCCGATTCGCCGAAACCCGATTCGCCGAAAACCTAACCCTAACCCCTAATCCTAACCCTAAACCCTAACCCCAAAACCTAAACCTAAACCCTAAACCCTTTGAGGCTTGACTACGGTTACGGTACTGTCGACGTATAAACATGTCCTTCATGAAGATTTCATACTCACAAGGTGCGAGAAATTAAGATAACATAAGAAAAACCAACGGATGTAACACTATAAATGTCGGTTTTTGATCGCATAATGTCAACAAACTACGTTATAGAATATCTAAATGTAGTGTACTTGTGGTAGAAATTACGTTACTGGGTAAGTAAGTAACGAGGCTAACGACAGGTAGCCCAGACTAATTAATGTTCGCAAGGTGGCGCGAGTGCAGTAGAAATTTCAATGCTATCAGTAATCTTCATTTTACCGTAACGAATCATATA
>Ga0209680_1000621_pt1 | contig 10228 bp, 10 predicted proteins | sample WorMetLIZISLAND1_FD_187413 | JGI IMG/M metagenome (GOLD analysis project Ga0209680, IMG submission 187413) | Marine gutless worms symbiont microbial communities from Max Planck institute for Marine Microbiology, Germany - Olavius loisae LIZARD... ... | reverse complement strand
CCGCGCAGAACACGGGTTTGGACATCAAATCAAACGCTCAACGAAGAGCGAAGGCCGAAAATCATGAGGCCGGAGTACAGCAGCAATGCCACCTTGATCTCGCAAAGGCATTTTTCGAGGTGCCCAAGTTTTTCTGCCAGACCGCGATGCGCTCGATGGTCATGCGGCGACTCCGTAGCGGGCGACGGGCTCGCCGAGGCTCTTGTAGTCGGGTTCGACACCGAGGCCGGGATCATTGGAAGCGAACAGCCTGCCGCTGGCCGTGCGCGGCCCTGGTTTGCCGGTCGAGCGGGTATTGTAATTGTGGAGATCGGTGGTGTTGACCAGCATCTCGGCCGGCGACGACCGGGATGCCGTTGTCGACGAAGAAGTCCCGGACCCGGCGCGCCTTGGAGAGGCCACCCAAGTTGGAGATCTTGAGGCAGACGATCTCGGCGGCCTTGTCGGCGACGATCCGCTGGGCCATGTCGATGCCGGTGACCACCTCGTCAAGTTTCATGGGCAAATCGATGCGCCGGCGCACCTGCAGGCATTCCTCATAGGTGCGGCAGGGTTGCTCGAAGACGTAATCGAGATCGTGGGTGGCGCGCGCGACGCGGAGCGCGTTGTCGACCCGCCAGGCCCGGTTGGCGTCGGCATAGGCCTTCTCGCCCGGTTCCAGGAGCGGCACCGCGGTGCGGATCGTCTCGATATCGGCCTGCCAGTCGGCGCCGAGCTTGATCTGGAACTGGCGGTAACCTTCCGTTCGGTGAACGGCCAGTTCGGCCTTGGTCTCATCGACCGATTTTTGCGGCACGACCCGGTACAGGGGCGCGCCGTCCGTCAATTTGCCGCCCATGAGCATCCACACCGGCTGCTCCGTCGCCTTTCCCAGGATATCCCAGCAGGCCGCATCGAACGGTGCCTTGGCGTAACCGTGCCCGGAAATTGTCGCGTCCATGAGGCCTTCGACGCGGGCCACTTGGCGTGGATCCTCGCCCAGGAGCGCCGGAGCGAGCAGGCGCGCCGCCGCCTCGACACCGTGGGAGAAGGCGTCCATGTAATTTTCGCCGCAGGGGCAGAACTCGCCAGTGCCGATCAGGCCGGCGTCGGTAGAGAGGACGACCACGGTGGAAAAGGCGGTCGTGATGGCGTTGCCGGCGCCCCAGCCGTAGGACCCGCCGACGTAGGGCAGGTCCGTGCGGTATACGGAAACGCCGGTGATCTTCATATCAGGCGTCCATGGTGACCACGATGTTGCCGACGTGTCGTTTGGCGATGAAGGCCTGTTGGGCGTCGTGGAGCTTGGCGAGCGGGTAGGTGGCGGCCAGCAGTGGGCGGATCTCACCCCGGTTGATGTAACCGACCAAATCGGCGAACAGGCCGGGCGGCACGACAGTGGCTCCGGTGAAGGTGAGATCCTTGAGGTAGAAGGTTCGAAGGTCGAGGTCGACGATGGGCCCGGCAATGGCGCCGGAACAGGTATAACGCCCGCCCCGCTGCAGGGCACCGATCACCTGCGGGAACATCGGCCCGCCGACGACATCGGCGACGACGGAGACCGTATCGCGACCGATCGCCTCGCGAATCGCGGCCTTCAGGTCGTCCGGTGATCGCTCGAGGACGGCTTCCGGCCCGACGGCTCGCACGGCATCGACCTTGTCGGCGCTTGCCATCGCCACTGGGCGCGCGCCGCGCCGATTGGCGAGCTGGATCAGGGCCGAGCCGACGCCGCCCGAGGCGCCGGTGGTGCCGCCGGTGACGCCCTTCGAATACCAGGCGGTGCGCGTATTGACGTCGGTATTGTTGAGGCCGCAGGCGCCGACCCGCACCAGCGCCTCGCCCGGACCCGCCACCGGGCGCGGCCAGTCGTCGTGATACTCCAACTTCTCCGGCCCGCCGTGACCGGTTAGGACAACGGCCCGCATGGTGTCTATCGTCTCAGCCATGTACCACCTTCCCCATCAACCCCGCGGTTTCTCGTTGGCCGCATCGTATGTCGGCTCGGCCAGGACCACGGCCGGCCGAGGGTTGCCCATGATGACAACGTCGAGCGCCGTCCCCGGTTCGGCGTGCGCCGGATCGACGTAGGCGAAGGCCAGGAGTTTGCCGGCAGCCGGCGAGTAGGCGACGGAACTGGTGGCGCCGATGCAGGTGCCTTCCTTGAGGACCGCCTCGCCGCCGTGGCCGAGATCGACGCCGTCGTCGTCGATGGCGAGGTAGACACAGATCCACTTGAGCGGTGCCGCGATGGCGGCCGCCGTCGCCGCCTTTCCGTGGAAATCCGGCTTATCTAAATTGACAAACCGCATGACGTCGGCTTCCGGCAGGGTCACCTCGTTGGTCAGTTCACCGGCGCCCTTGAACATCTTCTCCAGGCGCATGACGTTCATGGCGAAGGATCCGTAATCGGTGATGCCTTGCCTTTCGCCGGCTGCCCACAAAGCGTCGTAGGCGGCGGCGATAGTGTCGCGCGGCCCATGTAACTCCCAGCCGAGTTCGCCCGCGTAGGACATGCGGAACGCCCACAGGCGCGCGCCGGCGATGTCGATCTCGCGCACGGCGAGCCACGGGAAATCGGGTTTTTCGAGGGGCGCGTCGGTGCAGGCGCCGAGGACGTCGCGTGATCTCGGGCCGCTCAGCGCCAGCGCCCCCCAGGCGTCCGAAAGGTTGTCGATGGTGACGGTCTCGTCGTCCCGTTTGCGGAAGCTCAGCAGATCGATCAGCCGCTGCTCGAAGAAGGCGGCGCAGGTGAAATAGAGGCGGTCGTCGGCGAGCCTGACCACCGTCGTCTCCAGTTCGATGCGGCCATTGTCGGAGAGAAGATGGGTAAGGCCGATGCGGCCCGGTTTCGGCAGGCGGTTGGGGATCAAGCGGTCGACGAAGGCAGCGGCATCGGGCCCCGACACCTCGACCTTGGAAAAGGCCGAGATGTCCATGATGCCGGCCCGCTGACGGACGGCCTCGACCTCGTTCATCACCGCGTCGTGCCAGGCCGGGCGTTTGAACGAATAATAGTCCCGTTGTTCGAGCCCTCGGGTCGCGAACCAACGCGGCCGCTCCCAGCCGTAGACCTCCTCGAATACGGCACCCTTGGCTTTCAGGCGGTCATAAAGGGCGCTCGGTTTGACCGGCCGCCCGTCGGGGCGGTTGAAATGGGGGAAGGGGATCTCGTGGCGCAGCAGGTAGTCTTCCTTGGCCTTGGTGACCTGATAGTCGGCATCGGCGAAGGCGCCGAAGCGGCGCGGGTCGAAGTCGCGCATGTTGATTTCGGCCGACCCGTGCACCATCCAGCGAGCCAGTTCCCGGGTCAGGCCAGGGCCCCAGCCGATGCCGATCTGGCAGCCGCAGTTGAGCCAGTAGTTGGGCAAACCCGGCGCCGGCCCGATCAGCGGGTTGCCGTCGGGCGGATGCGAGATGGCGCCATGGACGACCCGCTTGATACCCAGCTCGGCCAGCACCGGCATGCGCTCCATGGCGTTCTCCAGCCACGGCATGATGCGGTCATAATCGGCGTCGAAGAGCTCATGCTCCGCTTCCCACGGACAGCCGTCGAGCCAGATGGCGTTGGGATCGGCCTTCTCGTAGATGCCGATGAGGCCCGACTTCTGTTCCATGCGCACGTAGCCGGAAACCTGGCGGTCGTCACGGACGACCGGCAGTTCCGTCTCCAGGTCGAGGAACTCCGGCACCGTATCGGTGATCAGGTAATGATGGGTCATCGATGTGGTCGGTACGTCGAGCCCGGACCAGGCACCGACCTGCTTGGCATAGGTGCCGCCGGCATTGACCACGTGTTCGCAGCGGATGGACCCTTGCTCCGTATCCACCCGCCATTCGCCGTTGGCCTCGCGCTGAACGTCCGTAACCCGGCACTGGCGGATGATCCGGGCACCCAGCTGCCGCGCCCCCTGGGCCAGCGCGAAGGTGGCGCCGGCCGGATCGACGTGGCCGTCGTCCGGTGTGTAGAGGGCCGCCTCGACGCCGTCGAGATTGTAGAAAGGGTGCCGCTCGGCGATGCGCGCCGGGTCCATCAGTTCCATGCGGAATCCCAAGGATCGGCCGACGCTCAAGGTATGCCGGAGCCAATCGACCTCGTCTTCGGTATAGGCCAGCCTCAGCGAACCGCAGCCGTGCCAGGTCACCGATTGCTCGGTCTCGGCTTCGAGCACGTTGGAATAGAGCTCGATGTTGTAGCCGACGCATTTGCCGAGCGAGAAGCTGGAGGTCGAGTGGGTGATCTGGCCGGCCGCGTGCCAGGTCGAGCCCGAGGTCAGTTCCGCCTTCTCCACCAGGACCACGTCGGTCCAGCCCTCGTGGGCCAAATGATAGGCGAGGCCGCAGCCCATGATGCCGCCGCCGACGATGACCACGCGCGCCTGTTCCGGAACCGCCATTTTTCCTCCCGTCGCCGGAACCCCCCGGCATTCAACGCGGAATTCCAATGGACAGAGCTATCGTACATTTGTACACTCGTCAATCATGAATAATATGATTGTACCAAATACCGACTCCGTCAGCGCCGAAGAGGCGCTGGCCCGATTGGCCGACAGCCTCAGCGAATTGACGCCGGAGCTGCACAAGGCAGCCACCTATATTCTCGAGAACCCGAACGAGATCGGTGTCAGTTCGGTGCGCCAGATCGCCGCTGCCGCCAACGTCAAACCGAACACCCTGGTGCGCATGGCCCGCACTGTCGGCTTCGACGGGTTCGAGGAGTTTCGCCGGCCGTTCCGTGACGAGATCCGCCAGGGCCGCGACAGCTTCCCGGACCGAGCCCGCTGGCTGCAGTCGCTGTCCAAGGGCGGCAAGCTGAGCGGCCTTTACGCCGACATGGCTGCCGCAGCCATCGAGAACATCGAGAACTTCTATTCGAGCGCCGATGCCGAACGCCTGAAAGCGGCGGCCGATGCCATCGTCGAGGCGCGCACCACCTATGTCCTCGGCGTCGGTATCGCCAACGCCTTCGCCCGTAATTTCGCTTATCTCGCCGGCATGGCCGTCGGTACGGTGACCGCCGTGCCCAGCGACGGCTCGCTGCCGGTCGACGGTTTGCTACAGGTCGGGCGCGAAGACGTCTTGATGGCCATGACCTTCAAGCCCTACCGGCGCGAGGTGGTGGAAGCGGTCGACATGGCGGCGGCCAAGGGGGCGACGATCATCGGGCTTTCCGACAGTCCGGCCGCGCCGATCCTTAACGGCGCCGCGCACCGCTTCATCGTGCCGACGGAAACGCCGCAGTTCTTCACCTCGACGGTGGCGCTCGCCGCTTTTCTCGAGACTCTGATGGCCTTCGTCGTCGCCGACGCGGACGATGCCGCCGTCGCCAACATCGAACGCTTCCACGAGCGCCGTCACGAACTGGGAATCTACTGGAGCGAGGAGGACCTCCGGCGATGAACGAGATCGACGCCACGGCCGGCGCCCCGGTGCGCACGCTGGACGCTCGCTACTACACGGACCCGGCCGTCTACGAAAACGAAAAGGCGGGACTGCTGTCGCGAACCTGGCAGTTCGCCGGTCACGTGGCGGCGCTGCAGAACAGCGGCGACTATTTCAGCTTCGAGGTCGCCGGCGAGAACCTCTTCTGCATCCGCGGCAAGGACGGGGCCGTGCGCACCTTCTACAACGTCTGTCAGCACCGGGCCCACGAACTGGTTTCCGGCGAGGGCAGCTGCAAGGCCATCGTCTGCCCCTACCATGCCTGGACCTACGACTTCGATGGTTCGCTTCGGGCCGGGCCCAACATCAAGTCGGTGCCGGGGTTGAACCGCGAGGATATTCGCCTGACCGAAGTGCGGACCGAGGTCTTCTGCGGCTTCATCTTCATCAACCTGAACCCGGACGCGGACCCGATGGGCGCGTGGTTCCCCGGCGTCGAAGAGGAACTGCGCGCCTTCGTGCCGCAGATCGACGATCTCGCGCCCCTCGAATGGGTCGCCGTCCAGGAGAAATGCAACTGGAAGATCTCCATCGAGAACTATTCCGAGTGTTACCACTGCCCCATCAATCACCCGACCTTCGTCAGCGGCGTGGTCAATCCGAACACCTATGACATCCAGCCGCAGGGCCACTGCCTGCGCCATACCACCCAGTGCCAGAACCTGGACCGCATGAGCTATGCCATCGATCTCGAGGCCAACGAGCATGCCGGCGACTATTCCTCCTGGTTCCTGTGGCCGGCCTTCTCGTTCCAGGTCTATCCGGGCAACGTGCTCAACACCTATCACTGGCGGCCCGAAACCGTCGATCGGGTGACCGTGTGGCGCGGCTGGTATACGGAAGGCGGCGTCGACTCCGACGTGGTCAGGCGCTTGGCCCAGCAGGACCGCGGCACCACCGTCGAGGAGGACCTGCATCTGGTCGAATCCGTACAGCGGGGTCTCGGCAGCCGCGGCTACCGGACCGGGCCCCTGGTCATCGATCCCAAGGGCGGCGTCAAGTCCGAGCACTCGATCCTCGCCCTGCAAACGTGGTTCCGCGAGGCCTACGATGGCTGACGGCCTCAAATCCTATTGGCCCAACTACGTCGGCGGCCAGTGGATCGACGGCGGCGGCGGACGCATCGCCGTCGAGGACCCGGCAACCGGCGAGACCATCGCCGAGCAGGCGCTCGCCGATGCCGGCGACATGGACAAAGCCGTGGCCGCGGCGCAAGCCTGCCATGAGAGCGGTGCGTTGTCAGACCTGCGACCTGTCGAACGCGGTCGCATGGTCCGGCGGATGGGCGAATATCTGCTCGACAGGATCGACGAGATCGCGCCGGTGCTCACCCTGGAGTCCGGCAAGCCGCTCTGGGAATCCCGGGTCGAGATCGAAGGGGCGGCGCGCTATTTCGAGTACTACGGCAACCAGGCGGAGACCCTGGAAGGGCGTTCGATCCCCCTGGGTGCCGGTTATTTCGATTTCACCGTACACGAGCCCTACGGCGTTTCGGCCCAGGTCATTCCGTGGAACTACCCGGTCGAGGCGGTCCCTGTCGGCGGCGCTTACGGCCGGCAACGCCTGCGTCGTCAAGACGCCGGAGCTTGATCCGCTGACCGGCGCCTATATGGCCGAAGCGGCGGAGGCGGCCGGACTGCCGGCCGGTGCGGTCAACATCCTCTGTGGTCTCGGACCCGAGGCCGGTGCGGCGTTGGTCGCCCACGCGGGCGTCGACCAGATCGTCTTCACCGGCTCCGTCGAGACCGGCAAGTCCATCGCCCGGGCCGCGGCCGACACCATCGTGCCCTGTGTTCTCGAGTTGGGGGGCAAGTCGGCGGCCATCGTTTATTCCGATGCCGATATGGACGGACTCATGAGCTCGGTGCGCTGGGGCATCTTCTTCAACGCCGGCCAGGTCTGCTCCGCCCTGTCGCGGCTGATCGTGCATCGCGACGTCCATGACGAGATTGCGGACCGCGTCGCCGATCTCGCCAAATCCCTCTCCGTCGGGCCCGGTATGGAGCGGCCCGAGTTCGGCGACAACATGGGCCCGATGATCTCCGAGAAACAGCTGGAGCGGGCCGAGGGCCTCTGCCGCCAGGCGGAGTCCGAGGGCGCCGCTGCAATAACCGGCGGTCGACGGCTCAACCGCCCCGGTTATTTCCTGGAGCCGACCGTATTCACCGGCGTCAGCCCGGAAATGACCATCGCCCGGACCGAGGTCTTCGGACCCGTGTTGTCGATACTGCCTTTCGAGGACGATCGCCAAGCGATCGAGATTGCCAACGGCACCGACTATGGCCTCGTTGCCGGTGTCTTCACCTCCGATCTCGATCGGGCGACGGCCGCCATGCGCGATCTCAAGGCGGGCCAGATCTTCGTCAATGAATGGTATGCCGGCGGCGTCGAGACGCCCTTCGGCGGTTACAAAAAATCCGGCTACGGCCGCGAAAAGGGGCGCGAAGCGCTCTGGAACTACGTGCAGACCAAGAACGTCGCTTTGACTGTCAAATAGGCGGTCATTTAGGGCGATCGAGTAAAGGAAGGAATCGACGAAACGATGGACAACGATCTATTTGAGAAAGGCCTGGCCAAACGCAAAGACACGCTGGGCGCTGAATACGTGGAGAACAACCTGGCCGCAGCGGATGACTTCACGCGCCCATTCCAGGAGGCGATGACCGCTTGGTGCTGGGGCTTCGGTTGGGGCGACGAGGTGATCGACGCCAAGACCCGATCGATGATGAACCTGGCCATGATCGGCGCCTTGGGCAAGATGCACGAGTGGGAGCTCCACTGCCGCGGGGCTATCAACAACGGCGTCACCCGCGACGAGATCCGCGCCATCATCCACGTCGTCGCCATCTACTGTGGCGTCCCGCAATCTCTCGAATGCTTTCGAGTTGCTCGCAAGGTGTTGGAAGAAAGAGGAATGATGTAGCCAAGAGACCGATTTCGGTCTCGGCCGCTTGTTTCATTTGGCAATTTCGCCCACGACCAGCGATTTTCGGTTGAAGCGGTGCAATCGCACCGTGGTCCGCTTTCCGATCATCGGTCCGGTCACCGGGTGCTCCTTGTCCTTGAGGACAAGCCAGCCGTGGCGCGCAAAAGGTTTCTGCGATTGGCCCGCCTTCCCGTCGACGCGCCTGGCGACCGATGGCCGGATTAAGGTGCCGTCGATGACGTGGCGTTCGGTGACGCCGCTCAAGGTCGGCGTAAAGACGTGGCCGCCGGCACCACAAACCACCTTGCCCGGTCCTGCCTCATAGGCATACGGTACGGTCCAGCCTGCAAGGCGGGACCTGAAACCGTGCCAAAAATAACTTGGGCGCCAGATCACCAGGTGAGGTCACATCCGGGTGTCCGATTGGATGGGTTGACGGCGCCAGGTTGCCCCAATGAAGGACTATAATGGAAACCGATTCTAAAAATGGGCGCGGTCCCGTCGACTCAATTCCATCTCAAGGCGAACAGGCCGCTATTGAAAGGGCAATGGCCTTACACCGGCGGGGTCAGTTTTCCCAAGCCGCACAGCTCTATAATCAGGTTCTAAAATCAAACCCTGCGAACGCTGACGCTTGGCACTTGCTCGGCGTGATCGCCCATCAGACGGGACACCATGAAAGGGCCATTGAACAGATAAAGAGGGCTTTGGAAATCCAGCCGCATTTTCCCAAGGCCCTCAATACGTTTGGCGCTGTGTTGATCGCTTTGAAACGGTTTGAGGAGGCCGTCGCCTGCCTGCAAGAGACAATCGATGTCATGCCTGACTTCGATGATGCCCACTACAATTTGGGACACGCCTTGGCCGAACTCGGTCGAATGGAAGCGGCGGCTGAGCACTTCCGGAAGTCTGCGGAACTGAATCCCGGCGTCGCCGATACTCACTACAATTTGGGAATCGCATTGAAAGAACTGGGAAATTCGGCGGACGCCGAAACCAGTTATTTGAAGGCCCTGTCAATCGACCCAAAATTCGCCAACGCCTACAATACCTAGCAGTCCTGCAGCGTGCCGAGGGACGGCTCGATGAGGCGGCCGCGAATTTCAGGCAGGCTCTTGCCATCACCCCAAATCTACCCGAGGCTCATGGCAATTTGGCAAACGTCCTACAGGATCTCGGGCAACTCGATGAGGCCATCGCCAGCTATCGGCGGGCCCTACAGTTAAAACCCGGCCTGCACAACATTCACAGCAACATGTTGCTGGCCTCCCAATACCAGCTGGGCCAAGACACCGAATCCCTCCTGCGCTTACATCGGGAATGGAATGATTTACACGCGAGTCCCTTTCGATCGCGATGGCCCAAGGCCTATGGCAATACGCCCTCGGCGGACAGACGTATCTGCGTCGGGTTCGTATCGTCCGACCTCAAACGGCATCCCGTGGGGTATTTCGTCAAGGGGCTGTTTGAAAACCTCCCGCCGAATGACATTGAAACCGTCGCCTATTTCAGCGGCACGGCGGATGATATGACCGGTTCGATCAAGACTTCCGTCGGTATTTGGCGAGACGTTCGGAATCGCTCCGACGACGAGCTGTCGAGAATGATCATCGACGACAAAGTCGACATCTTGTTTGATTTGTCCGGTCATTCCGCCGGTAACCGTGCATTGGTGTTTTCCAGAAAGCCCGCCCCGATTCAAGTTTCTTGGGCTGGTTACGTCAGCACCACTGGTCAAGACGCAATCGACTATTGGGCACCTCGAAAAATGCCTTTGCGAGATCAAGGTGGCATTGCTGCTGTACTCCGGCCTCATGATTTTCGGCCTTCGCTCTTCGTTGAGCGTTTGATTTGGTGTCCAAACCCGTGTTCTGCGCGGAC
>Ga0209680_1000619_pt1 | contig 10251 bp, 8 predicted proteins | sample WorMetLIZISLAND1_FD_187413 | JGI IMG/M metagenome (GOLD analysis project Ga0209680, IMG submission 187413) | Marine gutless worms symbiont microbial communities from Max Planck institute for Marine Microbiology, Germany - Olavius loisae LIZARD... ... | reverse complement strand
CTTCATAGCTGTACCAATATGGCAACAGTGGGCGTCAAAATGATAAACTAATACTGTAGTAGCACTTCATCTGTCACCGGAAAGACTTCTTCTTGTCGGCAGCGTTGGTTGACACATAGAGTTTCATTTCAGTGTTGACACGGTCCAGCTGGTTCTCCAGCATGTTACGCATCATTGTGACGTAGTGATAGCGTGACTCCTCCGCTGAGATCTCCTCATTCAACGCTCTCACCTCCTGACATTGTCAACGACACATTCTCATCCGCTCCGCTGCCTCATTTCCATATCAGTAATCATCGTCAATTTTACACCGTTATTACTCGACGGCCGGTCGCAGCATCACAAAAAAGCAGTTCAGCGTGCAAAAACCTGCGTCTGAAATAATTTCACTGAGTTGCTTCTGAAAGATCAGCCAAACCTGAGGTAATCAAGGAAAACCAGCCTATTAAACAGACGCCGAAAGCGATAACAATAATGTTGGTATTGGGACCAGACAGTCCGAATATCAACAACGGTAACCCAAGATTAAACAGATGGTTTATTTGTATGGCAGCCACTGTCTGACAGAATGCACAGAGAAATACAAGTACACCTGTACAAGAAGTACCAGCCTGATGCTCTACAGAATGACTAGATGATAAGACTGAATCAGACGTTGTACAGTGATAGAGACGGACGTCAAATTGTGCATTATATTACTCAGATATGAACAGATTTAGTGTCTGCCAAAAGGACTTTTAGATCAAGAACTGCTTGAAGAATGATAATAAATGGGACAATCAGTTGACACTGGTCCATCGGCAAAACGGGGTGTGTGTATGTGTGTGTTAGCTATTACTCAGGGTCATATCATCCATCATCATATATTATCAACGTTGTAATCATGATTTTCACCCACAAACTCAATGCAACATTATAGCTCAGTGATATGTTCCATGACTTGACAACACTTCACTATGTATAATCAGACTTTCACAGTGCATCAGACATGCACGACATTATTAGTCAGATAAATGGAAGCAAGGAGCAGACCATTTCCAGCTTCGATCTGTTGCTTTCCAGGCCAGCAGCAACCGAGTCGTACGAAGCTTTCTTGTCGTTATACTGGACTGTCAGATCCTGAGACAACAAATCACATTTACACACAGTAAAACATAAACTATCAGTCAACGAACAGAAGAGGAAATGACAAGTATACACAGTAATGCATCAAATGATATAGACAGCCACTTGGATCAGTCAGGGCTGGCCAGTATTTCTGATAAACACAAGCCAAGTTGAGCGGTGTTTAATGCCTCGCTTGACACATCTCAGAGACGATCTTCACAGTCAATCACTTGGCTGGTGCAAAACACCCACCGAGCCTTCTCAACCAATCACTTGTCTGATATTGAATACACTAAGCATAACTACAACCAAAAACCATTGAGTCAGGAAATAGACACGACATATTTCTATAACTCCAATGGCCCACATCACGGGGCTCTCAACATGAGAAAAGAAATTAAAGCATTTAGACATTTGCACTACTTTTAGCAATAATGAACAGCATAACTGCAGAAAGACAATAAGACGGGCAACAGAAAGACAATAAGAGTGGCAATGTTATTTTCATTCTGCAGCCAGCACGACATACAGTGCACACCTCCAGTGTTCCAAGGTTGATAGTACAACTACTGAAACAACGGAAGTGGCAAGACACTGACATCAGTATAATTCTGTGAGTTTTACTCTGACTATTAAACAATGTGTGTGCAAAGACTGAATTATTTCAGTATCACAAACCATGTTCTGTAGTTTACCAGGAAGTTTCAGACGAACAACGGCAGATAAAATGATTCTGCGAAGTCTATAAGTCTATGATGACAATGATGACCTGGGCCTGAGTGCGCAGTGCCCGCACTTCACGCAGTACTGGTTCCAAAGCGGCTTTCTTGTTGGCGATCTTACTGTTGAACTGCTGGACCATGTCGGACATGTCCTCGAGCGTCCGTCCTTTCACGCTGTCAAACTCACTCTTCATCGTTGAAACGTTCTCAATCGCGTCCTGCGTGTTGCGATATCCACTCACTCCATGTTTGGCTTCCACCGCAGACTAAACATGCATCAGCACAGCTCTCTCATCAGCAGTCGCATTCGGCGACAACAACTAGACAACGGACAAAACTTTTGATACGCAGAATACATAAAACAAAAACAAAGGGAATTACGTGACAATAAATGCAGTACATTTATAGATTTTGGCCATCAATAGTTTTAGAACAGCTGAAATGACCTTCAGAGATCACCCAAGGTCATCAGAAGGCACATGGATCAATAGTGGACATACGATTACCCAAGACATTCATTGTAACAATAACAATACCTCTACCATTTCCGAGACACAGCGACTTATTTGGCAAAAAATCATAGTTTTTAATCCCACCTGAATTGCTGCTGCAATGACGGTGATCCTGTGGAGATTTCAGAATGCAGTTTAGTTCATAGAAAACCGGATTGTTGGGGCTATCAGGTGGTGAAAGGATTTCAGTGATAGGTCAACTGTCTTGATATCATGCTGGATCATGACTGATGCACAGACTGCACAGCATATACCACGCTATGCATGGCACTGTGATGGTTTAAACCACTCAGGCTGCTGTGTTTTAACAATAACTACAGATGTGAAGACGATGCCAGAGACTCGACAATCAACAATGAGATAACGAAGCAGCAAACAGACGTTGTGTGTGTGTGATACCAGTTTGCGATCAAGCGCATCGTGTCTCTGAGTCAACACTTCCTCTGTGCGGGCCAGCACCCCGAGTTCAGCTCGCAGTCCCGACAACTCCGTCTTCTTCTTCTTGTATGTTGTGCTCTTTGTTCGCAGCTTGTTCACGTATCTCTTAAACTGTTGGACGCATCAAACAGCCACAACTACTGCTATGATTGCCATCATTATAACAACAACCGCTACCACTACCACTACCACTAGCAGTTCTGGTTTTGTGTAATCCACCTAGTTTTGTGGTGTTACTCCAGACTTGACTAAACCGGACTGAAGATAATAGTAGATTTTCACAGTCTAGCCACACGTCCATCATCTCAGCCAATCAACATCATCAACACACTTTCAGACTGGGTTGAATCAACTGTATGCATCAGCTGCTAAGAGAATCTTTACATATTTCATAGTCACGGCAGACAGATAAGGAAAAATTGCCATCTCACTTCAAGCATAGGTAGACAGAAGGTCGTCTGGAGGGAGAGGTCTGGAAAGGGGTACAGCCCACCAGGGACCCTTTTCCTGTGAGGGGGATATCCCCTCTGGGGAGGTGGACGCTCCACGCCTCCTCTCCACATGAGGGGTTTCTCACGCTCCCCTCCAGTTCACTTACGTCACCTCATCACCTTCTAAAAATCCTAAACATGTCACAGTTCACAACGTGTTAATAGAATAATGAACATGACCAGCTGGTGTCGTCATTAAATACCTCGTCTCCCTTGAGCACTTCGCCTCCGGACCCCGCCTGCTGCAGTCGGTTGCGTTTCTCCTCACACTCGGCCTCTGTGCGACACAACTCCTCACGGACGTGCTGCAACTGTTCTGCTGCTGCCTTCTTCTTACGACTGACGATGACTGCCTACCTCAGCATACACCAGTCACAACAGGTTAAATATACTGCAGTGACCAACGCTGGTATCAGATCCTAAACTTCATTGACTGCAGACACCAGCAGTTATGGAGTACAGTTAAATTGCAGCAGATACTGGTTTGGTAAAATGCTGGTCTGGATCAACATAGGTTAGATACTCTACACTGGATCCAGATACTGGGATAAGTGACTGTTTGGGGGCAGTAAATCGTCTTTGTATTTAACCAATCCTCAGGTCAACTCAATCCGGCCATCCCTCATGGGTTGGTACACTGAGCAACTTTGCCTATTTCAAAATATAGTTATCTGCATTGCAGCTTAAGAAATACTATAACACGCTGTCAAAGAAACAGATCAATCTTTCTACAATTGCTCTAATAATTCAACATTCATTCTCTTGGCAGCCAAACATATATCAGTTTCATAAAAATACAAGTGACAACAAGTTATTATTTTCACGTTGACAATACAAACAGCTGTGCTGTAAGTGATGCCATGGAGTTTATCATGTTTAAACAGACAAAACAGACGCCAAAAAGATCTTAACAGCTTCCACTTTGGAGAAGTCGAAGAAACAGACCGACCACAAGGACGCTTCATACTACATGGATGAAGACTATTCAGCAAGCCACAAAATCCAAAAACCTCTCCCTGAATGAAGCAATTGACGTGGCTCAGAATTGTCCACTCTGGAGACTGATGTCTACGTTTGCCACTACGCACTCCTAGTGGTGCTTGCCAGACATAGACAGACAGAAGCACCTGTTGTCTGAAGAGTGATAGTTTGTCGTCGGACGAATCGGCCGTCATTCTCTTCTCAAACAACTGGTTGATTTCAATGTTGACTTTGCGAATCTACAAAATAAACAAATCACTGATTTCATTTACTTACTTACTAACAGCAACAACACAACAACAGCTAAAACATGATAAGGAATCGGAAAAAAACTAAGGAATAAATCATTATCAGATTATCGGCAGAATAACTGGAGCAAATATGACTTGTACACACGCTATTAACAAAATAAATCTCACGCATACACAATCAACTAAGCAATATTTCAAGATAAATTTGTTTCAAATAGTTGCTACCCTCTCCTCTGCCCCTGATTCTGATGGTGACTAGTGCAAATTTTCCCCTCTTGATGCCTATCAGAAGAATAAGCCACTGGACCTTTTTTCAGACATGGACCGACTCCTGAGGAAACAGTGCAGCTCCCTTTACATGCCAGTGACAACCATGCGAAGACTGTACAACTCCAATGCTGAACATATCAACTATATTATCACTGTGATTAGTGTGAGAGGTTTTCACAGTTGACCATGAAATGCCAACCTCTTGGTGAATGTCATCCAGATCACTCTGTCCCATTGCGGGCTCCATCACAATCTTCTGAATGTTCTTAATTACTTTCTTCATTGCTGCAATCTCCTTCGGATGAACCTCTGCCACCATGTACTTGTTCGTCTTAGCCTCCTCTTCCAGGTTCTGTATCAGTCCTTCAACATCAGCAGCAGCATCAGTCATCATTACAACTGCCAAGCTTCAGCGACGATATTAGATTATGTAGGTGAACAAAGAGTTGTGTACAAACAGCCGGAATGTGTCAGTATGAATGTCATTTACAGCTGGACAGTGGAACAGCTAAACTACAAAGGAACTGTTTTTTTGGTATGATGGTATGACAGAACAGCAGAATAGGTGTAGACTGTGGAACCACAGCGCATTAAAACAGAGGTGGAATGTTCCAGTGAGACCCAACCCATGCAGTGTGTTTCAAAAATGTGGGTTCTTGGGGTTCCCTGCTCCTTAGGTGGGGCAGGGTAAGCCCCTAAATTCATTGACTGGTCACGGTAGGTCACCATACCAAACTTAGTAGTTACAATGGTTGGAGCATAGAGATCCATGGTATGAAAAAATCTTGGAAACTAGGGGTTCCTCCCTTTAAGGGTAGAGGTGGATTTGAGCCCTGAAAACTTTCCCAATGGCCTGTCATGTTATTGCGCTAAATTTGATGGATCTGGTAACATGTCACCATGGGTCAAACTCAAATCAACTATTGAAAATTTTGCCCCATTGACTAGTATGTTTCAAAAATTTGGGTTTTTAGCCCAAAATTCATCAACTGGTCATAAGTCATAACAACAGCTGGAGCAGAGAGATCCAGAGATGGAAAATTTGGCTTGCTAGGGGGCCCCTGCCCCTTAGGATACAGTGTGGGTTTGACCCTCAAAAAACCTTCCTGTGGTAGTTCTGCTTCAATGTGACCCATCGTCGATCAAAAAACTGCCCCTTTGGCGACCCCTTCCCCACGGAGATGGGAACCAAAATTTAATCATTTCGAAGTAGGGCCAATACAGACTTACTCAGCAAATTTCTTCCCAATCTATCCACAAGTTTTTGAGTTATTTTGCGTCAAAATGAACAATTGTCGTAGATAATAACACCAGAATAACAAACTACTACAATGGCAGACTGCCAGTATAGACAAACATGCATCATTGCTGGCCGGCTATAAAAGAACATTGACAAACAGCGCAGAGACCTTGTGGAGTGAGACCACTGGCCGACTGCTTAGCATCTTTGATCTGCTGCTGAATTCTCTTCATTCTGTTCTCAGACTGCATAATCTGCTCACCAGAAACAGCATCACCACTCCAAGACACAGAATTTCAATTAACCATCAAAGAAATTTAGATGTTAAAAACTCCAAGCTGATCCACGATAATTCACTTGTTAATCACTTCCTCAACTGTAAAACTGCAGAAGAGAACTCCATGAGCAGCTACTGAATGACTGTCAACAGTTCAAGTGCAGCATCAAATGTCTCAAACTACAGCATCAATATTTATTACTCCAATCTAACATAGGCAACTGTCACACAACTGTCTCTCTGTCTGTGACTGGCATCCACAGCATTTGACTTATTGCTACTAAACATGGCATGATAACTCATCCTGGAGAGGACGGATCAGTTTTAAGGGATTTAAAAAATTCAGTTTGAGTCAGAGCCCCAGGGGTCTTTAGTTTCATAGCTGGCATATACAACAGTAGTGTCAGCCACCAAGTGACGTGTTTGGCTATGGCTTCCTTTCCAAGTGTCTTGTATGTAAGCCAGTAAGATGGCAAGTAAAATAACAATACATTCCCTCAGTTCTGCACTTTCACATTTCTTTCACATTAGATGCACACAGTCATCTGATCATCTTGACGTAACTTTACCACATGCTTCACTGTGATAGCTAAGTCTCACCATCATGTCACATAATACCACGTCTTACAACTATTCACACACTGTGTACATTTTAACCAGAATCTCTTTACAGTTAATATAGGTAGCCCTACAGGTAGCACGTCGGACTAACAATCGGAAGGTTTGTGGGTTCGATGCCTGCTAATGTAGTGTGTATCACAGTTGACAGGTAACCGCCTGGGGTAAACTGTCCGCTGTGGCCGGCCACCACTTCTTCTTTCAAGCTGTAAGAAGTTAGAGTTTAAGACTGTCAGCGTTTGAAAGACTCGGATCTGGCATGGGTAAATGGTAAGAGCGCTAGATAAAGTGCTAGATAAAGATGAATCTATGCTGATGCTTTTAAGAGCTCTATAATATCGGGAGCCATTTACATTTATTTACCATTTAACTCAAAAAACTTCCACAGACTTCTGGCCAGTGACCAGTGACGTTACTGTTGAATCATATCCTCTATCTGCATCCAGCCTGTCACCTAAGTAACAGAATTTGACAGGGTTTTATCCCATCCCCGCAGCTCAGTCCATCACTGTTGATCTGTACCGACCAAGTTGCGCTGTTCCTGTTTCTGCCTCTGAATCTGCTCCTCACGATCTCGTTCCATTCGCAGGTTGCGAGCGACTGCCAGCATCGGAGCACTGTTTGGTGCCGATTCCACCTGTGAACAACAATCAAGTTATCACGACTCGACGAAAAAATAACTCAACATATGCAACTATGCAGCCATGTCTTGTTGTGTCTTCACAGAATCAGTGTTAGTGCAGAATCAACGCTATCACACTTCGGCATTAGGTGAAGATGAATCTGTAAGCTGATGTAAGTACAGAGATGTAAGTATAGGAATAGAATGCTGGATGCTGTAGTAGCAGCAACTCAATGCCAATCACAAACAGTTGACAGTACTGTTAGGACACACCGAGTGTGTCTTGAACGATGAAAGCCACATACAGCAAGCGTTCAGATTTTAATCTTTATTGACTTCACAGTAATCAAAGGTTACAACTCATGGAAGAATCGAGCTGGATCAGAATGGAAAGATTCGATGACTTATACCTTGCGTTTGAGTCGATCGACTCTCTTGATCAGCTGGTCTTTCTCATCCTCCATTGAACTGATGTCTTTCCTGATGTCGGCCGTGTTAAAGCTGCTCGCTTTCAATGACGTCAGCTGCTTGTGGTTCTCTTTAAATGTCTGCAGCAGCTGCTCGTACTGTTACACACCAATCGAGGAGTCACGGTCACACATTTATACAACTCGATGACTCGATCTTAATGGCAGAAAGTGAAGACAATCTACATGACGGGACTCTGTAGAATAGAAATTCTGCAACACCTGGCAGTAAAACACAAAGAATAGAGAAGGAAAGTAAATGGACTTGTTGTACATAAGAAAGAAGTGGGTAATGACATGTACTGTGCACACTGCACACATCATCATCAATGAATCACTAAACAATGCAAATGTAACCTTTTCAAACTAATTTTTCTCGCATACAATATGCACCTCCTTCTCAGGTCCAAACAATTCCAGGCCAAAACTATGCCTACAATAATCAAGATTTATGGTAATTTTGACCAATTTGTGATCAATAATGAACACTAATCTTCTACTATCTACAGTTGTTAATCTGTTGACACAGGTCAAGAACACTCACCTGTTCATAGAGTTCTGCAATCTGGGAGTCAATCATAAAGTCCTGAGGAATGTCCACTTTCACAAGGTAACGAGCAAGGTATGCACGCTCCTTCAGTTCCGACCTGTGCTGCAGAAGCCACTCAAGGACTGGATAAATAACTGGTTTATCACCCTGTACAATGCCTCGTCGAAAATCATCCCTAAAAACCAATCAATCACTGATAACATTCAGTAGGAAACATGCATGCTAATTGCCTAATATGTCTCAGAGAGAGGGAGAATATTCAGATAACCTACAGCAATTTTGGCTAATGCTGGCCATGGTACCGGTAGTCAAAGTTTGTAGTTTCTAGCCTGGTTAGGAACAAACTTAGAACGAGTTTGAATATTTCTTTTGTGTACTGTACTTTAATAAACTACTGATCAGTCTGATTTTTTGGAAATTTACATTTCACAGGGTAGCGTGGAGCAGTTAAGGTGTGGTGGTACATTTAGTAACCACTTTATTACAATTTTCCACAGTGAAAAAAAATTAAATATCGGTCAATGTTTAGCGACAATATGGACAAAAGTTTGTGGCTTACTTTTTGGGGCCACGGCCACCCTGTATAGAGCCTATAGCCTATTAAATAAAAATAATAGTGCAAAGCCAATTGATGTCTTTGGCAACAATGCTATCATTTCAGTCCACTTCACTGCAATATCCACATTAGACCAATCGCAAAATGTGAAAAATGTTCCTAAAATGTGGTTGAGCATCAATATTTTGTGATGAACTACAGGTGAACTTCGGAATGCATAAATTAACATTACTGTCACTCAGCAAGAATGACATATTTTCCTTTTTCTGAATCTATTAAGTAACGAAATTGTTTGGCAACTGGGATGTTGGCGAGTCGGCATTGCAGACTGCAAGTTCCGTCAGGTTGCGCGTTGGGTTGGGGGTTGAGTCCCTGCTACTTTGTCAACCCATTGCTTATCTAATTTTCAGCCCCAGGGGCTGGCATAGTCCCCTTGATCGCAATTTTGTGCATGATCTTTAACAATACAACTAACAATGCCACTCCCAGCCTTCATGCCCGCTGTGGAGGGGATACACCCGTCTTCATACCTCAACTCCTTCCGGTCTCCAGCGATGATGACTCCATGCTTTGCAACAACTCGCACTCTATGACTTCCAGTAAGTAGTCACACTGTGACAGCGCCTTATCAGACTGTTCCTTTCTGTGTATTATTCAAATATCAATGCTTTTTTAAAATGTGGTAGCAGTTGCAGCAATCAGTGCTATGGTCTACTCAGATAAGAGCAAATTCCAGACTGTGACAGAAACAGTCTAATCAAACAGTTCTGCTTCTGCACCACCGATGACAAGGAAAAGCAGTTGCGTTACAAAACTACAACCTTGTTACGTCAGGTGGAAGTCGATGTTTGAGGATCGACAGTGAATACAGGATGCGTTTAGCAGTTTCATCTGCCGCTTCTTCACGTACATCGATTTTGTGCTGTCAACACATGTATAACACTAACAGCTAGTCAATCAATACACCAGTCACCCACGTTGGTCTAGTGGTTAGCGCGCTCGACCAGCGGCTGCGAGGTCGCGGGTTCGAGTCCGCTGGCTGCGGGCTGTCGCGTAGCAACCGTGGGCCAGTTGCTATTTGCACCCTGGGCCTGGGCTTACTCAACCCTCCATCCTCTCGGGGTCGGTAAATGAGTACCGGCTATAGCT
>Ga0209680_1000618_pt1 | contig 10259 bp, 12 predicted proteins | sample WorMetLIZISLAND1_FD_187413 | JGI IMG/M metagenome (GOLD analysis project Ga0209680, IMG submission 187413) | Marine gutless worms symbiont microbial communities from Max Planck institute for Marine Microbiology, Germany - Olavius loisae LIZARD... ... | reverse complement strand
CAAACTCGGCGCCCGGGTCACCGTCAGCGTCCGCCGCATCAAGATCTCCATGGCCTCCGCCCACCCCTGGCAGAACGAATTCGCCCTCGCTCATGCCCGATTATGCGGCGCGGCCCGGTAAAGCCGCAGGACCCAAAGCCCAAACCGCAACAGAAGAGGAAAAACCACAAAACGACCGTCCGGCAACACCGCCGGACCACTCAGTGCGCACGCTCGTCAGCCACCTCGTAAAAAACCGAAATCCTGCACCAGCGAAATACTACGGTGAGAGAAGCGGGCTAGGAACACACCCTTGGATACGGCTTCCTCAACCGCGCCCCGGAGGCTGAAGCGGTCGCTGGTGTAGATGATCTTGCCGTAGATTTTTCTGATGGTCGTCGTCATTTTAGTCTCCCTATATTCAACACCTAGATTGCAATGAGCTACGACAACTTTCCTATATTGGATAGGGCAGCCACGCTCGCCTCCGGTTCCTCCCGCAATAAAATCTCAATCCACTCAGGAATGCGCCCACATCGCAATGTCAAAATATCTGCATCCTCGCCCAACTCCTTGGCAATAATTTCTATTTTTTCCGGCGGCGGGGCGGCCTGATTTCCTTTCTCGATCCGACACAAATACGCCTTATCCACGCCAATGGCGTCGGCTAAATCCGTCTGCTTGATGCCAGCCCTTTTTCTGGCGGCGCGAATATATTCTCCATAATTTTTTCTCATGACATAGCTCCCCTTAATTAACCGTTTCCGCGATAGCCCGCGTCCTGAAAGTGCGGGCCGTTTCGAACTCTTTTTCGAGTCCTTTTTGTCTAAAAAATCCGTCGCGAATTGAATACAGTTTGCCGTCGCAGATCGTTTTTTTCAGTTTCCGCCACCGTCCAGGGGTGGTTCCCAACATCCTGGCGACCCGCTTTTCATCGTCGGGAATATGGTTAGGAAGCATCAGCCAGTGGATCATCAAGAGACGCATATAGGCACCGTGTTCCTCAAGCGTAAGATGCGGCGTGTCGCCCATGTAAGCGTCGGCTAGATCCGTCTGCTTGATGCCGACTCCTTTCCTGGCTTCTAGAATATATTCTCCAAAATTTTTTCTCATGACATAATTCCCTTTATTAATCGTTTCCAGGACAATAGCCCGCGTCCTGAAAGTGCGGGCCGTGCTTCGACAAAACTACCCCTGGTAAATCTTTGATCCCGACATTCTGATATAGCGTGTATCGACTTTCCTCCATCTCAAGCCAGGCGTGTTCGGACGACTTTTCGCGATGCAACGTGTAGTACTGATCGCAGGCCAGCTTGAGGCCCTCACCCCCTCGCGTATTCCCATCCTGATTAACCTGGGCCGCGGTTAGGACAAAAATCCCCTCATTCCGTGCGATATTCGCCAATGTCTGCGCTACCCTGCGTAAATGATATTCCTCGGTTTCTCGCCCGTCCTTGCCATCGACAAGCTGCCAATAATCGATGATCACCCCCTTGATTTGTTGATTGACAATCGCCCGAGAAATCGGTTCATCCCCGCGCGTGCGGGGAACGCTCTAAATACTTCATATTCGCCCGCCCTAATGACGGTTCATCCCCGCGCGTGCGGGGAACGCGGCACCGCGACCTCCGATCAGATTTTCCCAAACGGTTCATCCCCGCGCGTGCGGGGAACGCGGCACCGCGACCTCCGATCAGATTTTCCCAAACGGTTCATCCCCGCGCGTGCGGGGAACGCTTTGGACTGGATATTCTGGCATTTCAAAACTCCGGTTCATCCCCGCGCGTGCGGGGAACGCTATGCAGGGAAAACAACCGACGCGGGTCATTCCGGTTCATCCCCGCGCGTGCGGGGAACGCTTTTGCTTTTCATCCTGGAACTCCGGTCCCTGCGGTTCATCCCCGCGCGTGCGGGGAACGCGATCAGCGACTTGGCGCCGATCGACCTGCTGATGGTTCATCCCCGCGCGTGCGGGGAACGCGGCAACATGGGGAAGCTTCATCATGCGATTCGCGGTTCATCCCCGCGCGTGCGGGGAACGCACGGCCGGCGCGTAGCCAGCCGCCAGGACTGCGGCTTCATCCCCGCGCGTGCGGGGAACGCACACTCACGTCCAGTCTTGCCAGCCCGCAACACGGTTCATCCCCGCGCGTGCGGGGAACGCGTCGATTGACGGGGTTGAGCATATCGTTGTGTCGGTTCATCCCCGCGCGTGCGGGGAACGCTTACCGTAGCCGCCGGCGTCGGCGTCCTCATGCGGTTCATCCCCGCGCGTGCGGGGAACGCCGCTTAAAATGCGAGCTGGAGGCTCCTAGTTTCGGTTCATCCCCGCGCGTGCGGGGAACGCATCGCCGCTGAGTCGCTGAATAACCTCGATAACGGTTCATCCCCGCGCGTGCGGGGAACGCTGAGCGGTGCCGATCTGAGCACGGCCAACCTGCGGTTCATCCCCGCGCGTGCGGGGAACGCCGTTTCCGGCGTGCTGTGAGTCGAATGCCACTCGGTTCATCCCCGCGCGTGCGGGGAACGCTTTGCGCCCTCCAAAAAAATTGTTGCAATGTGCGGTTCATCCCCGCGCGTGCGGGGAACGCACCAATCCGGGTTGTCCGTTAACGGTTCCAACCGGTTCATCCCCGCGCGTGCGGGGAACGCTGGCGATCTTTGAGAAACCCATGCAACTTTGCCGGTTCATCCCCGCGCGTGCGGGGAACGCATCAAGGCGGAGCTACTGGCGATCTACCGAGACGGTTCATCCCCGCGCGTGCGGGGAACGCCTCATTGGAATCAAATTCCAATAGCCCGTCTTCGGTTCATCCCCGCGCGTGCGGGGAACGCCACACCTACTCCGACGGCGCCGTACAGGTCGGCGGTTCATCCCCGCGCGTGCGGGGAACGCCGTATCGTTCGGCGAAGAAACTCAAGGAATTTCGGTTCATCCCCGCGCGTGCGGGGAACGCGTCGTGGATGGCCACAGAGGCACGACGTGGTCCGGTTCATCCCCGCGCGTGCGGGGAACGCGTCATGGCGATTTCCTGTTTTTACCCCCCCCTCGGTTCATCCCCGCGCGTGCGGGGAACGCTCAAAACCCTCGATCTCCCATGAATCGAACGCCGGTTCATCCCCGCGCGTGCGGGGAACGCCGGGATGGAGGGAAAATCACTATAGACTAACTCGGTTCATCCCCGCGCGTGCGGGGAACGCTATGCACTGCGCGACCGGCCTGGAACGTCACGCGGTTCATCCCCGCGCGTGCGGGGAACGCATCCTCCGTATCCGACGACGCCTGGACGAGTGCGGTTCATCCCCGCGCGTGCGGGGAACGCGTTTTTCCGGCCCGTTCCATGCGGGAAATCATCGGTTCATCCCCGCGCGTGCGGGGAACGCCTCACCGTCCTTGAGTGCGTGCAACGGCTTGACGGTTCATCCCCGCGCGTGCGGGGAACGCCGTATGTTCCGGCCTCGATGTTGGTACTATAGCGGTTCATCCCCGCGCGTGCGGGGAACGCGGAATGCCGGGAACGTCGAAGCGAAACTCGTCCGGTTCATCCCCGCGCGTGCGGGGAACGCGCGTTTTTTTTGTCGGCTTAACTCTGATCATGCGGTTCATCCCCGCGCGTGCGGGGAACGCGTCGGTATGCCCAACGCCTCCGGTAAATTTTCCGGTTCATCCCCGCGCGTGCGGGGAGCGCGGCGCGCCGTTGAGGCTGCAGATTGTTGTGGTCGGTTCATCCCCGCGCGTGCGGGGAACGCGTCGTCCAGCGGGGTCTCCAACTCGATATAGACGGTTCATCCCCGCGCGTGCGGGGAACGCGGCAACGTGGGGAAGCTTCATCATGCGATTGGCGGTTCATCCCCGCGCGTGCGGGGAACGCGGCGACATCGGAGAGTTCACCGATAGTTGTAACGGTTCATCCCCGCGCGTGCGGGGAACGCGTTTACCGGCGGAGAATCCACCAATGCATCAGCGGTTCATCCCCGCGCGTGCGGGGAACGCGCTTGCTGTAAGCGCATGATATAGAACACTATTTGCGATGTCAAAGAGCGCACGAATGTTCTTCTTATGTTCCGGTACGCGTGACGCTGAACGGGCCATGAGAACTGCGCGGCGGGATCGATTCTTACCCGGCTTCAGAAAGGGGCATGAACCGTACGAGCTTGAAACCGTCCAGGTCTGCCGGTTCACGGCGATTGACGCCGCAGGTGTCGAAGTCATAGCCTGCGTCGTTGGCCGCCGCCCAGGCGATGATGGCATCACCGTCGCCGATATGTGCCTGGACCTGCTGCCAGATCATCTCCCGCGTCCGCCGCGAATAGTTGCCCACATAGACGCCGGCACGGATTTCCAGCAGCCATACGGCCAGGCGGCCGCGCAGTCGGGGCGGGGCATTGCTAACCGCGATGACCAACATCACCGCTCTGCGTCTCGGGTATGGTGACCGGCTGGGCCTCCTGCGGCGGCACCGGCGTCTCGAGTTCGCCGGACGCTAGCATCTCTTCGATCGCCGGAATCAGCCTGTTCAGCAGCCCCGTCTTGCGGAAGCTATCGCGGCAGCCGCGTCGCACCTCGCCTTCCGGGTTGCGGGCTGCGGCGTGTTTGCCCCGCTGCGCCGCGCCTGCAACCCGGAAGGCGATCGGCACCACAGTTTCGAACTTGAACACGTCCGCTACGTCGTAGACGAAGGACTGCGGCTTGCCGGTATGCAGGAAACCGATGGCCGGCGCGTAGCCAGCCGCCAGGACTGCGGCTTCGGCCAGTCCGTAAAGACACGAGGTCGCCTGGCTGAGGCAGCGGTTGGGCAGATCCGCGGCCTGCCAGTCGCCGGGTTCGTAGCGCCGCGCCTTCCAGTTCACACTGTGCTGCCGGGCGATCACCTCGTAGAGACGCTTCACCCGCGTGCCCTCGATGCCGCGCAACTGATCGACGGATCGGCGCTCCGGCGCGGGCTCGCCGAAACGCATGTCGTACATTTTGCGCACGATCTTCAGACGGGCATCGGGGTCAAGGGCTAGGCGCGCCTGGTGCAGCAGCCGGTCGGCACGGGCCCCGCCCGGCTGGCCGGCAGAATAGAGCCGTACCCCCGCTTCGCCGATCCAAACCAGGAGGCAGCCGACGCGGGCGGCCAGGGCAACCGCCGCATGGGAGATGCGCGCGCCCGGCTCGAGCATCAGGCAGGCAAGTCCGCCCACGGGGATGTGGGTGCGCACGCCATTCTGGTCGATCACGACGAAAGCGCCGTCGAGCACGTCGAGTTGGCCCTTCTCGACGAACAGAATTGAGGTGCGATCCTTGATCGGTATCGGGCGGGGCGGCGCAAGGCCTAGCGTCGCGGCCACGTCGGCTAAGCCCTGCGGACGAGCATGAGGCCACATCCGTAGGCCTTGGCCGCGCCGAAGCCACGGGCGATGCCGGACAGCAACGCGGCCGGATCGTGCACCTCCAATGTGCCGTCGAAGTCCAAGGTCGAGAATGACATGGGGGCCATCTGCCCGTAGCGCGGGATGCAATGCTGCTGATAGCCATCGATCACGACCTCGGCTTTCCGGACCGCAAAACCGGCCTTGCGCGCCTGTCGTTCGAGCCAGGCAAATCCTCCCTCTTGCATTGCGGTGAGGCGATGTTCGGCGCGCCTGCCGTCCGGGCGCGCATGAAGCGCATCCATGACGATATCGTGCTTGGTGGAATGGCCGTGCGGCGACGTGCGGCGGCGGACTACCGCGTTGACGCGCAGCGAAAAGCGCAGCCGGTCGCCCACGTCGAGCGCCGGCGCATACGGTTTCGGTTCATCGATCTCGAACAGCGCGTGGCGGTCCCGGGGCGGACGTGCCGACAGGATCAGGAAGGTTCCTGGTTTCATCTCGCGCCACAGGAAGTCGCGCCGCCGCTCCGCCCCATCGGTGAACAGGGACCAGACGAGATGATGACCGGGTTGGCCCATTTGCTTGTCGTTGCGCTCCCCGCCCAGCAGCAAAGGCAGCAATGCCTCCACCGAAGCATCGCGCCTGAGCCGGGCCCGCGAAAGATAAGGGGGAACGGTCACGACCTCTGACCCCTCGTCACAACAATGCGTTCCGCTCGGTCCATGAACTGCCAGCGCGTCCGGCTGGCGACGGCATCGCGCCGGCGTTCGATGCGCGCTTCGGCAGGCGCCCCTGGTGTATCGTGGTCGAAGGCGATCTCGGGCCGTTCGGCGATGCCTATTCGCTCAAGCACCGTTTCTTCTTCCTTGTTCCGTTGTCGGGCCGCGAATGCGTCCATGAACGTATCGGCCTCAATAATGTCGGGGTCGAGCGGCAGTCCCAGCGGTGCCGACTTGCGACCGAGACAGAGCGCGAAACGGGGTTGGCGCAGGGCCTCCGATACCGCATCAAGCGCGACGGTGCCCTCAGGACGCGACCACAGGGCGCCCGTATAGCAGGCGTCCGACCGCCACTCACGGCTGGAGAGCACGGTGTTGAGATCGTCGGCCGCCAGTTCTTCGCGGCGGGTTGCAAAGTTCCGAGCTCGACGCGCCTTGGGAGTTTGAGCGGTGTGATAGTCGATGAAGGGGCGCCCCGCCGCATCCGTCCGGACGGCGTAATAGAGACCCGTCTCGAGGGCCTGATGGGCATCGTCATCGCCACGTTCGATTCCCAAGGCCGCAGCCACAAGCCCTAAGATGGCGGAGCGGCTGGGCCGGTCCCAGCCCATGCGGCGCTCGCCGACCGCGATCTCGCCGAACGACCCAAACGGCGCATAGAGCGTGAACAGCAGGAAGCGCACGGCTTCAGTTCGCGGCGAAGTCGATCAGAGCCGGCAACGTACCCTGGCCCGTCAACACGTTCATGGTGTAACGGTCATCGGCACACGGCCCATAGGCCTGGTCGAGCCGATCACGGAACGCCTCCAGCGCCTCGACGGAGCAGCTGCCATAGTCGCCGTTGCCGGAGATACGATCGAGGGAAACCGGGTCGAGGAAGGCCGCGGCGAGGCTGCGAGGCTGGGCCCGGCCTTTCTCGCCGAGCCCATAGAGTGCGTAGGTACGGCTGGCGAAGCTCGCCTGCTTGCCTTTCGGTCCGACGGTGGCGGCCGCTTCGACCAGTGCGGCAAGACTGGCTTCCCTCATCGCCAGCGAGTTTTCGAGATTGCGCAGCAGCAAGTCGCGGTCGACGCAGATGTAGAGGTAGAAGACGCCTGATCCGAATTCCTGCACACCGATAAAGCCGGCCCCCGCATCCTCCGGTTCGTCGCGCGACTTCAGGTCGTCGACGGCGGTGTAGTAGTCGTCCTCGGCAATCGCGCGATGCGTCGTGATGGCATGAGCAACCTGCACGGCGGCTTCGCGGTTGAATTTCGGTGTGTTGGCCAGCATTCGGCCGAACATGGCGATGTCGGCGGCAGTGTCGGTCCGGCGCAACAACTTCTCCATTGTCTTCTCGGGCCGCGACCCCTCCTTTTCCTTCGCCCCGGGCTTGGCGACGAGTTCGAGGTCCTCGCCGGCGAGCGCCCGGTCGGCCAGCGCGATGGCATCTGCCTGTTCTTCGGGGGAGATGAAGGCGAGCTGTTCGATGAAAGTGGGAGTATTCTTGTCGTTTCGAATCTTGCCGAAGGCACCTGCGATGGCGCGGGCGGTGACGAGCGCCTTTTCCTCGTCCATTCCCCCGGCGAGCAGATGGTCGTGGATGTCCTGCCCGAAGCGTTGGGTTCGGCTGGCCATGTGGTCTGCGAGCCGCGTCGCGAAAACGTCGGAGGTGCGCCATGCCCGCTTCAGGCTCTGTGAAGATATGCGCAGGCGCGGCACGCCCCCGAAGGTGGCGCTCTTCGGTCTACCGGTGTCGTCCCGGTTCAGGTTGGCGGGGCCGTAAGCCGTGAGCAGGTGGAGTTGCAGAAAATCGGTCATCAAACGAACTTTCGTCTGTCAGGATGTGGGAGAGGCATTCGGGGCGACCTGCGGCGGTTCGGTCTGCGGGCGCCAGACATTGTAGTACTCGAAAATCCAGCGCTTCTTCACGCGATCGCCCCAGTGCAATACGGAGAAGGACAAGTTATAGACGTTGGCCTTGCCCCTGGTCAGGCGGACCAGGCGCCGCATCGCATCCATGAGTTCGCGATGATTGGCCTGTAACAGGCGGCGAAATCGACTTTCGGCCATCATGGCCGATCGGTCATCATCGGGCGTGGTGCGACCAATGGCGCGGGCGACGGGCTGATTGGCGTCCTCACGGACAAAAGCGAGGACGCCGGCCAGGATGGCGGCCCGGTCTCGCTCGTGAGGCGGGAATAGCGCGATCAGTCTCAGCGCCTCGGGCTCCTGCATGACATCGAGCGGTGTCGCGGCCCGACGCAGACGGGCCAGCGCCGCCCGCCGCGTGCCGTGCGCACTAGGGCCTTCCGAGGTCAATTCACGCCACCACTTTGCCGCAATGGCGGCGCCGTCCTGATTCTCGAGTTCGATCATGTGATAATCTTTTGACTGCGCGCCGTCGCGGTTTCAGGCGAGGCTATCTTGAGGTTGTCGTCGAACAGCGAACGGCCGGCTTTGTCATATCCGCGGAGAGCGCGGCTCAGATACAAGTGCGCCTTGACGTGCCGGTGCATATCCCGCTCTTCGAGCCCGTCGGCCGGCGCGTATTCGTCGAACAGACGCAGCGCAGCACAGGCCATCACTGACGCCCAGTTCTCGCGTGCCTGACAGGTTGGATCATCCGGGTCGGGGGCATTATCGCTCTCAATCAGTAGTCGGTTGAGTTCTTCGTGGAAGGCCTGTTCGGTCTCACGATAGAATCTCTCCCCGAGGAAGCGGTAATCATCGCCGCAGACTTCGGCCGGCCTGTCGTAGAGGGCTAATTTCACTGCCTTGGTGAGCAGCTGCACGACCTTGTCGGCACCTGCCGTCACTAGTTGGATGAATTGCTCAAGCCAGTCGTGCAGTTCCTGGTCGCCGACGAGCAGAAGGGGCGTCTCGCTCTCGATCCACGCACGCGCCTTCATGTTGTTCATGTCAAAGCCGAAGGCGACGAACCGCAGCTCGCGCCACAGGAAGTCGCGCCGCCGCTCCGCAAGCGCTTGCCGTATCACCTGCGCAGGCTCGCGCAGCTTATCTTCGCTTTGCACGACGATGCCGGGCCAATGGCGGTAGACGGTACCGCCGGACCGGGCACGCATCGGTAACTTCGCTTCTCCCGCTTTCGGCGCGTAGTAGGGCGTCAAAGGATGCAGAAAACCCTCGGAATAATTGATGCCATAGGCGCGGGTTCTGTACGTTCTGACAACCACGGTGTCGTCACGGCCGGTGAGGCCACACCGCCGGCCCTGTGCGTCTTCGAACGCCAGCCGGACGCGCCGCGGCATACCCCAATAGACTTGCAGCGGATGGATATCAACCGGGGTCGTCTCTCGCGCGTTTTGGGAAGTGCGGGTAAGCCCGAGCCAGGGAAAAACCGTTTCGGTATCATCTGCCAGCGCCGAATCAGTCGCGCGGCGCCTGATCTGCTCGGCAGTCTCAACATTCGGCCAAAGCCGGCCCCACAGTGTATCATTGGCGATGACGAGCGTCGTCAAAGGGCCGCCGCCGCGCAGCGAAACGCGATGGCCTCGGCCGCCTTTCGGTGCATAGGCGTTCATGGTGAAAAGTGCCATTGCGGCGGCGGCACGACCGAGAACCGCCGTGCCGCCACGCTTCACGAACAGATCAGCGTTGTTTCTTAAGGTCTGTTTTCCCGGCGCGTCGATCAGCAAGGCCGAGACCTCCTTGTCCTCGGCGCCTTCGAGGGGATCGAGATCCTGCAGGAAGCGGGCTCCGGGACCGTCCAGTTCAAAAGCATGGGCGACCACGTCGAAACGATCTTTGAGTATATCGGGCGCGGGCGGAGCCCGCCACCAGTCTTCCCATCCCCCCTCGTCCACCGGTGCGGCTGCGGTCGATAACAGGCCTATCAGGAACTCGTGGGCCGCGCCGTTGAAATCGGGCCGGGGCCAGGCCAAGGCGACAAAGGGATCGCCGTCGTCCAAATCGGTAATCCGCCAGGGTGGGATGAACTCGACGGCATCACTCCGCCGCCGGACAGGCAGCCACGGCGCATGTATCAAATTAAAGGTAGGGGCTGTCCTAGCTAAGGACGTTTTTGTCTCGAATTCACCCATGTCTTTAATTGGTTAAGCAGTTCCCGGTGATCGCCTCCATTGAACCGCCATTCGCACTCCTTTAGGAACAGGTGAAAGCTCTGTTTCGGGATGCCGTTAAAGCGCCGCAGATGCCGCTTCGCCTGGTTCCAGAAGTTCTCGATCCCGTTGATGCGATTCC
>Ga0209680_1000617_pt1 | contig 10259 bp, 6 predicted proteins | sample WorMetLIZISLAND1_FD_187413 | JGI IMG/M metagenome (GOLD analysis project Ga0209680, IMG submission 187413) | Marine gutless worms symbiont microbial communities from Max Planck institute for Marine Microbiology, Germany - Olavius loisae LIZARD... ... | reverse complement strand
GTCGCTACAGCAGCTTATTAATGACGGCCTCGTCACCAGGAAACGACGACAGGCAACCGATCAGTGGAGACTGGACGTCACTAGTCTGGGACGTGCTGTCTATAAAGGCAAGTGACTTGCAGTAGTCCAGGTTGGGTAATCAGTTGATTTCTCATGCTCTGTTCGTAGTTTGTTTTTATTTAAATACCTGTTTGCAGCATCGAAGGCCGTCTCTTTGGGTTTAGTTGTGTTTGACTTCCTAAAAGCTTTAGCACCATTCCCCCAGCTCTTACATGTGTAAGACGGATCCGGTCTAATATTTAGTCCAGTGAAAATTTTGCTAAAAGACACACAGACAGACAGACCAAAACATAATCCACTGTAATGAAGTTGATAAGAAATCTAGTTTTAATAATCATTACTCAACAAAATGCCCATGCAGCCAGCCATGCAAGTAAGAACGTTTTCATGTGATCACCCAGTCTACAGTGATAACAACAGTAATAATAATTATGATGGTGTAATAAAGTCCTCTCTACAAGGTTGCCCAAGAACGTCTGGTGTGCAGTAGTCACAAAAGTTCACTTTTAACAGTTTTGGAATTTGAATCATGCATTCCCATAGCCGCAAGGTGTCACCGCATTGACTGTGCACCTGATGTACAAGTGACTACTTTACAGCTGTAGTTTTTAGCTGTACGACTATTGGAAAACAGTAGTGGTGGTGGGAGTGGGAGTGTTTATTGTAGGTTCAATAGACATCGACTATGGCGCTAGACTGTACAGTGACCTGGTGAAGGCCCAGCAGTCTCTGGTCGTTGCCAATCACCTTCACCTGCTGTTCCTCTCAACACCTTACGACATGGTGAACGACATCAAACCCACCTGGATGATCTACCTGCGTGAGGTAAGTGGTTTACCTGTGAGCTGAGGTAGGTGATCCTCCTGTGTGAGGTAAACTGACTCGCTGAAGACGACATTCAAACGTCATTGATGATTATCTGTCCCTGTGACGCTCACTGTTGCCGTATGGGTACAGCTATATAAAGCATACCGTGTCCGACCGGGTTAAGCCGTCATTTATAATTTTTGACATCCGGGCACTCTGGTGCTCAGTCCATCAGAGTGCCCAGATGTCAAAAATTGCAAATGATGACTTAACCCAGTCTGGCACGGGATGCTTTATGGCTGTACCCATACGGCAACAGTGAGCGTCACAGGGTTGTACTGTCTCTACTGATATTTATGTCGGGCATCAATACAGATTGGATATGTATGTTTTACCGATGTGATGCTCTTAATGGCACAGTCTTTGCGGTCATTTTATGTCTGTCTTGTATGTATGAGTGTGAGTGAGTGTATATGCCAGCATTGTATCAGAGTCATCATTACATCTAGTCGAGATGATGGCTTAAGTTTGCTGGCAGAGTAACGCATTGCCACGTTTCCTTCTTTGAACACAGCAAGTTGATGTTCAGAGACTCATGAGTGGCACACAGAATTATGCTTACTAGTGTCGCAGGGTGGACCAAAAAAAACCTACGTTTATTCACACGTTATAGTCTGGCACCAATTAGATGTACTGTACAGTTTAAAATCTGCAATAGTTGGTAAAAGCTAATTTACTCTGCAGCGAACGGTTGCCAAGTTACAGTGAACATTTTCGGCCCACCCTGTGTGTGTATATGTGTAGCTGGTTATTTTGTGTGTTAACATTTGGCACATGCATCATACGCTAGACCACTGCTGGAGAGAGTATTGTTATCATCAGCACGTCTGACAGGTCAATGCTGATTGTTGATTGCCTGATAACATGCTAATACCACTGAGTGCTGTCATCACGGCAAGGCCATTGCAAGAGTTCACTCGGTTCATTCGATGAATGCAGACTAAGCGTCAAGCGGCCACCAACCCTCAGATCAAGCCAATCAACCTTGGGCTGTGAGTGAGTCCGCCTGTTGGCTGCCACCATCTACACCCACCGTTGCCATTTATTACTATTACTCAGTTCAGTGGCTGATACTCATTTTACTGTCCCACAGAGGGTAGAAGGCTGAGTCAATCTGGCTGGCTGGGTATATGCCTGCAGGTCACCCATCTCAATACTAACCAGGCATGGCGTATTGTACACTAGACGATGGCAGTGTCTGTGATGTGATGTAGATGAGCCAGCTGTCGACGTCTGAAGCCAAGGCAGCTGAACTGATTGGCGTGTCAGAAGGCTACGTTGCTAAGATGGCTGCCGGCCGGGTGCCTCGCATGGTAAGCTCAACAGACTGAATCATGGTTGGTCCATTGGTGCTTGGTGGGTGATGGATTATATGATGCATTCTGTGCAATATTGGTCCATTCACTCATCAATTAGCCCTTTGACGCCCACTGTTGCCATATGGGTACAGCTGTAAAGCATCCTGTGCCAGACCAGGTTAAGCTGTCTTTTGTAATTTTTGACATCTGAGCACTCTGTCGCTTAGGGTTAAACATCAGAGTGCCCATGTCAAAAATTACAAATGGCAGCTTAACCCTGTCTGGCACAGGATGCTTTATAGCTGTACCCATATGGCAACAGTGGGCGTCAGAGGGCTAATTTTGCTTGATGATCTGTCACATGACCCCATCTTCCTCTTACAGTACAGTTGGTCATTATTGATCAGCGTTCAGTAATCGTGAAATGAAACAGTTGCTGTTTGAATGTATGTTGACGAAGGCCGCCGTCGACACGTTCATTGTGAACCGTTTCTACCTGACGCTGATACTGCACAGTCTGTGGAAACAGAAGACGATCTGGCAAGTGTCGGCGCGGTTCCAGCTGGCTCGAGGGTTCGTCCAGCAACTGCTGACCAGCGCAGCGTCGTTCGCTGCTTGTATCAGCCACTTCTGTCAGGTGCCGAGACCACGTTGAGCTGTAATTTAGACAAAAATAAAAATTTGCGAAAAAAAATGGCTAATCCAAATATCAGCCATAAATATGGTTCAGTCTGATTTATTTTTTTATAGAATTCGACTAGGAAGTCTAGTCCACATGTGAACCATCTCTTTCAGTTGGTGTTTGTTAATTGTTTGTATTATACAGTGTTTCATGAAGCAAACTGCAAAGACTGCTGTATTGTGCTCCAGTTGCTTGTCTTGATTGTAGGAACTCGAGGAGTTCTGGGCATACCAGGACCTGCTCGGAAATTTTGTCAAGAAACTGTCCTACTGCTGTACAATGGAGCTGATTCCGCTGATGGAAATTCCTGGCATCAAGCTGGTTAGTGTGAAATGTATGACATCAGCTGTGTATGACCATTCCACTGTGTACACATAACATGATGCCTCGATGTGCTTGTCTGCTGGCCACATGTGGGATCGGTTGAGATGACTAAGGTTTAACGTCCCACTCGAGACAGTACAGGTCATTTCAGGTACGATATTTTTACAGATCTGATGACGCAACCGACAGTGTCAGAGCATTGAAGGAAGACAAAAATAAACACTCTCGAGGGCTCAGGAGCGTTGTAGAATAAGCCCACCTCGTTCCTGGCCGAGTGTCAGGCGACTAAACCAGGCTAGTTTAGCTCTGCTGTATTTTGTGTTGTTTGCCTTTACTGGGTTGTGTTTAGTTTTTGTAGTGTGTCTGTTTTTGATTCGTCACATTTTTCAGCATATACCGACGTGGACGTGAATGGCACTGTATAGCCTAATTGCACTGATGTGTTATTAAGAAGCTGCTCACTCACTCACTGCTTGCCTGCTGTCACAGGGTCGAGCACGCCAGTTATACAAAGCAGGACTACGCAGCATTCAACACGTTGCATTCGCCGACCCAGAATATCTCGTCCGCAACATACAACACATGCCACGCCGTGTCGCCAGACAGATTGTTTCTTCAGCAAACGTCAGTAACAAGAATACACCTGTTGTAGTGTTTGTGACGGCACAAACGAAATTGAAGAGCAGCAAAAAATCATGGTTTTTATCTCACGATGCAGAGCGCAGTATTGCTATGGCAAATTGTGGTCGTGGTCACGTACGTTGGAATTACACTTTCAGTGCTGATTAGCTTACGATGTTCACTCACTGCAGATCCCAACATCACGGATCTAATTCAAAGGGAACAGCCCAAAATTTTGGCCAGAATGGAGGTGGGGTAGATAAAACACGTGCCATAGTGTTGTTAGTTATTTCTAGTTTCACATTCACATCTGCTTTTATGCAGTGAATGACTACACCGGATATTCAACCTTGTGTTACTTGGCAACAAGCTCTAGGCCTATAGGAAGTTCGGAACTTTAGGCAAATAACAATTGAAGAGTCGCTGGGTATAAGCAAAAAAACACTGTATCGCACGGTTTCCTTGTGATAGCTCGGCTCCTGGTACTGAGATCATAATTCTGGCACCAAAAACGACTGCTGTAAAACCCTAATGTTTTTGTTAGCTGCGGTGTGAATGTATAGCTTACTCCATTGTCCATGTAACAAATATTTGACTAACATATAACCTATATACTGTGTTGGCGGGGACGTAAAACACTACTCAATCCAATTGACTAACATTTATATTATGGTGCTTTAACAGATCGCCATATTGTGTTGTGCAGATGATTCTGGCGGAGAAGGCAGAAGCACTGCGTGAAGAGGCCGATAGTCTGAGCACGGCACCAGTTGACAGTTCTGTTCTCTGAAGCATGCGTCACATCTCGATCATTTTGTTGTTTTCAGCCTGTGATTAACAGCACATCTGCAAACAGTATTGAAACTGTTATCAATTTTGTTGAACGTTACTAATGTTCTAGCACCGTTTGTCTGTTATTTTCGCTGAAACGGGTCAAAGAGCTTCGGATCTCGTATGAAGCGCAGGTCTTTGTGTTCGTACGGCATAAAACCTACACAGCAACACGACAACAGATCTTGTTCAATGCATCAGGCTGGCTAGAACCAATCATATGACAAGACCTGGCCTGGGACTTCAGTCACTTATGCATACAGCACAAGGCTGGCAACTGTGTAACGGTTACCAAGGCATACCATGTCCAGTGAAATCTAGCAGCTGACAATGATGATTATATTTGACTCTAGTCTGAGCTTACAGCAAAATGGTACATTGGTAGAATAGACGCCCATGTTTTCACCAGCTTCAGTGCGTACTTGTTTCAAGTTTTTCTCTATTACACAGCATGCGTATACTGTGTGACTGCTACAGCTTAGGAAACTGCTGACTGAAGGACATTCTTTCATGATTCTTTGCCTCCTATTCACCTCCTATGTATACTTTAACACTACACGAGGTAATGAGTGACTAGCAATGGAAATAAAGTTAAAGTTAAAGCCCTGATAAGTTCTTAATGGGAATCCATCTCAGAACTACAGGGTGTCGCTTGCCATATGGGATCACACAATGTTACTTGCCACCCGACACAAGCGAACTCACCCCGCCTTAACCCCAGCCGGTGAATCGAACCAGAGACCGCCGGATCAGAAGTCCGACGCCCTAACCACTGCGCCACCAAGACACCCAGTGTCTGTATAGATCCAGTGGATCACTGAAGGCGTTATAGGTAACACAGGTCATTCAACTGTGGAGATACTTGGGTTTTTTTTACTAGATGAAGTTATTCGTTTACAGGCATTTCACACATCATAGCAAATCTCACCGACTTTCTACGTGTACCACAGATGTCTTGAGTGATGCCGTTCACTGACAAACATAATATACAACACAGAACAAAGTGATACTATGAATACAGACCAAAGAACCGACTGCGTTTGATGAGCCTGGCGACTCGTCGCTGCATGAACAGGCAGAGCCCGGTTATTTGACGTCCGTAAATCCTGCCAGTGTACGGCGAGACAAACTGACTGAGTAGCCGAGTATTCTGCTCACAACAAATTATGAAAACACTGTTGATAGTAGTACTAACAATGATGCCATGACTTGGCTAAGTAGGACCAACGGTAAGTGTTGAGTTGGCAGACCAACAAATACTCAGAAAGGTGTTGCATTCAGGTTACTATAGCAGTGGACTGGCTGTATTCGAAAAGGTCATAGCCTGACCTACTTATTACAACAGAGAAGCTACCAAGTGATACAGGTTTTCAATTCAAACATAGTTACATTACTCTGTGTTTATGTTAACATGTTAAAAGATTTACACAAAATTGTAATTAACTGCAGTTATGATGACAAGATACACACCTTGTAGTCCAAATCCACCTTGTGTCTACATAGCATACATTTTGGTGGAGAGTCTGCATACGGATCTTCCATTTCTGCAACTGGCTGCAACGGATAAAAAGTTGTATTCAGTGCACCGTAAGTCAAAGTCAAAAATTTGTGAGCATACAACAGAGCATACTGACTGACCTTGCAATTCTAGGTCATGTAATATATTGTAATGCAGTAATGCACCAGCATTAAGAATAAACTGAAATTTGAGGTACGGATGCTGGTTGGTTGGAATCTCATGGAATGGTGAAATAATGGGTTTTAAGATGGTGTTTGAAACAGTTGAGTGATGGTGAAGTTCTAATGGCAAGAGGTATTTGGTTCCAGATTTGTGAAGCTGCAGAGGAGAAGGCACAGTGGCCAAATTTGGTTTTCGTTCTGGGAACATTCAGAACAGACTGGCCAGCAGAATGGAGCAGACGATGGAATGGCGGTAAGAAATTAAACTGGAGAGATAGGCTGGTTGTTGTGTAGATTCGTTTATTGATAGGGAGCCAATGAAGGTTAGAAAGGGTCTGAAATGCAGGTATTGATTTAGAAGATCAGGTGACAGTTCTGGCAAGAGCATTTTACACCATCTGAAATTTGTAAAGTTTGGACAAAGATGTGCCATACAGTGTGGAATTAAGAGTAGTCGAGTCTGGACTGAATTAAGGCTGTTCTGCGACTCTAGCAGACGTCGTCCAGAAGAGAAGTTCTGATGTGGTGGAGAGCAAGAAGAGGTTACTGACAGTGACATGACTCAGGGGGTTAACGGGCTGGTCAAGAGAGAGAGACGACAGAGCCTGCAATATTAATGGCTGTAACGGGTGAAAGTGTGTTTGGTCTTTGCTGAGTACCAAATGAGATTGTCTCAGATCACTGTGTGAGAGTAGAGGTCAGTGGGACAAGATTCAAGCCTGGAGTTGGAGTGTGCGGAATAGACAGGGGATACAGAAACGAATAGTGGTACATATCACTGGCATACTGCAGACTGTGAGTGGCAATAAGGGAGCTGACAGGTGAGATGTCTGCAGATAAGAGTACAGGACCTAAGACAGAGCGCTGAGGTACACCAGTAGCCAAGATAGTTGGATTAGATGAGACAGCCGACACAAACTAGCCGAGATTGGTCAATTATGACTGGAGTTAACTGTTTCGACGCCCTTCATATGTGATTACCTAATAAATATGGTATATCCAGTGTGCGAGGAAGTTCCGTATTAATTTTTCAGTCAGTCTACCGTCTGACACTCATACTTACTGCAAGGCATGATGATTTTAAGTTTGCATTTTAACAATTTAATAAGTGGCTCACTCAGCTTATACTTAAAAGCCACAAAATGAATTTATAACGTCACATCTGTGATGATTACCATATCAGCATCTTCAACAGACGGCAAGCTCTGCTGCAACTCTTTCTGCCGTTTCAACCGGTAACTGTCGACAATATCTTTGTGCATGATCTTGCTCTGCACGCCGCGTATTTTGCGATGTGGTACAAATGAACCTACAACTACAAGTCGCATTAGTCAGTAACTCAATGTAATATGTGACACGTGCTGGCCTAAGTAATGCAAACAAATATTGTCAATATGGCACCATTTAATTTTAAATGCACATTTTAATTTGTAACAGCTGGTACAGCAGTTTGAAACTGAACATACTGATATAAAAATGGCATTAATGGGGCCTGAAAAATTCGTTATATGCCTAGTTGACAATTAGAAGGCTGTACATGGCTACTAAACACGAGTTGTTAAAGGGGAAGGGAAACGTTTTTACATGGCGACTTGATTTGTACATAATACACTGCCCGAATATATATATATCTGACAATTATGTCAACGGTTTATAAGTGTAAAAAACTTAATTATGAAAAGTCACAATTTTGTCCGTAGTTACTTACTTACTGCATGACTGAAGTCACCACTGACCGTAATTAGCAGCCTGTACTACTTGGTATTGTTAGCTGCAGATGTATGGAAGCAGGCCACAGCAGACAACACCAACCAGTGCAGGCTACTAATTACTGTCTCACAGACAGTTTTACAGGAACGACGCATGGTGATAAAGACAAGTTTTCATTTCAACTCAGTTTGGTCAAATTCCAAATAGCCTCGGCCAACACATTCTTTGCGCAGAAGTGTAGTTTAGCTATCTGATTTTAACTTATTGTGTTGTTAGAAGCAACAGGCCTAAATCTCAATGCTTACTGTAAATCCTCTAATAGAAGCCGGGTCTCAAATACAAGCCGGGTCTCTAAATGAAGACAGCGGGTCTAATTCGAATGTTCTTATAGAAGCCAGGTCTCCAGTAGAAGCCGGGGTCTAATATAAGCTGGGTATTGAAGATGACGCTATTACAGACGTCATAGCCAGTGAAATAAGTGGATAGTAATGGACAAGGTAGAGGCAGTAGTCGAAAACGAAAGGCATAGGCTACACGATAAGTCAAATTAAAGAATATGAGTATACCTCCTATGCCGAGAAATCATACCATGCAAAAACTGTGATGTGTGGCAATGCAGGTAATCTATTAGGCCTACGCCTACTGTGTTCATTTTGTCTTGACGGTTTATGGGTGAATGCGTCACAGAACTGCAATTGCACACTCTGCATCAGTGCCGCAAGGTCTGGAACTGGAAGACAAAATAATCTATAACTGCAGTCGCATTATCGTTCAAGTCACGTCATAATTAGGTCTATTCGGCGCTGGTGGAGAAGTTCACCACCAAACTTACTAACCCTAGCCCTAACCCTAACCTTAACACCAACCCTAACCCTAATACCACCCAACCCTGCTAACCCTAATCCTAACCCTAAAATCGTTGGGTGGTGAACTTCTCCACCACAGCCGGCCTATTCTTTGCATTACCTTCAAGTACACCTGTTTTTCATATTGCAATACGTTGATTCTATCTATATATAGAGGAAAGACCCATATTTGACGCCGGTGCGGTGTTTCGTGACACCCTGTTGAACGTCATACCTGGCATAGACAGTGCCATGCCGTATAGCACACCACAATTTTGCAGCATATTTGTAGATTTCAACGAATGAATGCATCGAGGGGAGAGAAGCGAAAAATATGCACACATGTTCACAAGTATATTCGAATAATAATATTTTATTCTCAAATGTAAACAAATAACACCCAGCAAAGAACATATAACTAAACCATCGTATTCGTTAGCTGTACAAGAAAGCCTAGCTGACGCAAAGGTAAGCACGCGACAGCAGTACGCGTATGACTTCAAAGGCCACTACTCCTAGAAATTTGCAGCAAATCAACTATATGCGAGTTTTTATTGATGACTAACAGTAATAGTGGCCATCAACCTGGTACCAATCGAAAATGCAACTTCCTATTAGTCACTGCAGTAAATTTGAACGTATTTCGCACCATTTTCGACTTATTGACGCATAAAGCTAGAAAATAGCTTGCATTCCTTGATGACTTTGGATGCCTTCAATTGCTACAAGTTCGAATTTTCTCGGAATTTCGTGTGATTTTGTAGATTTTGGGAGGCAACATTGTTGCCGCAACAACTGCTAAACGAACGAAGATTAAAGATAGGCCTAGACTTATATTGTCAGTGACAAAATTGTAGCCCAGTGCCCAGTAAGTGAAAATTACGGTGGCCCGTTAGGGCCATCATTTCCAGATCTCACTCCTCACTTCCAGAACTCACTCCTCACCTCCAGAACTCCTAAATCCGAATGTCCTGCACTACACACGCCATAAAATGGCGCCATAAATGATGCCATATTATGGCGCGAAAAATTCTGCATATTATGGCGCGGAGTGAGTTCTGGGAGTGCGGAGTGAGTTTTGGAAGTGTGAAGGGTTCAGTCCCACTCCCGATTCGCCGAAACCCGTTTCGCCGAAACCCGATTCGCTGAAACGCTAACCCTAACCCTTAACCATAAACCCTAACCCTAAACCCCAACCCTAACCATAACGCTAACCCTAAACCCTAATTTCAGCGAATCGGGTTTCAGTGAATCGGGTTTCGGCGAATCGGGAAGACACCAACCCCTAACCCTAATTTCGGCGAATCGGGTTTCGGCGAATCGGGAGGACACCGTGTGAAG
>Ga0209680_1000616_pt1 | contig 10265 bp, 6 predicted proteins | sample WorMetLIZISLAND1_FD_187413 | JGI IMG/M metagenome (GOLD analysis project Ga0209680, IMG submission 187413) | Marine gutless worms symbiont microbial communities from Max Planck institute for Marine Microbiology, Germany - Olavius loisae LIZARD... ... | reverse complement strand
GTTATATTGTTGTAATGTGTTACAGCAAGTGACGAAGCGTCATTTGCGTCGTTCCAAGTCGTTGGTATCGGTGATGTTCTGGGGCGCTGCTGAGGAGTTTGAGTCGGACAAGGCAAAGAACGTTCGTCAGACGGAGATTCTTGTCGACCTTCGTGAAGCTATCCTACAAATTGCACGGCACTTCAGAGCCATTGACCCAAATAACGGCCGCGTCGTATGTACCTCAATGTCGTCCGTTGTCAGTGAGATATTTATTTACTGTAATATCTCAGTTGTTGTAACAGAAGTTTCCTTGGTTCAGCTGGGCTAGGTCTCTGTGACTCTGTGACGTTCTGTCTGACAGCCGAGCACAGGCAGAAGCTGTTTTCTGTTGCATGAGATATCTTTTTGCGGCTTCACAAAATGAACCACACGAAGTGGTTTAATCTCCAGTGCATAGTGCCCAGAATTACGATATGATATAATGCAGATTAACGAAGTACATTATGCTCATGCGACTTTACCGTTTATAAAGGACATATTGGTGAGATGCTTATGTTGAACTGTGGCAGAACGTACAGGCAGATTACTCGATGGAAAGTCATGCACGAGACCTTGACAATTACGTTAACGTTGCCCGCAACAGACGACGACGTGCAAAGGCACTACTTGACTTTGAGCGACACGATGACGATGAACTCGGCTTTCGTAAGAATGACATCATCACTGTGAGTTACTGTTTGCTGTCGACTTCATTACTTTTGTCGTTGTAATTAATCAGTGGTCTGTGTAGAGCCTCTATGCAATGATATGCAGCAGAGTATGCCATCATCATTGCTTCACAGTCAGCTATCTAGCAGCTTTGAGCATCATCCGGTGCCATTGTTTGTCATCATTTGTTATTTAGTCTTTCATTATTGATCGTCTTTTTTTAGAAATGAACATCGATTCATCGATGTTCATGTTTGTTTAACAGTCGCTGTCTGAAATATTGTTTTCCACATATGGCGGTTGATGGCTTTACTTTTCAAGTACTTTATTTTTTTACTTTTCTAACTTCTGCTAATTTCATAGACCCTATGACTAATGTTGTGTTCAGAATTGATTCTTCCTGACAGTAGTGATGCAACTTTAGTTGACAAACCATTTATTGTTCTTTTTGGTTGATTGTCTGACTGTTTCTGCGTAACTTAATGGTCATAAAATATTTTGGACTTAGTATCACTGGGTTAATAATGAAGTGCAGTCAGTGGCATACCTTACATGTTAATGTCATGTGTCATTGTTGTGATGTTGTGACATTGAAAGAGCATGGTTGGCAGGACGTAGAACACTGCTCAATCCAATGCAAGGCCATGGTTGATGCTGTGTGGCGTTCAGATCATATCTCAGAAGGATGACCACTGCTGGATTGGTGAGCTGAACGGCCTGCGAGGCTGGTTCCCGGCCAAGTTTGTTGAGTTGCTCGATGAACGCAGCAAGAGTTACTCGTTGGCCGGTGATGACAGCGTCTCTGAGACCGTCACCGATATCGTCCGTGGCGTGTATGTTCCATATCATACAGTTTCATGTTCTGATAGTCGTAGTAGGGTGGCTAAGGCTGGTAGGCTGGAGTGTTTCTACCTTACTACATCTTGCTCAGTACCTTGCCTTGTTATTGTCCTGTGACTTGGGATTTGTTGGTTAAAGCTGTTGATACAGGACTGTTATAATGGTACCTTAATTGGGTCTAGTGGTCTCTGGGGACTGTAGAATAGGCTCAGACCATTTGCTACCTGGATGGCATGAACTGCCCATAAACCAGGCTTCAGTTTTGTTATGGAATGATGTATATGTAACATGTGAGTGGAGTACATATGCCTTTATTGGCTATTTTCTTAACACTGAAAAAGAACATGCAAAAAATCAAATTTTTTATGACGATTATTTGTAATTTACAAAATATTTTAAGATGTCTGTATTATGAGGTTGAGGTTATTGTAACTTTAGTAGTTTGTAGCTATACAAGGTAGAATTTAGGGGAAAAAATCATAAGATGGTTTGTGAAATAACACTGATGGTGGTTTGTTGAAAACACTGACAGGTTATGTCCTGCACTGAAAGCTGTGTTTGAACATGGCCTGAAGCGTTCCTCATTGCTTGGTGGTCCAGGACATCCATGGCTCTTCATTGAAGAAGTAAACTACTGGTTCTTTTCATAAATAAAATACGTTTAAAGTAGCAGATGTTGTTGTCTCGACAACCTTGTTGTAGATGTCATGTGTCTAGACTGTCTGTTTGTCTGTGCATTTGATATCTACAAAAGTTCTAGTTGGATTTTGGCATTTCTATCTTACATTGTCTAGGGGTAGTTTTTTCGTGGACACAGTGTAGTATGCTGGTATGTATTGTTCCTTGCTAGAAGTGAGTAACTTTTTTCTGAGAGGGAGTCCCCAGTGGCAGAAATTTGATGAGCTTAGTTCGCGTTGGTGATATCAGATTCTAGACTGGAAGTGGACAAATCCAGGCATTTCTGTGCCAGCACAATGAAATCTCTAGAACTGCCTGAAATATGGCCGTTCTACAAGGCTGTATTTGTGTTTATTAGACATATGAAACTAACTCCAGCGAACTAGCTTAATCTTTCGTAACGTACATCATGCGGCGTCCTTGCAACAGCACAGCTTTCTTGTTGTAGAATGTTAGTAGAATGTTATGAGTACGTAATTGAAAATTGATAGTTTCTTACAGTTACTGTGGATTGCATTTGTTTCCCTGTCTAGTGACAATAATGATGATTGGTGGGTATTTTTAGGCTGCTACGAAGGAAGTTGAGAAAGACTTTGAATCTGTCTACTCACGACTTGTTTTGTGTAAAACTTACAGGTCTGTTGATATTTTCCTCTGAATAAAAGCAAGATTCATTTTTTATTAAATTTTTTTGCATATTATTATACCATTTCATCGCAAAAAAAAACATTTATGATAATTTGATAAATTAATCGATGTTGACTGTTGATAACAGGCTTGATGAAGATGGCAAAGTGCTCACACCAGAAGAGATTCTTTACCGGGTTTGAATTTCTTCATACTTCACTATTTTTTGCTACCAGTAGCACTGTTGCAGTCGTTTTCTGATCTTTCTTTCTTTTACATATCTTTATCTGAATTAAACTACCTAGTTTCTGTTGGACGGTTGCAGGCCGTGCATGCAGTGAACTTGACTCATGACTCGGCACATGCACAGATGGATGTCAAGTTCAGATCTCTCGTTTGCTGTGGACTCAAGTCAGTATTGTCACTCGTTATTACTCATTTAATAGCCCTGCATCACGTATCATTAAGGACGTATTGTTGTTGGTTTATTAACTGATTAAGGGCTCGTGTGTTGCCCATCGAGCCATAAACTGACTGGTCTTAGTGCCAGCTACCTGTGAAATGCCACCTCACATCTAAGGTTTGTGTGGCAGTAGGCCTGTGAAATAGGCTTGCTTTATTAGCGCGCAACATCACATATGCTTAGCATGCTATATGCTATCGCCCGTCCGTCCGTCTGTCTGTCTGTCCGTCACACGGGTGGATGATACAAAACTGGTTGAAGTTGGTTGAAGTTAGGATTATGAAATTTGCATCATACGGTAGCCCCATCCCTCTAGCTTTTGCGTGATAAGTTTCATTCAAAAATTCTAAGGGATTCCCCCCGAGTGGGGGCATCAAACAAGGGAGGGGTGACTATGGGTAAAATCAGCAGTTTTCTATCTTTAATCGTGAATATCTCGAAAATGGTAGCAGATACGGCTAAAGTAACAATTAATGGCTAATAGGAAGTCACACATGGGCTTTCCATTGACATCAAGATCGATGACCTTGGATCACCTTGAACTGCTATAAGGTCAAATTCTCTTTGAATTTCGCGACATTTTTGGTGTTTTGGAGGCAAAAACAGCTAAACGTATGAAGACAGACCCGTATTGTCAACGACAGAATTGTAGCCCACTAAATGTACTTTTCAGTGATGTGTAGATTGCGTTGATATCGCAAGGCGTTCCTCAGCTAGGGGGCATCAAACAACGGTGAGATGGCAAAAACAAGTCTTCATACACTCATGGCTGTCGTGTGCTTACCTGGCGTTAGCTAGGCTTTCTTGTTTCTTTTTATGCAATTATCCTAAACCAGTTTTTGCATTAGTTCATGCATATGTTGTGTATTAATTGTCATCTTATATTTGATTGCCATCTCCGGGTCGTTGTGCAGTGGCTGTTTATCAGTTGATTCTCTGGTTCTAGAATCATTTTCTGACTACTGGGTTGAGTACGCAGTTTATTGATGCTGATACATAGACATACACTGTTGGTTCAGTGGATTCATCTCCTGCTGTTGTGGTCCAGGGAATGCTGCAGTGCCGAGTGTGTTGTCAATATGGTTGCCACCAGCCAATACACAACTTTATCTTCATTTAGTCTGCATGTAGAACCCGCTCCTCATCTGTTGTTACCGTTGCTTGACCATCTGTATCTTCCTCGTTACAAATCACCAACCGTTCTTTTAGACATGCATCGCCTTACCTGTGGAATCAGCTCCCTTCTTCATTCCATTCTATCAACCTTATTCTGTTCACTCTCCTCCTGGTTCACCTCATCCTGTGCATATCACCTCATCACATTCCCTGTCTTCACTCTCACCATCTATCACTCCCTCAGGCATTCCTTTACTCCTGTGTTAAAACCCGTCTGTTTCACAAATCTTCTTCTTTCAATGCCCTTGCCTTTCATGGAATTGGACTCAGACCACACTTGGTGTTTTAGTTTTTATTTCTATTTGTTGGTCGTGCATAGTAGACTAAGCCGAGTATCTCAGCTTTTGAGCGCACATTAAACTATCGTGTCTTGTATGCACAGCGAGCAGGTGCTGCATCTGTGGCTGGAGACGCTGTGCTCGTGTGTTGAGGTGGTGGAGAAGTGGTATCAACCGTGGTCTTTCATGCGCAGTCCTGGCTGGGTTCAGATCAAGTGTGAACTGAGGTTAGCTCTACCCTCCCAGCTTTGCTTCTGTGTTGTGTCCTCTGTTGCCTGCAGTTTTATTGCCGTAATTTGTGACGTCTTCTCATTTCTATATTTTGTGAGCTTTTTTGTGTGTTGTTCGCTGTCTTGTATTAATTGGTCATTTCTGTTGTACAACAGGTTTAGTGTACCATGTGGTGATCGTACATTTCTAGACAAGTAGATATTAATTATTCACTGAACTATAAACTAAGCGCTGTTTACGGATCGTCCAGGACCAGGAGTGCTAACAAGAAGTAGCGACATATGCTCTACGTAATAGTTCAGTTTTGAGGTGGTGCTTTGAGGATGGATGTAGTATGAAAATATCTAGCAGCTTCGATCATGATGCATGCAAGAGAGTTCTGGATACTTGACAAGACTGTAATACAGAGAGTTACAGTAGTCAAGTTTGGAATGAACATCGGATAAAGCATTAGTACTGGCAGTTTTAGAATAGCGGTAAGGACGGATGAAACCATACTCACGGACGTAAGAATAGCTGAATTCTTCTATTATAGATGTGGCAGTCCTGTGCAGTAAGACTTCACAGGCACACATGGTATATTATCAATTATTCTCGGTTTGTTCATTAGCTTCTCGTATTTATGTCATTTATAGTTATCGTTTTCTACGCATGTCGTTTGTGTGTGCTTGCATTCTGGTGGATGATAATTACATGAAGCCATGAAGTGCAGCTGTGATAGCATGTGCTTTCGATGTTGTTTTGTGTTTTGTGCAGACTATTGGCCCAGTTTGCATTTAGCCTGTCCTTAGACTGGGAGTTGGCGAAGCGTCGGCAGCGCCTTGCGGACGATATAAAAGTGACAGTGCGTGACATGCTTGTGACGCATCATCTGTTTAGCTGGCAGTTATAGTTTGTTGCTGGTTGAAACTCTTACTGACAGATTGATTCTGCACCGACTGTTATATTGTCTTTGCTAGCAGCCGGGATCATGCTGTATAGTCTGGTTGTAATTGACTGATTGTGACACACCAGAGTATGGACCAGCTCGGTCATGTCACTTTACGTGAGACTAATATGCATTGCTCAACAGAGAGAAGTGAGACAATCCATGAGGGTGTCAGGTTAAAAATTTAGACATTTTCGCTCCACCACCAACTCCACTCCACATTCCGGAATGACCTCAGAGTTGTAGCCTCGGTAACTAACAAATGTTAGTTGTTGTTCATATGCCTGTTTGCCTCGTAAGTCTTACATCATCATGAACCTATTGAAGTCTATGAAAACTGATACCATTACCTACCAGCTAAATATGGCAGCATGTGGTTTATCTATTTTGTGATTACTCATGTAATTGTATCTGCGTTGACTCAAGACGTATGTCTGATCGAATTTTGTGTATGATGATGTCGGGGAAATTTTGTTGTCTTTAGCCTAGTCATAGGCCACTTCTGTTATTTTTGTTTTTGTTCGCTTCATTCTGATGGTACCAACAGTTCCTATCTATTGCACAGTGCATTCGTTGAATTGTATATACATTCCATGAATGTGATTTTGTACACATCAAAAACAGTGATAAGATGCTGATCCGAGTTTTGGTTGTGCAGCAGTGTTGTATATGTGAATGTTTGAAGTTTTTGTTGACTGGTTTTTCATGGTGTTTTGTTGCTTTTCAGTGTTCTACTTTTTTGTTGCTGCAGTGGGTTTGTAGTTATTATGACATTATTGTTTGTAGTGGGTCACTTATGTTTCCGTAACATCAAAAGTGTTACACCAAACCAAACCTTAAATCCAACTGCTGAACTCTGGTGTAAAAACTTGTCTCGGATTATGTTAGGTGTAAAACCTAGGTTTTAAAACAAACTTCATCTGCACCTGCTGTGTAGCCAACCTCCAGTCTCTGTACTCGACGACTAAACGTTGTATGTCGTTCGCCAGCAGTCTCGATGGCGTCATGCGACATGCTACTCTTCTGCAGTTCGGTGGTCGTCGGAAATTAGCATAGTTCATTAAGCCTAATCACGCAGCGGATGCCAGCGCCATGTTTGTTTACGTTTGTACACAAGAATAAAGTCGATTTGGTTTTACACTGAACTTAAGCTCTAGAGGTTTATCTTCGTTTGCCTATTTAAATGCATTATGCCGATTTGGTATTATCTATCGTAGGCTCGAAGTTCGGTGTAACACCGAAGTTTACACCGGACTTTTGGTGTTAACTCAGGTGTAACGCCGAAAATTTAGCGTCACTTTAGTTTTTGCATTAATTAGGTGTTAAACCGGTTGTTTGGTGTTACACTTTGGTGTAAAACTTTGGTGTTACGGAAAGATAAAGTGACCTATTGAGCCATTAGAGGTGCAGTGCTGCATACTGTAAATCGTTTGTGTGCCATTTGTTTTGCAATTTTCGTGAGGTAAACAAAAACTTATAATTGAAGGTTCATATAGTGATGCTACTCAATACTCATTATCAGTATTTTGTGTTCACAGTAACAGCTTGCAATCAGCCCATCACTATGCCACTGGTAGCAGTATGATTTATTTGATTTAGGTCCTGAGCATTAATGCATGCAATGGCAAAAAATCAAACTTATTGTAGACTTATTTCTGAAGTTTGCTGTGCTCTGTTTGTGAGGTTTCGGATGGTGAAAATAAAAGATGTAAACATAAATTTACACATGAGATTGCAAAGTTTAAGAGTTACATTATTGGTTTCTACGCTGTCCTAGTCCTGAATCAACGGATTGTGAGACTGACTTGCCTGAACGTACAGTGTTATACTACTCACACATGATGTTATGCAGAATAATCTTCTTGTTGGCGGGCCATTGTGATACAGACAGACAGTCCTGTATGTAAATCAGCTGATTACAGTCGGGGAAATTTTCACCCCATGACTGGAAAAGTCGTGGAATTTTAATTGTTGAAGACATGTAGGTACACTGGATCAGGAATTGCTCGACCACAGCAGCAGAACTAGTGCAGTGGGATTTCAACAGGGAATTTTCATCACGACCTTCAGTTCACACCATTAACTTCGGCAACGACTGAAGTAACACTGTCCTCTAGAGGACAACCATCTAATTGTGTTGCTGTCCATTCATTTGTTAAATCCTTTCCACAATTTCTGTGAAATACTGCATATTCTTAGTCCCAATGCTACAGTGTAAACTACTTCTCTCTTTTAGCTGCTTGGTAAATAATTTTTCCATTTTTTTATGTTTGGTTTTGGTGTATTGTGTTCTTAGTTTTCTGATTACAGTGATAAAGAATGGAGCATTAGATAATTGTTGTAGTTTACAGTTTGTAACCTCATAGATGCAGCCAGCCGATGGAGTAAGTTGCTGACTGCTTTGTAGAATACTCGCTCAGTTTGCATTTAGCCTGTCGCAAGACTGGGAACTGCCAATGAAGCGCGACCTGAGTCGGCCGCTCAAAGAGGGAATCAGTGACATGTTGATCAAACATCATCTGTTCAGCTGGGACATATAAACTTACACACAGCTTCTGTCACTGGCATAATCATCTACCAGATCATATATTGTATAGAAAGCCTCGGTTTTTAATTCTTTCATTAATGTTGACATGTTATTACTGTTTGAAGTGGTTATTGTGTGAGGTGAATGTAAGTTTTGTTAATCATGTTGTGTTCTAGTGTGTGCCTGTATGTATTTAATGTGATGCAACAGATGATGTACATCTAGTACAACTGTTGATGGTGTACACTATAGTAGGGCCCTGCAAAGCTTTGAGATTCAAATCATCTGTGCTAATTTTATTCAAAAGTGATTTGTCCGATTAGAAAACTTTCGATTCGGCTACACAGTCTGGTGCCGAGCACATCTGCTCCATATAGCCGTTACTTGCGTGCTTAAAATGTTGTTAAACCCTAACCATCCATGCACCTGCACCATTAATGACAAGTATATTGTTGCTGGCATGTGGTCACATGGCAAATTGGCAATGTTACATTCTGCTAGTTCTTGTGTGAGCTCTGGAGTTGTAGAATAAGCTGCCTCATTTTGTGGCCGAGTGTCGCAAGCGGCGACTGAACCAGGATAGGTTTGTTTTGCTGTATTTTGCCTCATTTGTTTTTTTGAGTTGTATTTGTAGTTGTTAAACCCTAACCATCCATCCATCGTATTTGTAGTTTGTGCATTTTCCTGTACTGTTTTGTTTGTCAGTATCAGTCAAGTGATTGGCTGTGAAGACTGCCTGCGAAATGACCTAGATTGTGTCATGTGAGGCAAACAATACTCCAACTGCAACTTCACAGAGTTTCTTGTGACATATATGCTAAATAGTGCAACGTCGTATATTGTAGGCCTATTACATGAACTGAACATGTCGAATATAAATCACGACTGACATAGAACATTTGAAACAGTACAGTTGAATTGGGATTCTATTCGAATTCGTGACATAGCTCCTGGTTTTATGATTCGATTTGAATGCAAACTGTCGATTTGCAGGGCCCTGTTGTTGACTTGACTTCAGTATATTCCTCAGAAACATGATGTGAAATCTATGTTGTTGTACCGTTGTTGTTTTATTGGTTATTGTTGGCATTCCTGTCGGTAACATGTCTATCGTCATCTCGGGATTTGTGTATTAGTTAGAACTATGGCAGATGTAGATGTACATGGGCATCAGCCTTGGCAGTGTATTTGCCTTTGCCACAAGGTCACCCATAAGCAGTTGCTGATTATACCGATTGTAACAGCATCAGAACGGGTCTGTAGTGCAGTAAATACACGTATGTCCCAATGTGACAAGTCTGTTCGTGAAACAAGCTCTTAGAATAGGTCATACATATTTAACACACTGTTACCTCATTAAATGATGAAAATCCCCAGTATGTATACTTTGTAATTCTCTGTTAACTGTAGAGCATATACTGATCAGTTGTATAGACTGATATAATTCGCCAAAATTTCTACACAGCTACTCTTTTCCATAACATTCATCCTGAACGCATAATGTCTATTATACATGTCATTGGCCTTACTAATAAACTTTAAACTTCTTCAGGCATGATATAGCCGCTACTTGCGTGCTTAAAATGCCGCTAAACCCTAACTATCCATCCATCCATGTGGACGTGAACCCGTGCTGTCTCGTATCAGATCAAACTACGGTGACAAGACACGACTACCAACTGCTTTGCCAGGTGGTATCCGGTCTTTATGTAGCCTAACTGTTGTTACCACTGTGTAGTCGTTCAGCTGAGAACTGCTTGATTGGATGTCGCATGCTGTCGAAGCAGCCTGTGAACAATAATTCGATAACGTTTATATTATTGGTTT
>Ga0209680_1000615_pt1 | contig 10268 bp, 13 predicted proteins | sample WorMetLIZISLAND1_FD_187413 | JGI IMG/M metagenome (GOLD analysis project Ga0209680, IMG submission 187413) | Marine gutless worms symbiont microbial communities from Max Planck institute for Marine Microbiology, Germany - Olavius loisae LIZARD... ... | reverse complement strand
AAACGCCTGGTTGATGTAGAAACACTAGAAGGTGATCCGGTGTATCGGGGGCGATCTGGCGATTACCACATCCTCTATATCGTTCGTTCAAATCCCAGCGAGGTCTTGATCCTCAATATGGGTAATCGAAAGGGCATTTACCGCATGGGAAAAACCAAGACGGAAACCGCCGACGGAATGCAGATGAAAGAAGGCGACTTCGACGAGATGATGACGAAGGCACTTGGAGCAGAGTCCCCCAAGGACAACAAGCCTAAGCGGCTGAGTTCCTATCCGCCGAAGAAACGCAAGGGCTAGGTCGCGCACTCAAGCCGCGGCCACCGTTGTCTATTCGCGATGTGTGTCGCAAAGTGCATAATCGCCGAAATTTATCGGTAAATAAGCCGGAGAATCGGATCTCATCAGACTAGCTTACTCACACATAAAAAACGCAACCTGCGTCGGAAAGCGCCGCCCAGCGGGAGACGGCGATCAAACCCGGGAAACGGCCTGGTAGACCCGGAAGGACTAGTGAAACCAGAAACAATCAGACTCCCTCTGATCCGACCTGGAGTATACGTGCGTGCTCACTCCTCAACGGCTTCGCCGTCCTCCATTTGTCTCACCAAGAATCTCAGCGAGGTAAGGAAACGAGCGCTTTCTTTACAAAGCGAGGATCAACAGGGCCATCAGTTCCGCTTCGGTCAGGGTAACCGGATTCCCCTGTATGCTGCTGGAGAGCATAGCCTTGCCCACGACAGAGGCCACCCGGCTCTGGGTTAGGCCATAGTCGGTGAGGCCAGGTCCAAGCAATGCCGTCGGCGACCCCGGCGATGGCATCACCGGTGAGGATGGCCGCAACCTCTCGGTAGCGTGCTAAGGCTGGCGCAGCAGGGGTGCGTTCTTCCAATGCACGTACATTGGTCTCCATCACAAAGGGCAACAGGCGTGCGCAGACGGCACCGTGGGGCGCATTGAACATACCTCCGATGGGAGCGGCAGGAGCGGCAAGGCCATGGACCGCTCCTAGCTTGGCATTGGACAAAGCCAAGCCGCCGCACAGGCTGGCCAAGGCCATATCCTGGCGCGCCTCGGTATCCGAGCCTACATGGAAGGCACGGCGTAGGGAACGTGCCGCACACCGCATCCCTTCGCGACAGAAACCGTCAGTAAGAGGGGTTGCCAGGTGGGAGACGAAGGGCTCCAGACACTGGGTTAGGGCGTCCAGGCCAGTGCCGGCGGTGATCGCCGGTGGCGCGGTGTAGGTGAGTACCGGATCGATGAGGGCAATCCGGGGCAGCATGGATCAATGGCGCAAGCTTACCGTGACCTCTTGTTCGGGTGCCGCGAGTACGGCGTTGCGAGTTACTTCGGCGCCGGTGCCCGCAGTGGTTGGGATAGCGATGAGTGGCGCGGCCGGGTTGGCTAAGGGTCGACCGCGGCCGATGACTTCCAGGTAGTCGAAAGGATCACCGGGATTGGCCAGCAGGGCGGCAATGGCCTTGGCCGCGTCGATGGCGCTGCCGCCCCCCATGCCGATGACCAAAACTTCAGGGCATGGTGGGGTTCAGTCATCATGCCGGAGATGGCGTCGCGCCAGGTGGCATTGTAGGGAACCAGCGTTTTGGATTGGGAAGGCAGGGAAACTCAAGGTCCCCCACCAGCGTTTAATCTACCTTTACCCAAAACCGCCAGTGAAGCCATACCTACCTAAACCCTGCGATTTAAAGTTCACACAGCCTATACTGAACGAAAGCCACATACCTAGAGCAAACATGCAATACAGGGGTCACGCACGGGCTCCTACGACAAAGCACAATCTCAGCAACCCCGACCCATCTCAACGTTGGCAAACGGCACGTCCTGATTTTCAGGGGCAGGGTACATAGGGTCTTAAGCCCCGTCTGAAACAGACCGGAAACTCCAACCAATCACGCATGCGAGGGAGTTTAAATATCGAGAAGGCGTTTCCCGAAAGCACAAAAAGGCCGCTACGTTCACGCTCCACAAGCGCGTGTCGCTGGTTTTCAGTGCTGTCCGATTACGAGCGGGAAGATCTGCTCCCACAGGAGCAGCAACCGAAGCTGGAGGGGACAATCGCGGCGAAAGACAACATCCTGGCTGTGAGCAGAACAGGGACTGGGAAGACTACCCTCGCAAAGGTGCTCACGGTTGGTGGTTATTGAGGACACGGCGGAGATCCAGTGCGCAGCAGAGGATTCCCTCCTACTATATACCACACCCTATGAGGGGAAGTGGAGGTCCTCTATTGAGAGGTTATTCCAGCGGCCCGCGATTGTTCCACCACCGCGAAATGCACTATTCCCCACAGCGATAATAGTACCATCGTCTCGCCTGGCTGTGTCTGTACCCTTCAGCAGCGTCCTCGAGTTTATGAACTTTGGGTTCCGCATCCTCCCTCCAGATGAACGCCTCACTGTTTTCTCTATTCTTGGGGTGCTCTGAGTTCCTCTATTTTTGGAGGGCCACCACTGTCATGCCAACGGAACGCACTTATGCCACTTACGGGGTGGTGGCAATACCCTACGATGATATCGCCAGCGTTGTTTAAATCGGTGGCTAAACTCCTATCATACCTATCAGGGACCCCAAGGCTAATCATTTCTGGTCTGCTGTATCTCTTCCAACAGAAGGCACGTTCCATACCACCCATAGTGTCGGCAGTCTCCACAGCCATTCCGCCATCACCGTTTACTGCGGTGGCGCTAGCATGCGTCCCGCCTTTGAGGTATCCCATTTCCCCTATTGTTAGGGGTGATCCGTCCATCCAGTATACCGAGTATACTTCTAAATACACCGACAGTCCCTACAATGAAGGTACCTTGATGGAGCTAGAGGGGACAGGTAGGGTTCTGTCGCGTGAATCTCTAGAGAAGCCTGTAGATCGGTTTTTTCTTTCCTTGTTGTTACCCCAGCCTACTCCAAACAGCCTGTAATCGCCTGAGATAGGCTCTTAGGTTCTTTCAGACGGCTTCTACGCATCGTTGCTACTCCGGATTTGCAGTTCCGTGCCAGTGATCTGGAATTAGGCTCCTTGGCTCTACCTTCTGCTCCGAGCTTTCCCCTAGGCAGGGATTTCTCCCTGCTAGACCTTTCCGTCGGATTCCCTGCCACTCCGTTCTTGTCAGGATGGCTGATGACTGGCCGATACTGTGCCACGAATTTTGGAGTTAGGCTCCGTTACGGAGAGTTTTACATAAGTTAGGGCTGATAACTATCGGTACGGGAGCGCGTAACGGAGGTCACCCCAGAGGGGCCTCGTCGGGATTAGTGAGGCTGAACAATGGGCAGGCTAAACACCATTGTTTCGGCTTTTTAATCGAAATATCATAATATCTTATATTTTAGCATTAAAAACTATTTTCTAGGGTTCGCTCAGCTCGTCCACGGATGGCAAGCCGCGTCTTGTAAACAGCAGATCGAGCCCTTCGAGGATGAAATCATTGGTGGGCTTGCGCGTGCCGGATGGCTTGCGTTCGTTGATCGAGAGCAGATCGAGTTGTTCGCGGACCTTGGACGGCAGATAGACACTCACATGCAGTTTCTTCGATTCGGCAGGCTGCCCCGTGATTTTCATGGTTTTACTGGCGGTCTCGGGAGTGGGGGTCTGTTCGATAGCCCCCCGTCTGCTGTCTCGTCGGGCCTGTCTGAAACTCGGCGAGAGATTGACGCTTCTTCCTAGGCGGCATGGCTTAGCTTCTCCATCTTGTCGATTATCCACTGCCACAAATCGCGAATCTCGGATGCCGAGCGGTTTCCGGTGTCGTATTCGGTGACACCGAGCCCAAGGCCGGAGGCGTCGAGATAGGCAACGCGCTCGACCAGCCTTTGTGGGGCGACAGGCAAGCCATAGACGGTGAGCCCCTATTCAGCTTCCGGACCCGTGCACCACGCGGCGGGCAGCAATCGAGCACAAAAGCGGCGGCGCGGTCGAGGCGGCGAGCCGTGGCAACGGTCGACGACGGGGCACGCATGTCGGCTATGCTGGGTCGGCACGGCAGAAGGCAGAAATTGGCGGTTTGAGTGGCGGCGGCATTGACGGGTTCGGCGCGCGGGGGTGTCAATGAACATGTAGTCAAACCCCTTTTCACGCGCGGCATCGACGACCGCCGCGATCTGGTCGCCGCCGACCTCGACGAGATGGGGAGCTTCAGCTTCGCGGCTTTCCCACCAGGTGCCAGCAGTACGCTGCAGGTCGGTATCGACAATCAAGACTTTGTTGTCGCCTTCGAGCGCGGCAACGGCCTGGAACGTGGCCAAGAGCGTAGCGCTGATAGGCCCCCCTGGGGCTGGCGGGAGCGGCGGCAAGAATCCAATCGAGCCGCTATTGCCGACCCTCATGGGCCTGATAGTGGTGAAAGGCCTGCTGTTTCCGACCGGCTCGGTCGTGGTCTACATTCCGGTTCGGAATGCAACTCAACGGATCCCAAATGTCTCGGACCTGATCGTTCTGCTAGCCAGAACGATGAACAGCCTCGAGCGCGGTCTAGTGGGCATCTGGGAGTTCGGCAGGCGCGATCAATTATGCGTTGATCCGCGCGGCCAACCGTGGTGATCTGAACGATTACTATCTGGAGCAATCACTGGTGAACTATTACCTGGATTGCGGCGTTCCCGCGCTCGGACAAGGAAGCGCATGGTGACGGAGTTCGCTAGATGGCAGAACGTGGTGCTTCTCACCACCTATCACAGCTCAAGCTCGGATGCCGGCGAGCTTCGGAGCTGTAGGGAAGCATGGAGCGGAAGATCAGCTAGTAATCCAGCAACTCTAGCAACGCCTGGAAACACGCAGGGAAACATAAACACGGACGGTACCTTCGATAAATACAGGAAACCGGTTTGCCGGCAAGCCGGTTTTGATCCGAGCAATACGCTTCAGTTGCAGAAATGCAAGACGGCATTGGGTTCTGCGGCTAAATTGTTCGGGCCGGAGTCGGCTAATGATGTTTTGCTGCTTCGGACCATGGTGATGGCGAAGGCCGTTTCCAATGCGCTCGACAGCTTCGACTTCTCTCAAACGCAACGCACGTTGGTCGATCCAGGTGATCGCCGAAGGATTCGTCACCGCGCAGGCCATGGACCAGTGGATTCCGAAGGTGCGTGCCTTCCTGACCGCGGTGGTTCTTGGGTGCGTGCCTATTTTGATGCTGTTCGTGGTGACCACGGCGATCAAGGAGGCCTTGGTTCTGCTTTTGGGTCTTTTCGCGTGGCTCATGATGTCATGCGGGAGAGACCGGATGCCAGATATGTGCAGAATTTTAATCTGAATCCGGATGGCCAATGGGTCGCAAATTCAATGAAATCCGGCATCGATCTCTCTTCCGGGAACTTCTCGCAATTCCGTGACGGCACCTCGCGCGAGGTGCGCGACGATGTCATCTACAGCAACCGTATGGACTACGACGTGTCCGAGGATACCCGTGGCGGCAACCGGTTTTGCTGGAGGACGGCCATGCCGAGGTTCTCATGGAGCGCGCGTTCAGTCTGGATGGCTCTGTGGATCAGTCCTCGTTGGCGGCGTTTGGCAAGACTACGGAGAGGCGCTGAGCGACCGCGGATTCACGCTTAGCTGAGGATGCTTAGCTGAGGATATTGGCAGGCGACTTAGCAGTTCAGCTTTTGCCGAAATGTCGGCAGAAAAGCGCCTTGGGTTGTCATTCCTGGGGACCGGTGCCTCGATGCGTTTCCAGGCTGGTTTGAGAGGGTCTTGGAATACTTCAGAAGGCTGGAGTAATACCGAGTCCATCCACACGAACAAGAACCTGCTGCTCATGCAGAGCTTGGGCGCGGGTGCCACGGAGTAAGCCAAGACCGAAATATAGATCGGCACGGCGCATTGCCGGAAGTCGGCTCGGAGGCGCACGATCAAATCTACGCGCATGTGGGCGAGTTGTTCCGAAGCGATTTCGAGGACTTGGTGAAGACTACGCAGGCGACGCATGCTAAAGATGTCAAGTCGTTGGAGGAGAAGACGGGAGGCGGTAATGAAGCGGACCGTTGGTATCCCGCCGACAGCCGTCGGTCGTTCCGAAGCTGATTCAGCAATCTCAGGTTCAGGCGCTATGAAATTCGCCGCCCTTGTTTATTCCCTCATCTTCTCCGCCAGCGCCCTCGCCCATGGCGGTGGGTTGGATCGTTCCGGGTGTCATCACAACCGAGAGGCTGATGGCTATCACTGCCATCGGGGCGAACTCACTGATGGTCATCGAAGTCCACCGGACGCAGCCTATGACCGCGAAGACTATCTTCCCCGCTGGGCCGATGCCGATGGGGATTGTCAGAACACGCGCCAGGAAGTGCTGATCGCCGAGAGCTCACCGAGCTGGATTTCGTAGATCTGCTGAACTTGGCCCTTGCCTTCGGGGACCTCGGGGACCGGCTACATCTGCCAATCGTCTTTACTGGTGCCCCGGCATCCCCATGGGCAACCGCGGGGATGCCGGGGCAATCTGCTGCGGGGGCCCGGTCAAGGTTGCCTGTGAGGACCTAGCGGAGGTGGTGGTCGCCTTCGGTGAATACGTCTTTCACGGCTGCCAGATGCGGAAGAAAGATACGCAGCGCTTCGAGCCTTCGAGTCTCCTGCGGAATTCCCCACGACCATATCACCGAGGAGGTCCTGTTGACGACCGGACGGGTACAAACGCACCATAGTTGGGTGGGATCGCTGGAATTTTGCCCCTGTTTCTCAGACGGCGTGGTCCACTTCTCACTGATCCTCGGCCTGGAGCCCGAGATCCTATGCCTGGTCCTCCGGGGCGAACAACGCTGCAAGGAGTGGCACCGGCGATGCGCCCAACGCGGGGAGCTACTTCTTCAAGGAGTTCCATCCGGGAGGTAAGTAGCACTCGGCAAGCCGGTGATCGTTACCAGCCAATGCCCCGCCAGTTTCACAGCTTGGCTATCCCGTCCCATCACGCCGTCCCAGGTGGTGACCATCTCCCGTCCGTTCACATACAGGGTGAGGGGAAGCTCACCGGTGAGCTGGACCTTCAGCGTGTCTCCGAACTCGTTCACGGCAGTTGACCGGATGGGCGGGCGTCAGCCCGGCCTAGGTCATCCGCAGGCGACAGAAGGACATGGTCGGGCATTTCAGTCTCCGCCAGAATGGGCGCGGTCAGTCTCTTTACCAATTCCTTACTCTCCCCGAACCTTCTAGGTCATGTCGACCTTGCAAAGGTCTGCCCAGCGGGTTCTACGGTCGATCGAATGATTAGCTTAGCTGTCAGGATTAGAATACGGCTTGTCATCTCGACCGTAAGGAGATATCTTTATATACGCAAGTCATAGTGTCGATTGGGCACGAGATCCCCCCCTCCGCCGCGACTAATGATCTTTCGCTGTGCTCGCAATGACACTCAGTGTCAACACCACCTAGCGAATAATGTCCGTGACCTGCCAAGTCTTATCCTGGAATGTCATGCGGACATGGGTGGCGTTTTTACCGAGTTCCCCCAGGCGAATGAAGAAGCGGTCGTAGGATTCAAAGAACGCGAAGGTGATGGCGGCGGTGATGTGGGGTGACCGTTTATCAGTTGCCTGAGTGGCGGCCTCTTTGAGGGTATCACGAGCCCAGGGCAAGCTAAGGGCTTGCTCCAGGGCGGCGTCGCCCAGAGGCCGCAGGTTCTGTTGCAGCCAGACCAGGGGGCCGTCGGTACCTGGGGGATAGGGTTGGGGGAGCTTCAGGCCACCTTCCAGGCGTTCCTTATAATTGCGACGGATAGCCGATACGTCCAGGAGCTGCTCCAGGGTCCGCATGTCGTTCTGGCCGAGGGCGTTGTCGAGTCGATAGACTTGGTAGTAAGGCCAGACAATGAAGGCCACGAGGGCGAACAGGAGCAAGTAACGGAGGAGTCGCATTTCGATATTCCTCTGGCAACGAATAGTTTCTCTTGCGCAGGCGTCGAATCTATCTTAGAAGCTGTGTTTAGTTAAAAGCAATCATGAATTACTCGACCTTGTTGGGGGAACTCGAATCGATGTCTCGGAGCTCATAACAGCCGGAGGTCGGCGACCAGAATGGGTTAGGCGTATAATCCGGGATCAGTCACAGGCTGGCAGGAGGGTGCTGGCGTGGATACTTGCCTCTCCCTGGGCAGCGGGATTAACTATATGCCGCGATTCTGGTGTTGAGCTTTCTCGGGGCCACCGGGTGGTGGCGCTCCCGGAGGACATGTGAGGTGCTGGCCGATCCGCTGATCATGTTCCCGCCGGGTTTATGTATCTGGTGGAGTTCTTCGCTGACAAGGTCCTCGGCCTGGATACGATCTGGGATACCCTGCATACCTTCGTGCGCATCCCGGCTGGGGACAGGCTGGGGATATGTTGGCGGCCGGTTGCGGTAGCATAGCTGCGGCCTCCCGCGCCAAGTGGCTAGTACCCAAAGAAGGGGCAACCGTCCTGCCGGGACCCACCGATGTGTGGGTCCTGGAAGCAAAGTTCCCAGGACCAGACCTGGGCCAATCACCGGTTCGACCTGACCGAGCAATGCACGATTAGGGAGATGGGTAGTGGTTAAATTTCAAGTGGCATGTTTATGCAATCTAATGATTCATAACCCCCGCTGTTATTTGCCATCTATAGCACCTGGATTCCGCAATTCCTGCCGGAATGACGGGTTAGGGGCTGAACGAGCTGTGCGGCTGTCGATTTATTTCCGGATGTTCACCACTTAGAATTTTAGCCACTACTTTATGGACGCGAAGCGATATTAGCGGTTCTTGATCCATTGACATTTATTTGCGGCCATTTGCGTTTATTTGCGGCCGAATTCCCCGTGGGGATCTACCCAATTCGATGGTATCGGTAGTTGAGAACTCTGTACGTGATCTATGGGCATACCGCGCGGTTCGGGGGACACTATCGAGATCTATCTGGTAGGGGGTGCCGTGCGGGATCGGCTGCTCGGACAGTCCCCTGCCGACCGTGATTTCGTGGTCGTCGGTGCCACCCCGGAAGCAATGATCGCGCGGGGCTTTCGGCAGGTGGGAAAGGACTTTCCGGTCTTCCTGCATCCGCAGACCCAGGAGGAGTACGCCCTGGCCCGCACCGAGCGCAAGACCGGATCCGGCTATCGGGGGTTCCTGTTCCATGCGGCACCGGACGTGTCCCTGGAGGAAGACCTGCGGCGCCGGGATCTCACCATCAATGCCCTGGCCGAGGACAAACAGGGCAACCTCATCGATTACTATGGTGGCCGCTCGGATCTGGAGAACCGGATACTGCGGCATGTCTCGCCTGCGTTTGCCGAGGACCCGGTGCGCCTGTTGCGGCTGGCCCGATACGCCGCGCGCTTCGCGGAACTGGGCTTCACCGTGGCGGACGAGACTATGGCTTTGCTGCAGTCCATGGTAGACCAGGGTGAGGTGGACACTTTAGTCCCGGAGCGGGTGTGGCAGGAGCTTGTCAGGGCGCTCACGGCACCTTGGCCTTTACGCTTTTTCGAGGTCCTGCGCGAAGCCGGGGCCTTGGCGAAGCTGATGCCGGAGGTGGAGCGCCTGTTCGGGGTCCCCCAGTTGGAGCGATGGCATCCGGAGATCGACACGGGTGTCCATACCATGATGGTCGTGGATATGGCTGCCCGTCTGACATCCGATCCAAAGACGGCTAATTCTGAAACAGCCAATCCAGAAACAGTATTCGCCGCCCTGACCCATGATCTCGGCAAGGGCACCACGCCGCCGAGTATCCTACCGAGTCACCGGGGGCATGAGCAGCGCAGTCTGGCCCTGGTCGACGAACTGTGTGACCGGCTCAAGGCCCCGCGCCGTTTCCGGGAACTGGCGCAGGGGGTAGCGCGCTATCATGGCATAGCGCACAAGGCCAACGAGCTAAGTCCGGGGACAGTGCTCGACCTGTTGGAGGGCCTGGATGCCTTCCGCCGACCCGAGCGTTTCGAGCAGGCGTTAATCGCCTTCGAGGCGGATTACCGGGGCCGTGCAGGTTACCAAGAACGCGTATATCCCCAAGCCCCACGACTGCGCTTGTTCTGCGCGGTGGCCGGATCGGTGGACGTCCGTGCCGTTGCCGCCGCGGCACCTGCGTCGGCCAAGATCCCGGAACGCATCCGCGAGGCGCGCATCCGGGCTTTACGGGAAGCAATGCATACATGATTACCTATAGGTGTCAAGTCCCCCTAGATGTGGGTAGTGCGTCAGTTTGAATTTTCACGCAGCTTTTTTCTTGTATGGCCCTCTTCTCTTCTTCGGCAGCGGCTTCCGTGCGTCCATCAATCCCACGATCCATTCCGCATTTCTAACTGTATCAGATAA
>Ga0209680_1000613_pt1 | contig 10272 bp, 6 predicted proteins | sample WorMetLIZISLAND1_FD_187413 | JGI IMG/M metagenome (GOLD analysis project Ga0209680, IMG submission 187413) | Marine gutless worms symbiont microbial communities from Max Planck institute for Marine Microbiology, Germany - Olavius loisae LIZARD... ... | reverse complement strand
ACAACACAAAGAACAAAGAAAACACAAAATTCACATGCATAGACACACAAAAAATAGACAAATACAGCATACAAGTATAACACAACAAGTCCCCTAGTCTACAATAATATGGGGTGACTAGGGGACAGCTCCCACAGAGGGCAGGGTTGCCAGGCCTGAACGGCGGTGGGGCTGCCGCCGCGGTACCCCCATAAATACTGATAAATGGATAAGCTACTAATGTGCCATTGTAAAACAGTGACATACACAACCTGTGCCCGTTTCTCATATTTGAGCTGATTCTTGAGGTATGCAGGCGTCACTGGCAGCGCGTCATCAGTCCACATGTATCTCATGTCTTCATCTCCGGACGGCGAGACAGCTGGACGACCCAGTGGTGTATGGGCACCATCGATGCGGTCAGTGTAATCCAATCCACCTAACAATGACCAACGTTGACCAGCCAGTAAAAGTCTCTACCCAGTGTCATGTAATACTCAGAGGTTATCACACGGTTGTTTTCACGTTGGCCCATATATCAGCCCCATGTACAGCCAATATGAAAACAGACACACTATAACACTCTTCATCATAGTATTGAACTTGTTTAAACAGATAGGCAAATTATTTGAAATATGCTGAATGTAACTTGGCAGAGTTCTAATTAGACATGTTTACTCAGCATTTGTAGCCTACAGTGGGTGCTCATTGGTGCCATAGCTGCTATGACCAATCAAAAGGCACACATGACATATGAAAAAATCCAAGCTATGCTGTGTGTCAATGAACTTTCGCATAGCTATATATCAGACTGTCGTTATGCCATACCAGCCTGTTGCCTGCGGGAAGTTACGTATCAGGGCTGATATAGGTCAACTGAAACATTATAATCAATCATACATTAGTAATATACAGCAAACAACCAAGTCAACAAGATTTTGTAGTCTTAGTAAATATAAAACGTCCACAGCAAATTACACTAATGTCACATGCAAAAGCAGTCTACGAACGCAAAGAAACTGTGCTAATATTTCCGCCAGAAACTGAACACAATTCTATATCTCTTATTTGATTTAACTCGATTGATTGATTAACACGACATATTGTGACTAATATATCGGCAATGTGCTGCAAGTTAAAATGTTCTGACAAGTTTGAAATAGCTCAAATGACCTTAAAAGTCACTCAATGTCACAGGAAAGAGTGCAATTCAACAGATCACACATACAAGTCTTGTACTAAAACACAAATCTGTGCACAGAAGAGTTTAGGGTGAACAGAAGAATACAAACTGGGTGTATGAGAGCGATGGCGGAGGTCTGAGTCGTCCATCAAATACTTGTACTCATCCTGCAGTGTGCCGGTGGTTGTAGGCGTCAACGTTCCGCCAAATGACTCGTCACCAGCTCGCATGTATCTCAGCTCATCCTGCAGCGGGTCACGACCTCCGACTGACGACAGAGTGCTCTGACGACCACTCACCGTCTCAAACAGGTCGTCTCCCTGCAACAATCAGTTGAGCAGGGTTCGACACGTCGCAGACCTGACGATGTAACCAACAGCATGAAAGCACTGACCGAGGGCCATTAGTCACCCAGAGAGCTCTCAATCTTGTCAGGCCCACCTCACCATGTTACAACAATACAACAAACATCCACATAGAGTGTAAGAATGTAAACCGAAGCAAATCAACACAAATAAAACTACGCATAACGCGTGACATAAAAATCAAACCAATCAACTAGAGAGTGACACGGTAATCGTTACCGCGGTATTTTTGCGGTAACCGCGGTAATGGGGCCTTTTTGTAGAATCGTGCGGTATTACCGCAGTAACGGGTAGCATGTGCACGGTAATACCGCGGGAATGGGGACATGGCATGCGGTAATACCGCGGTAACGGTAATAGTTTTTCAATAGCTTATTTTTTATTTAGTTACAGTTGTATTACTTTGGCGAGGCATTTTTTATTATACATAACACCGTGTGCGCCACCACGTATTCTTCAGCGACTTGTTCACTGTCAGCAGCACAGCAGCGGCAGAACTGGGATGAGCTGGATTCCTACATGGCCAGCAGCGACACTTCAGACGACATCTTGGCCTTTTCTGGCGGGACAAGTCGGCAGTGGATGTGGTGCACTGCATCCTGGCTATTCCAGCCACACACATCGTCTGAGGCGTTGTGTGTGGTCGGTTCTCGGTCAGGTCGACTACTTCAGTCCCTGACCGCCTGTGAGTTGAGGTCGTTCTGCACCGTCTTCATCCAGGACATTCCAGGTCACCCGAGCAGTTTCTTCCATTGTGCAGAAGATGTGAAGTCACAATCTGTTTCGTGTCGAAGTTGTCATCCACGTAGGCATGATTACATGACGGAGATGACGCTATTAGCACGAAAAGACCAAATCAAGTAGTATCGTATTCCAGTACAATCAGTCTTGTGTCATCGGGTGAGACACATTCTCAGGTATGTTGTTACCTTGCGATCTCGGTAGCGCAAATCCTTCGTGTCATCAACATTCAAGTAGGTGTAAGATGGGTCACCTGGCAATGTCGTATCACCTACAGAACAGACACACTACTGGACGTTGATAGACAATACTTGTACAGCAATTGGTAAAGAAACAGGCCTACTGACTACAATAACACAAATACAACCAGGTGTCAATCAGTCACATAAAGCACTCTATCGGACAGTGCATTATGACAGTTAGCACTGGATAGTGATAGTATGCATCGTTTAACGTCTCCACCAAGACAGTGTAGGTTATGCGGGCGACGGTTTTTACAGGTCAAAAGACCCAACTAACAGTATCAAAGTACTGAAGGAACAAATAGTACACAGAGAAATCAAACATACAATAAGCAAACATGAACACAAAACACAGCAAGTCCCCTAGTCTACAATAATATGGGGTGAATAGGGGACGGCTCCCACAGAGGGCAGGGTTGCCAGGCCTGAACGGCACTGGGGCTGCCGCCACAGTACCCCCAGTTAGCACGGGATACAGCCAGTGACAAGAGTAAGACAATGTGGAATTCTAGCACCTGAGTACTAACAACACAACATAATAAAGATATCAATGTGGTCTCCAATGCAATCAAGCCCAGAACACCTTGGCCTGCACTGCTGTGGAACAACGCAAAATCAATCCTGTAACATATATTGATGCTGTACACCATGTTACTGTGATGTCTGGGTTTTACAAATATAGACATTACAGAATGAAACAATTAACTGCACTGCACAGACTTGGGTACATATGTCAACAAAACAATCACATATAATTCAGTTTTCTTAAAACACGAGAAAGCTGTCTTTACTGGAAATTCTAATTAACATTTCACGAACAAATTGTGTGCAATATGGACTGGTTGTATATATCTGGTTATATCTTCTGATGTAGAATGCAAACTGCAAATAGCAACTAGTGATTTACGGCAAAAACGTTACTGACTACACAAATGACAATTGCACCACTACTACGGTGTGTAGCACCAAATGTAGACATCAGTATCCAGAGAGGACAATTCTGAGCCACAACAATTGCTTCATTCAGGGAGCTAATTGTATTTCAGGTCTTGCTGGATAATCTTCATCCACGTAGTACGAGGGCGTCCTGGTGGGGTGGTCTTGTCCAGTTCTCCAAGGGGGAAGCTGTTAAGATCTCCTTGGCATCTGTTTCATCTGGTATTCAAGCAATGTGGCCAAACAGGGAGAAACAGCGTGCTTGGACAATAGCCGAAAGCTGTGGTTGCTTGGATGTCCGCCTTCTCACGTTACATTCCAAACAGAACAGCTTTCGAAGACATCACTGATCGAGAGCATCAATCTTGTATACATCTCTCTTGGTAAATGCCCATCACTTAGAGCTGCACAGAAAATGGGTGATGTAAGTGTTATACAGCTTCAGGTTGGTGGAGATGTGAGATTCTTGACTTCCAGATCTCATTATCCAGTTGACAACTGCTTAATGTTTTTCAACGACACCCGCACAAAACAAAAAACTACTAATCCACAGAAGAGATTATAACAGACACAGTCAAACACAGTCCATATGGGTACAATAGTGATTTTTTTTCTACAGACCAATAAAAGTTAACCACAGCACAATTAACAGCAGCATGCAAACAAATGCAAATAACAAACAAGGTACATTAGTCGTTAGCATATGCAGCTAGTTAGTTAAACTCGACACAATATCTGTTTCGAAATTCAAAAATCCAAAATAAATCCAAGACTGTTGTCAGATAAGCTAGTTTTAGGTCACAGCTCAAAGCTCACATTTTCTCGGCACATTTATAGCCGGATGTCAGCCTGAGCCGCTGATACCTTCGGTTTTTTGGTGCATTTTTAATCCACCAGTTACTTACTAAACAACCCAGGTTGCTTGCTGAATTGAACTGAGTAGAGTTTGACGTCCCACTCGACACATTCAGTGGAGACAGTCATGATCACATGACCCATTACTCAGAAACCATCCACATTAGCTTAGTCAGTGAAGCAGTGAAGTTCAAACTATGTCTGCTCATCTATAAGGCATTTCACAGACTGGGACCTAAGCTACTTCGCCGACATGCTTGTTTCCCTTTCCAGCATCGGGTCCTGAGCCTGTATCCAGTCCTCAGCATGCGGACACCGTGATGTCCCACGGACACGACTACAAGTCACAAAGCAGGCTTTTTCTGTTGCTGGTCCAGCTTTGTGAAATAACTAGTCAATCCATGTCCAGACATCAGAGTCACAGACAATGTTCAAGAGCCGCCTCAGGACTCGTTTGCCATATCTAACATTAACTGAACTACTGTGGCTGTGGCACATCAGCCTTGAAGTGACTTTTGCCACGCTACAGTGCCCTATAAATTGTTGTATTACTTTTTAGACCCTCGTGAAAATGAGGGCAAGATTTTGTTAAATTACCCTGTAAAAATGTAATCACAGGACACGCTGGGAAGAAGAGACAAGTGTTAAGTCATGACTATGTTGATTGAGTACTTTACATTGTAAGCCAGGGTCCTAGTGTAAAAAAGCATGAGGACTTAGTGCACACAAAATGGGGTAATACTGCTTCATTTACCACTGGGCTGAGACGACAATGCAACTGTAACATTACAGCCATAAAGGTCACAAATACATACAGATGTCTTTCTGTTAACTGTAAACATTGCGATGTTAGCTACCATACCAAACAGGTACCATTGTATAGGGTCATATCAACACAACATCAACAATAACAACGGCTACGGATGCTGCCACAGAACTGCAAGTAACCATATTCTAGTGACATCTTAAACGAGAAACATGGACCAAGAACAAAATGTTAGCACAATATTAAAACACCAATATGACCTCTGATGAAGGACTATTCACAACATATAATAGGCAGTCAATTGCAGACTGACACAGACGTTCAGAAAAACATGCTGCAGCTTAAACCTACCGAAATTGTCATTGTCAAACCGTGACGATATATGAACCAGTTTAGGAGTCGAATGAAACATGCCGGCACCTTTAAACAGTTTGTGACGGCATCAATAAATATCTTAAATGCTGTGATCATCAATAACGAACTGCGTAATCAGACATCAAGCTACAACTGTCATAGAAAAATGAAACTGCATGAAACATTTCATTATTCACAGAAACCTGCCGTCACATTTTTTTGGCGGCCGATGCACTGTAGTGCATAGTGAAGAGCATAGTGCCGCCTTTTGCTAGACCAATTGCATCTGTCCGTCCATCTGTCCGTGACAAGTCTGAGCACTGCAAAAACGGTGATAGGCCTATGTTACTATGGGGAAAATATAGGAAGTCACCACCTGGAGAACCCATCTTCAACCCCACAACCACCCCTTTCCCCAAACTGGGGCTCACAACCCCCAGTCAAAACTTGCATCGCAAACTGCGGCCAAAGCACTGACCACCTTGTAGGGTTTCACGACCGTCTTGTTGTAACTTAACACTACAAATACTATGAATGAGATATGTGATTCTTCACTATATTAGCACACAGAAAAGAGGCGACTTCATCCAATCGCGCTCAGGGAAATTACAGCAGATGACGACGATGATCTAATCACTTACCGCCCTCTTCGTCCGAGTCGATCGGAGCCTCCTGCATCATTTCTGGAAACACGACCTTGTACTTCTCGTCAACCGTTGGCGTGGCAACTGTTACCGTGGTGACATTCTTCAGAATCTCGACAACCGAAATGTAGCCAAGCTGCTGTGCGATCGACAACGGCGTCTGACCATTCTGTGGACAAACAGCGTTATACGTTACACTACCCCGATCAACAACCAGACATTATACCGAAAATTGTTTGTTGAAATGATGCAGTAAAAACAAATACTATATTCAAATGTATAAACTACTGTAATACGAAAAAGGCCGTATCTATTATCCATCCAACTGTTAGAACTGATTCTTTTTGCACTTATCGAAGCAAAAGGGTAAAGCGAGAAAAACAGACGTAAAAAGTCACTGAATCATTGTAGATTTCATGTGTTCTGTCTCAGAAGCATCAATGAAGTGATTTTAATCACATTTGAAACGTATCAGAACAATGGGATTTGCATCACACTGTTACATGCAAGACACCTCATCCGAGAAGCTAAGAGGAGGACAAGGAGGAGCTGAGGGCTGATATCGACCAAAAGCTTTATATAAGGCCAATATAAAAACAGCCATGTTATGACCTCTTTATCATATGATCGAACTTGTTTAAATAGATAGGCAAATTATTTGGAATATACTGAAAGAAACTTGCTGAATGGCAGAAGTTCTAATGAGACATGCTTATTTGGCATTTGCTGCAGCATTTGTAGCCTACAGCGGGCGTTCAGTGGCGCTATAGTTGCTATAACCAATCAGATATGCGCACGACGTACGGAAATTCCAAGCTACACTGTGTGCCAATGACCTTTTGCACATCTATATATCATCTCATCATTATGCCACATCAGGCCCGTTGCTATGATATATCGGTCCTGTGGCAAGCAACATGTCAGGGCTGATATAGGTGGATCGTATGATAAAATGCATCACATCCATCGACGTGAAGAAGAATCAGAGAGCGTGAATGATAAGACTGACATTGTTGAGTTCATCCGGTGAAGCGTTGTACTTGAGAAGGATGTTAATGACAAGAACGTGTCCCTGTTGAGCTGCCTGATGCAGCGGCGTGTAGCCGAGCTACAATACAAACAGACACAGCCACTGCGATTCACCGGCTGCAACGCACAACTGAAACGTATCGGAAAATGCCAAAATGCAACTCATTAGAATAATACGCATGACAATATTTACATTGTTTATAACTTTAAAAAGTTGAAAAATACATAGACATGTGATATGAATTTGAATCCAAGAGACAACTGTATGGTACACACCTTGGTTTTGGCATGAACTGAAGCCCTGTGGTCGAGTAGGAATCTAATCATGTTCAGTTGTCCAAAGTGACAGGCAGTATGCAGTGGAGTGTATCCAGCCTGCATATCACAGCGTCTCATTATCGACATTACAGCAGTACCACATTTACCAGCCTTTAAACACTTATTTGCCAGGTGGAAACATCTTTGGCATAATTTAGCTAGTAACCTATTATAATACTCTCTCAATAAGTGTTAATAAGCATTCTAAAGTTCAGTTAACTCGCTGAGAACAAAAATTTTATAATCGTCTTAAAACAGGTCATACATATCTAACTAACTCTTACTTCTTAAAGGATGAAGATCTCCCAGTATGTATAGCATGTAATTCTTTATTTTCTGTAGAGCATACTGATCAGTTCTGTCAATTTTGATATCATTTGCCAAAATTTCTATACAGCTTCTAATCTGAAAGATCTCTTGCAAATTATTCATCCTAAACAAATTACTTCTTTTATACACACCACTGGCCTTACTAATAAACTTTAAACTCTCTCTAGCATGATATAGCTGCTATTTGCATGCTCAAAATGCCATTAAACCCTAACCAACCACACGTGAGACATGTGACAAGCAGTTTCAGTCCTAAGGTACTACAAATTACTGCAATCAGAAAATCACAGCTGATGCTAAGACTGTAGTAACAGCAAAGAGACCTTTGTCTGCGGGTCAATTTCCGACTTGTATCGTACAAGGATCTCTGCGACTGGGACCTGGTCCTCCTGGGCAGCGAGGTGCATCGGAGTGAGGTGGTTCTTGGATCGACAGTTCACGTTGGCTCCTCGCTGCAGTAGCAGTTCAGCCACGTCCGTGTGACCTTCCTGAGCCGCAAGATGCAGCGGCGTGTAGCCGTTCTACAACGTACACCGACGTCGACTATACTCAACAACACAACCCACTAACATGCTGATAGTAACATTACTGTAAAAGGATAAATGGTTCGTATGGTAGTTTTGTGGGTGAGTGAGTAGATTGTTAACGGCACATCAGCACAATTAGCCTATGTAGTGCCATTCAGGTTGGTTCACGATGAAAAATGCAGGTCAGAAGACAATCAAACATGCAGACAATACACAAACTAAACACGGCCCAGAAAAAGCAAACAACGCAAAACACAGCAAAAACAAAACTAAACTGGTTTATTCGCCGTTTATGACACTCAGCCGAGAAATGAGGTAGACTTATTCTAAAACGCTCTCAAGCACATGCGGGGCAGATCAGATGGTAGTTATGTGGTATTGAGTGTCAAGCTGAGTAGGGGTTAACTTCCTGCTTGGCACATTTTGGAGATGATCTTCCCATCTTTGGACTGCTGCAAAACACCCCGCTAACAGATTCATCAGAATTCGCTATTTTTCGCCCTCACCAGAACTAACTAGTCGTATTGGATTGGATTGTGCAGTATTTTACGTTCCCTCCAACACAGTATAGGTTATACGGGAGACGGTTTTTACAGGTCAAAAGACCCAACCAACAGTATCAAAGTACTGAAGGAAAATCTACAGAAGACAAATCAAACAACGGAAACAACACAAAACAGACATGCATAGACAATAATAGAGACGAATAACGATATACATACATAAAGCACAGCAAGTACCCTAGTCTACAATAATATGGGGTGACTAGGGGACAGCTCCCACAGAGGGCAGGTTCGCTAGGCCTGAACGATGGTGGGACTGCCGCCGCGGTACCCCCCTAGTCTGTCACAGTACAGTAGTGACACAAAATCACCAACAACACAACAATACACGTTAGTACATAACTGATAAACCAACCCGCGACTCGACATTCGGTTTCGCGTGATGATCGAGAAGTATCTTGGCTATCTCAACCTGGTCTCTCTTGGCAGCTATGTGCAGCGGCGTATATCCATTCTACAAGGCACGCAGTAACTGGACACGGTTACACGCTGTATACAATAGATTCACAAAAACCACGATGTTAACAGTAACAGATGCATGGGTGCAAGCTGAAGGGGGATTAAGAGAGGGGTGATCTCCCTGATAACTTGGATAGCTGCCCTTGCTTATCTGACACAGTCAGTCGTAGTTATATGTATTATCTTGGCACTTCCACGACTTCAATCCTCATGTTATTAACTAGTCTCCAGACTCACCAAACCTCCAATGATGATGCCTGCTCTCACTCTGATGTAGACGTATTAGAGTTTACCATCCATCTCAACACATCGCTACAGAGTGACTCAGCAGATGAAGCATTTTATGTCGCTATATTTAGCTAACTAAGTAAATTTAAGGAAGTAAGTGTCATTATCTTATGAAAAAATTGGCCAATAATGAGCTTTCTGAGACACGTCACTTTTATTTCGTGGAGTTCTCGTTAACTAACACTATCCCGAACCATTCCTAGTGACCCTATATGAACCTATGACTGCATGTCTGACCCTAACCAACCCACGGCTGCCTCTTTAACTGTGAGCTGTGTCAGCAGGAACAAAGTTGCATGTGCAGGGTGCCCGAAAACTCGATAATGCCAAACACTGTCAACGTGCATTATACACATAAAAACATATTACAGTATAAAATACAGTACCAGTATATTAAAACATCAATGTAAAATCAATCAGCTGGTCGGTCATCAAGTTGGAAAGCGGACAATGTGCAGGTGATTTACCTTTGCGGCAGCATGCGGGTTGCCCTTGTGCTGTAACAGCAACTGGGCCACTTCCACGCTGTTGTAATGTGTCGCTACATGGAGTGGTGTCAGTCCATTCTTCCCCTCGGCGTTCGGACTGGCACCCTTCGACAGCAGTATCTTTGCAATTGGAACGCTGCCGTACTTGGCTGCAATGTGCAGTGGAGTGAAACCTTTCTGTAACACACACAATACAGCTTACAAC
>Ga0209680_1000612_pt1 | contig 10275 bp, 7 predicted proteins | sample WorMetLIZISLAND1_FD_187413 | JGI IMG/M metagenome (GOLD analysis project Ga0209680, IMG submission 187413) | Marine gutless worms symbiont microbial communities from Max Planck institute for Marine Microbiology, Germany - Olavius loisae LIZARD... ... | reverse complement strand
CTCATCCAGGAAGGCAAGCTCGAATTCGACAAGTCGGAAAACGACTACATGACCGTGACCTTCCACGACTCATGCAACGTGGCCCGTGCCTCGCGCATGGGTCCGGAGCCGGGCGGCCAGTTCAAGTACCCGCGCGAGATCATCAAGGCGTGCTGCAACAACTTCGTCGACATGGCCGATGATACCATCCACGAAAACACCTACTGCTGCGGCGGCGGTGGCGGGCTGCTCACCGACGATCTCATGGAACTCAGGGTCAAGGGCGCCAAGCCGCGCATGGAAGCCTTGAAGAAGGTCGCCGACGAACAGGGCGTGACTCACATGGCGGCGATCTGCGCCATCTGCAAGACCCAGTTCTCGAAGGTGATGCCGTACTACGGTTTCTCGATGGACAAGGTCGTCAGCGTTCACCAGCTGGTCAGCAACGCCATCATCCTCGATGAACCGGAGGAAGAACCGGAAGACGAACCGGACCGTGCGGCCGAAACCGCCGCAGAGGACGAGCAGGGCGAGACCGAGCAAACGACTGAAGACACTGGGGACGATCCCGAAGGAAAAGAAAATGAATAACATGTCCGATACACCGAAACTCTCGTGGCGCCGTTTCGAGGACGGAGACAACGAGATCGAGTCCCTGCAGGAGGAAATCTTCTCGGCGGGCCATTCCCATAAGTGCCCGACCTACGTTCACAAGGCACCGCCGTGTCAGGGCAGCTGTCCGTCCGGCCATGATATCCGCGGCTGGCTGGCCGTCGCCCGCGGTATGGACAAGCCGCCGGTCGAGGGCATGGTTTGGCAAGAATACGCCTTTCTTCGCATGGTTGAGGCCAACCCGTTTCCGTCGACTATGGGACGTGTCTGCCCGGCGCCCTGCGAGGACGGTTGCAACCGCAACGAGGTCGATGATTTCGTCGGCATCAATTCGGTCGAGCAGTACGTCGGCGACTGGGCCATCGAGCACAATCTGAAACTGCCCGGACCGGACGCGGAGACGGGCAAGAAGGTCGCGGTCATCGGCGGCGGCCCGGCCGGTTTGACCGCCGCCTACCAGGTGCGCCTGAAGGGCCATTCGGTGACCGTTTTCGAAGGCAACGAAAAGCTCGGCGGCATGATGCGTTATGGCATTCCCGGCTACCGGACGCCGCGCGATATGGTCGACGCCGAGGTGCAGCGCATTCTCGATGTTGGGGTCGAAGCCAAAACCGCGACCAAGGTCGGTGTCGACGTTTCGCTTGAGGACATCGAAACCGAATTCGATGCGGTGTTCTGGGCCATCGGCGCACAGAACGGGCGGCCGCTGCCGGTTCCCGGATTCGATGCCCCCAACTGCCTTTCCGGCGTCGCCTTCCTCGATGCCTTCAACAAGGGGCGCTTGCAGTTCACGACCAAGAAGGTCGTCGTCGTCGGCGGCGGCGATACGTCGATCGACGTCGCCTCGGTGGCCCGGCGCCTCGGGCACATTGAAACGGCGCACGAGAAGGACCGCCCGGAGAACGCCATCCTCGGCTTCACCGCTCACGACGTCGCCGGCACCATGCAGCGCGAGGGCGTCAACGCGGTCCTGACGTCGTTGTTCCCGATCGAGGAGATGACGGCCGCCGAACGCGAGCGCGAAGATGCCAAACGCGAGGGCGTCGATCTCAAGGGCGGCGTCATGCCGCTCGAGGTGATCAAGAACGGCGACGGCCGCGCGGTCGCGCTCAAGATGTGTGAATGCGACATGGACGGCATGAAACCGATCCCCAAGGAAGGCACCGAGTTCGAGATCGAATGCGACATGATCATCTCGGCCATCGGCCAGATGGGTTCGTTCGAAGGCTTCGAGGATCTCGACGGCGGCAACGGCTTCATCGCCGCCGACAAGGTATTCAACGTCAAGGACCGCGAAAACCATTTCGCCGGCGGCGACATCCTCCGTCCGCACCTGTTGACGACGGCCATCGGCCAGGGCCGCATCGCCGCCGAAAGCCTCGACCACTACCTCCGGGGATCATCCATCGACAAACGGCCGAAAGTCGACGTACATCAATTCAACCTGTTGGCCGAACTGCGCCAGCGCGACCTGACGCCGTCGGAATACGATCATCAACCGACGCGGGGTACCTCTGAAAAGAATTTCGCGCTCCACAACTACGAGGATCGCGGCGACACCCAGATCATTCCGCACGACGAGCTGTTCCTCGGCCACTTCGGCTACGAGGCGCGCGGCAAGCGCACGGAGATCCACATCGACGCCGACAAGGTGCTGGGCAACTTCGAGGAACGTATCGAAGGCCTGAGTGAGGAGCAGGCGATCGAGGAGGGCAAGCGCTGCATGAGTTGTGGCATGTGTTTCGAATGCGACAACTGCGTCATCTACTGCCCGCAGGACGCTATCTTCCGGGTCAAGAAAGACCAGAGGGCGGTCGGGCGCTACGTCGACACCGATTATATGAAATGCATCGGATGCCACATCTGCAAGGATGTCTGTCCGACCGGTTATATTCAGATGGGGTTGGGCGAATAAGAAAAGGGAACACCAAGAAAGATCAACCCCACCAACCTCGGCTCTTTTCGCCGAGGGCGTTGCTAAGCAAGGATTTTTGACTGTGCGATTGAGCAAAATTCGTGGTTTTTGGGGAGGCATGATATGAGCACGACAGCACTGACGCACCGACGCTACGCCGATGGGGACGACGCCCACCTGGAATGGATCGATCACCACGTTATCTCCGGTGAATCGGGCAAATGCCCGACCTACGTTCATCGTTCACCGCCGTGCCAGGGCAGTTGCCCCTCCGGCCACGACATCCGCGGCTGGTTGACCATCGCCCGTGGTCTCGACAAACCGGCGGAGGGCGAAAGCTGGCAACAATATGCCTTCGACCGCATGACCGAAGCCAATCCGTTTCCAGCCGTCATGGGTCGGGTCTGCCCGGCACCCTGTCAGGATGGCTGCAACCGCAACGAGGTCGAGGAACACGTCGGCATCAACGCCGTCGAACAGCACGTCGGCGATTGGGCCCTGGAAAATGGCCTCAAGTTCGCCAAACCAGAAACCGAGAGCGGCAAGACCGTTGCCATCATCGGCGGCGGTCCGGCGGGATTGGCGGCCGCCTATTTCCTGCGCAAGAAGGGGCACGGCTGTACCATCTTCGAGAGCTACAAGTCGCTGGGCGGCATGATGCGCTTCGGTATTCCCGGCTACCGGACACCCCGCGACGTCCTTGACGGTGAGATCGACCGCATCATCGAGATGGGCGTCGACGTCAAGCTCAACACCCGGGTCGGCACCGATATTTCCATTGCCGAGCTGGAGGAGAAATTCGACGCCGTCTTCTGGGGAATCGGCGCACAGACCGGCAAACCGATTCCCATTCCGGGTGCGAATGCGCCAAATTGCGTTGACGGTATGTCGTTCCTGCGCGCCTTCAACGAAGGCCGCCTACAGCACATGGACGGCCGCGTTCTGGTCATCGGCGCCGGCGACACGGCAATGGACGTTGCCGCCGTGGCGCGCCGCTTGGGGCACATCGAGACCTCGAGTGAAAAGGATAAACCCGACAGCGTCATACTCGGTTATACGACTCACGATGTCGCTCATGTGGCGCGCCGCCAAGGCGCCGACGTCTGGATTGTCTACCGTCGGCCCATCGAAAAGGCACCGGCGACGGAACACGAACTGAATTCCGTGATAACCGAAGGAGTCGAGATCCACGAAAGCCTGGCGCCGGTCGAGGTGGTGCTGGACGACGACGGCCGTGCCACGGCATTGAAGGTCGTTCCCGTTGACTGGTCCTCTGGCGAAATGGTCGTCAAGGAAGGCGAGGAATACGAGATCGATTGCTCGCTCATCGTCGGCGCGACCGGCCAGGCCGGTGATTTCGAGGGGCTCGAGTATTTCGACAACGGTTGGGGCCTGATGGACGCCGACCGCTACTATCAGGTCAAGGATCACGAAGGGCATTTCGTCGGTGGCGACGTCATCAAGCCACATCTCCTGACCACGGCCATCGGCCACGCTTCGATCGCCGTCGACGAGATCGACCGCTACCTTCAGGGCTTGGCACTGGCCGACCGGCCCAAGGTCGACGTTCATCATTTCAACCTGCTGAACGAACTCCGGGCCCATGATATGGAGCCGGAGGAGTACGGCAACGAACCGACGCGCGGCACCGACAGTGCCGAGTTTGCCGTGCACAACTACGAAGACCGTTCGTTCGCCGAGGTCATTCCGGCCGACACCCTGTTCAAGGCGCATTTCCCCTACACGCCGATGGCGCGCCGCGCCGAGGTGGAGATTTCGGCGGACGACGTGGTCGGCAATTTCGAGGAACGCTTCACCGGGCTCTCGGAAGAGGAAACCATCGACGAGGCCGACCGTTGCATGAGCTGCGGCATGTGTTTCGAATGCGACAACTGCTTCATCTACTGCCCGCAGGACGCCGTCTTCCGAGTCGATAAGACACAACGGACGGTGGGTCGCTATGTCGACACGGATTATTCCCGCTGCGTCGGCTGCTATATCTGCGAGGACGTCTGCCCGTCGGGATATATCCAAATGGGACTTGGTGACGGATAGGAGGCCGCATGCATCCCCGATACGTCTTTTTGATCTTCGCCGCGGTTCTGCTGATCGACGGCGCCGGCATGGAGCGGACCGCTTCCGCCGGTGACGGCGTGCCGCTGCCGACGGTTTCGAAAGGCCAGGGGGATGCTTGCGTGCGCGACACGGCGTTTATGCGCACCCATCACATGGAACTCCTCAAGCACCAGCGTGACGATACGGTTCACGAGGGAATCCGCCCGGAACAGGAAAACCTGAAGGAGTGCATCGCTTGCCATGCGGTGCCCAACAGCGACGGAAAACCCGTCGGTATCGACAGTCCGAAACACTTCTGCCGGGCCTGCCACGACTATGCGGCGGTGACCGTCGACTGTTTCGATTGCCATGCGTCGAGACCGGGGGACGCCGAAAAATTATCCCAGCGCCCGATGAAAACGATCGGCGAAGTCCTTTCCAATGTGGTTTCGAAATGAGCACCAAGAACGAAAAACCGGAAACCCTCGACCGCCGCCGGTTTCTCGGCAACGCCGCCGCGCTTGCCGCCGGCATCACACTGGCGCCGGGCGTCACGCTGTACGGCATCGGCGCGGCGGGTGCCTCCTCCGGCCCGGTGTCTTCGAAGGTTCGCTGGGGGTTGCTGATCGACGTCAACAAGTGTTCCGCCGGCTGCGACGCCTGTGTCAGCGCGTGCAAGACGGAAAACGGTTTCGACGGCCACGGGCGGCCGAAGACGGACGCCAACTGGATCCGCAAGGTCGATCTCCGCAATCCGACGACCGGCCATGAAAAGTCTCTTCCGGTCATGTGCCAGCATTGCGCCGATCCGCCCTGCGTCGACGTCTGCCCGACAGGCTCTTCGTTCAAACGGGCCGACGGCATCGTCCTCGTCGACAAACACATCTGCATCGGGTGCCGCTATTGCATGATGGCGTGCCCGTACAAGGCGCGGTCCTTCGTTCACGAGTCGGTGGAGGATCAGAAACCCCATGCGCCGCGCGGCAAGGGCACGGTCGAGAGCTGCACGCTCTGTGTGCACCGAGTCGACGCCGGTGGTGTGCCGGCCTGCGTCGAGGCCTGTGCCGATGCCGGGCACGGGGCGATCCTTTTCGGCGATATGAAAGATCCGGACAGCGCCATCTCGAAGGCATTGAAAACCTATCCGGCAAAACAGATCCGGGCCGATCTCGGCGTCGACCCGGGCGTCTGGTACCAGAACCTGTAAAGGCGACAGGACGATGAAAGCGGCCAAGAAAAAAACAATGAGCTACAAGTTTCTGGGCGTGTCGGGCGGCGCCTTCTATAAGGTGCTGTTCACCATTGCCGTGGTCGCCGGAGTCGGCGGCCTGTCGGCCCTTCATATGGAGCACAGCGGCCACTGGGTGACCGGCATGGACAATCAGATCGTCTGGGGCATGCCGCACGTCTTTGCCGTCTTCCTGATCGTCGCCGCCTCGGGCGCGCTCAACGTGGCCTCGATCGGCACCGTTTTCGGCCGCTCCGCCTACAAGCCCTTAGGGCGGTTTTCCGGGCTTCTGGCAGTGGCCCTGCTGGCCGGCGGCCTCGCTGTCCTCGTGCTCGATCTGGGCCGCCCGGATCGGCTGATCGTCGCCGCCACCACCTATAACTTCAAATCGATCTTCGCCTGGAACATCTTCCTCTATACCGGCTTCATGGTCGTCGTCGGCGTCTATCTTTGGGTCATGATGGACCGACCCATGAACATTTGGAGCAAGATCGCCGGGACCGTCGCCTTCGTCTGGCGCCTCGGCCTGACCACCGGTACGGGCCTGATCTTCGGTTTCCTGATCGCCCGTGAAGCCTATGACGCGGCGGTCATGGCACCGCTGTTCATCGCCATGTCCTTCTCCTTCGGTCTGGCGATTTTCCTTTTGGCCGTCATCGCCGTCTACGAATGGAGCGACAACCCGATCGGCGACTTCCTGATCCGCAAGATGGGCCGGCTCCTGGGCGTCTTCGTCGCCGCTGTCCTCTATTTCGTCATCGTCCAACACCTGACCAACCTCTACGCCGCCGAACATGCCGGCGTCGAACGGTTCATCCTGGCCGAAGGCGGCATCTTTACCGGCCTTTTCTGGGGCGTTCAGATTTTCGTCGGTTCCATCGTGCCGCTGGTTCTGCTGTTCGGCGATACCGGAAACCTGACCAAGGGGCGGGTTTCCCTGGCGGCGGCGCTGGTCATCGTCGGCGGTATCGCCCAGGTCTACGTCATCATCATCGGCGGCCAGGCTTATCCCTTGAACCTGTTCCCGGGCATGGAAGTGACCAGCAATTTCTTCGATGGCACCGTCAGCGACTACGTACCGAGCCTGCCCGAGATCGGTCTCGGCGTCGGCGGTGTGGCCCTAGCGGCGATTATCACCCTGGTCGCAGCGCGGGTCCTTCGGTTCCTGCCGGAAAGTCTCGCCGACGAGGCAGTTGATCCGCATCACGCGAGCGGGTAGGGGTTGGGGGCCGACAGCGGCCGGAGATCGACAGCGACCGAGCCCCATGAACACCCGATCCTTCTTCATTTCCGCCACCCATAAGTCTTCGGGAAAGACGACGATCGCGCTCGCTTTGGCCGCCGCCTTCGCGGAAGACGGCAAAGCCGTGCAGACCTTCAAGAAGGGGCCGGACTATATCGACCCGATGTGGCTGGGCCGGGCCTCGGGGCTGCCGTGCCGCAATCTCGATTTCCACACCCAGACGCCCGACGGCATCCGCGATTATTTCCTGGAAATCGCCGCCGGTTCCGACCTGGCTATCGTCGAGGGCAACAAGGGCCTGTTCGACGGCGTCGACGTTGCCGGATCTGACAGCAATGCGGCTCTGGCCGCACTCCTTGAACTGCCTGTGGTTCTCGTCGTCGATACTCGCGGTATCACACGCGGTATTGCACCGCTGATCCACGGCTACCGCACCTTCGATCCGTCCGTCAACATTGCCGGCGTCATCCTCAATCAGGTTGACGGGCCGCGGCACGAAAAGAAAATGCGCGCCGCCATCGCGGAATACACCGACGTGCCGGTATTGGGGGCCATCGGGCGCTACCCGGAAATGCAGATCACCGAGCGTCACCTCGGCCTGACCCCGACCAACGAGGCCGGTGCTGTCGATACCATCATCGCCACATCGGCGGCCATCGTCAGGGACAACGTCGACCTCGCCGCGGTCATCGGTGTCGGCCGCGCGTTGCCTGCGAAACCGGCGGCAAGGGGACCGTCGGCCGGCACTGGGACGAAGGACCTGCGCATCGGTATCGCCCGCGACGAGGCCTTCGGGTTCTACTATGCCGACGACCTCGAATGCCTGGAACGGGGCGGCGCCGAACTCTGTTTTTTCGATACCCAGCACGACGCGCGCCTGCCGGACATCGACGGGCTCTTCATCGGCGGCGGTTTCCCGGAGACCCACGCCGGCGATCTGGCCGCCAATAAACCACTCATGGCCGAGATCGGGGCGGCATTGCAGGGCGGCCTGCCGGCCTATGCCGAATGCGGCGGCCTCATGTACCTGTCGCGGAGCCTGACCTGGCGAGGCGAACGCCATGAGATGGTCGGGTTTCTTCCCGGTGACACGGTAATGCACGACAAGCCGGTGGGCCGCGGATACGTGCGACTGGCAAGGACCGATAACGCGCTTTGGCCTGAAACCGACCCTCCCGGTGCGGTCCTGCCGGCCCACGAATTCCACTACGCGTCCCTCGAGAACCTGCCACCCGGCCAGACCTTCTCTTTCGACGTGGTGCGCGGCTACGGTATCGACGGCGAGCACGACGGCCTCATCGTCGGCAACCTGCTGGCCTGTTTCTCCCATCAGCGCTGCGTGCCGGGACGGCGCTGGACCGAGCCCTTCGTACAGTTCGTCCGCGCCAGCAAGGATCGTCGCGGGGGTCCCGGCGACCCATAACAGGAACGTGTTACCGACCTCGGTTGATGCGGATCAAAGGCCTGGGTAAGATATCACGGAATTCTTAAAAGTGTGGGGCGAGGGATCGCCGTCACCGGCTTTCGAATGGGAGGAAAGCGTGATGTTGTCGCGGAAGATCATCATCGGACTGTTCCTGGCGGCCGCCGTCATGTGGGTCGGCGTTTCCGTACAGGCCAGCGAACAGAAACTGCTGCCAGAGATCGAGCCCAATGAGGAGGGGCTTTATATCCAGCCGTGGTTCATGGATTCGTTCCTCGATCTTCGCGAGGACATCACGGACACGGCAGGCGAGGGCAAACAACTGGCGATCATCTGGGAACAGCGCGGCTGTCCCTATTGCCGGGAGATGCACAACGTCAACCTGCGCGTCCCCGCAGTTGTCGACTACATCAGGGAGAACTTCAACGTCATCCAGCTCAACCTGTGGGGCGACCGTGAGGTCACCGACCTCGATGGTGAGGTGACCACCGAGAAGCAGTTGGCCCGCAAGTACCGGGTCCAGTTCACGCCGACCATCCAGTTCCTGCCGGCGACGATCACCGACGCCGACACCAACCCGGGCCACGACGCCGAGGTGTGGCGGCTCTTGGGCTACTGGAAGCCCTTTCACTTCAAGAGCTCCTTCGTCTATGTGCGCACCAAGGGCTATGAGAAACAGCCCAACTTCCAGCGTTGGCTGCAGTCCCTGGCCGAGGAGATGGAGAAGCGCGGTGAGGAGGTCAAGCTCTGGTAGACGAGGGGTTTCCCGGTTCGTAAACCAAACGGCGCCCGAGGGCGCCGTTTTCCGTTTCCGTGACCGGCTTCGTTTTGACGATTTTGGTCGGTTCCGGATTGAAGGGGACCATTATCGCCGGATTTCTCGCCTACCTTGAGCGACGGGTCGAGTATTACGCGGCACGGCGCTGAACCGCCAGATGCGCGGACGAAAACCTCTAAGGATGAGAGGAGATACAGGATGACCAATTTCGTAATCGAGCCGCCGGCACAGGCCAGCTTGCCGATCCAAGGGTCCGATGACCGGTTTCCCGACCGCCGCGTCTACTGCGTCGGGCGAAACTACGCCGCCCATACCATCGAGATGGGTGGTGACCCGGACCGCGAGGAACCGTTCTTCTTTCAGAAGAACCCGGACAACCTTTTGATCGACGGTGCGGACTTTCCCTATCCGGACAGGTCGAGCGACGTCCATCATGAAATCGAGATGATCGTCGCCCTTCAAGCCGGTGGAACCGATATCCCGCTGGACCACGCCCTCGACTGCGTCTGGGGATACGGCGTCGCACTGGATATGACGCGGCGTGATCTGCAGGGCCAATGCAAGAAGGCAGGCCGGCCTTGGGAAATCGGCAAGGCGTTCGAGCGTTCGGCCCCCGCATCTGCTCTGGTTCCGGCGAGTCAAAGCGGCCACCCGAGCGACGGCCCCATCTGGCTCAAGGTAAACGTCGAGACCCGACAGGTAGGCGACCTCAACCACATGATCTGGAAAGTACCGGAAATCGTTTCCTACCTTTCGGGTCTATTCGAACTGGCGGCGGGTGATATCATTCTTTCCGGCACGCCTTCGGGCGTCGGCCCCGTCGAGCGCGGCGATGTGTTGGTCGGCCACATCGAAGGCGTCGGCGACCTTCACTGCAAAGTCGTCTAGAGCGTCGGGTGAGAATTTTGAATCGGGTATTCCCTTTTGGCTCGAACCGTGATTCCCTATGAGCAGGAGGTGCTCCATGGGAAAAGCAATTTCATCGGATTTGCGGCTTCGGATAGTGCGCGGTATTGCGGCGGGCATGTCGCGTCGGAGCGTG
>Ga0209680_1000611_pt1 | contig 10275 bp, 5 predicted proteins | sample WorMetLIZISLAND1_FD_187413 | JGI IMG/M metagenome (GOLD analysis project Ga0209680, IMG submission 187413) | Marine gutless worms symbiont microbial communities from Max Planck institute for Marine Microbiology, Germany - Olavius loisae LIZARD... ... | reverse complement strand
AATAACCGTGGATCTGTTCACCTCAAGACCACCTCAAGACTGCAACAGATGGAAGTCATATGACAGACGGACAGACGGACAAATATCTCGAAAAGTAAATATTATGGCAGTCAATAGATGACGAATGGCAGACATACCCTGTATCCCATTCTGATGTATCGGTACGGATGGAGAAAGGCGCAGCACAAGTTTCCACACAAGATGACAAGCACGACAGACAACTCGACAACAGCGAACACGTTGATAGGCTTCATGTTATCTGTCACCAGATCAGTTCGACAATCAGTCTCAGAGCTCGATCTGTAGGCTACACGGAATGTTACAGGCTACAAACATACACGGCGTTTAGGACACACGAATATAGTTTCATAGTACTATCACATGTCTGACAATTAGTTCTATAAGTTTATAACTTGAGGAGTTGCTGATCAGACAGGTGTAGACAGACAGGCGGACAGACAGATATAGGCAGGAAAACCGAAACATAAGCTTAATTCCCTACACCGAAGTTAGTCTATCGTAAATAATGACATGGATGAAAGAGACAGACAGACAGCCAGACACAAAAGCAGAGAGAGAGAGAGAGAGAGAGAGAGAGATATCTTCCAAGTCCCTATCGTAACGTGATCAGGCTAGGAGGCACCGTATTGTGGTCGATGTGTAACCCAAAACCGGGCTTCTGTTTGTAACGGTGTATGTAACGGTCTAAGATGTAACAAAGCGGGTTAACATGTAACGGGCCTCGTAACGTGTTTTTTATTTGTAACGGACGCTTTTGTAAACGAACGTAACATGTCAGGCAATGTAACTTTCTGTAACGGTGTAGGGCTAGGGTTCCATCTGACGTCGGTCCAATATTGTAACGAATTTTACTTACTGATAACATTGATTAGATATTCAATGTTTTAGCTGTGCTTGTAGCCCTACAGTTGTTTTTGTAATCGCATATTGAATAATTTGTTTGGTTATAGAAAGTGAAAAGCTTGAAAGTGTAAAAGGAGTTAAGTTATTACAAAACCAACAAAGGTGCACTTTTTTGCCTCACAGTTTAATTTGATAGAAAATCTGTGCATGTAACGCGTTACATAGACCGATAAAATAAGGATAAAAAGAAAGCCGTGCTATCGCAAGGAAACCGCGCGATGCAGCATGTTTTTCCTGCGCCCAGTGACTCTGTGATTGTTATTTGATTCAGCTTACGAAACTTTAACGTTGTTATAGCACCAACAGTCATTTGTCGACTAAAAGCAGAGTGAATGTGAAGCGAAAAACAAATAAATAGCGATGCAATCGCGCACGTGTTTTGAAACAGGGTGCATAATGACCCTTGAAGGTAATCCAAGGTCGTTGATTTTGGCACCAATCGAAAGCGCATATATGACTTTCTATTGGACCTCAATAGTAACATTGGTCCTATCTTGCCGCGTTTCAGAGATATTAGAGCTTTTGTACGCCAAAAGGCGCTTCTTCGATACCCCTCCCCTATTCCGGCCAAAATTTTGGGGTGTTCACCTTGGAGTAGACCCGCAAGGTGGAGTCTGCGGAGAGCGAACATCCCAAGCTAACTAATGGTGAAATTATTTTGGAAGAATTCCAACCTATGTGATCACAATTCCACCAAGGTCACAGACGGACAGACAGACAGACGGACGACATGCGATGACAATACCGCGGTTTTGCACTAAAGCGCATCACGCGGTAAAAATTAGTCCCCGCAGTCAGTCGCTGAGCGTATGATCGAGCTGACTTGGCGTACCATCGATCGACTGACTTCGTCGACTTAGTGGACTAAATCGTTGTCAATCGACTGACTAACTTGAGTACACGTGATCGACTTGCCAGTCAACTTCTGACAAGAATATATATGTGCCTGCCTTATAAACAAACACTAAGTGGATCGGATGACCCGTGGCAGAGGTATGGCCGTTCGAAATTTTCCCGCCATCTTGAGCTGCCATCTTAGATTTGATCCAACCAGAAGTAGCGGCATTCGATCCGCCGATCCCGAAAACCCTACCCTAAAATCAGACATGAAGTGGATCGGATGACCCGAGGCAGTTGCGGAAATATCGCCGATTTTTCCTTGCGCATGCGCATTTCCGCCATGTTTCTACTTCCGCGGCGGAAGTTCTGGTGCCGGATTCTGAATCACAGCCCCCATTTCCTATTGATTTTTAATAGTGACTATGGCTCTATCTGGCTTAGTTTCAGAGATATGGGCACGGGACAGACGACAGACAAACACTCCATTCCTTAAGATGCCGCTCAAGTAATAAATAGGTAACATAGCCAAAAATCAACGAGCAACGACAAACGGCAGTTGCTCAAGCAGAGTCGGAAAGTGGTAGGCGTGTCTCTGTGTTATTCATTTACTGCTTTTATGCTACAACAACAACCACATTGAAAACTGCCAAAACATAGTACATTGATGCAATTGAGGAAAATGCATCAAGTCGACGACTAAGCGACCTTAGCGGCGGCGGCACAGATCGCAATCAGCGGCGGGTCGATGGTTCATCGACTTGACTTCGACTGGGAGCTTCGTCGACTGGCGGCGGAAGCGGATGGCGGCGGTTCCGGGGACTATTAAAAATGTCTTGGAAGAAGTATATCAGCATGAGAAACAGTGATACTTTGATGGAATATAAACAACGTAATCGTACAAGAAATTTGCTACAAAAAGATGCAAGAATGCGACAAGTTGAGATATCTGAAGACTGTGAGGACTCTCTCTCTCTCTCTTATACTGTGACTCAATGTAACCTCATCGGGTCGTGTATCGGTGCGTGTAACGCGTTACATAGACCGATAAAATAAGGTTAAAATGTCTTGGAAGAAGTATATCAGCATGAGAAACAGTGATAATTTGATGGAATATAAACAACAACGTAATCGTACACAAAGTTTGCTACGAAAAAGATGCAAGAATGCCACTGGTTGAGATATCTTAAGACTGTATAAAGACTCTCTGTCTTAAACTGTGGTTCAATGTAACCTCATCGGCTCGTGTATCGGTGCATGTAACGCGTTACATAGACCGATAAAATAAGGTTAAAATGTCTTGGAAGAAGTATATCAGCATGAGAAACAGTGATACTTTGATGGAACGTACCAAAAGTTTGCTACGAAAAGATGCAAGAATGCGACAAGTTGAGATATCTGAAGACTGTGAGGACTCTCTCTCTATCTCTTATACTGTGACTCAATGTATCCTCATCGGGTCGTGTATCGGTGCGTGTAACGCGTTACATAGACCGATAAAATAAGGTTAAAATGTCTTGGAAAAAGTATATCAGCATGAGAAACAGTGATAATTTGATGGAATATAAACAACAACGTAATCGTACACAAAGTTTGCTACGAAAAAGATGCAAGAATGCAACAAGTTGAGATATCTTAAGAGTAGACTGTATAAGGACTCTCTCTCTCTCTTAAACTGTGACTCAATGTAACCTCATCGGGTCGTGTATCAGTGCATGCATGTAACGCGTTACATAGACTGATAAAATAAAAGTAAAAGTAAAGTAAAGTAGGCCATTTATATCGCGGCTCTTTGCGATCAGATCGCTGCAGAGCCGCTCTACAATACTCCCCTTGTTCTTTGGACCCTATGCCTGCTGCCACATTACGGCGCATTAGCACGAAAGCCCTCGCAAGGTACCAAATTATACTGCTTGGTGAACAGAGGCACATCAGGTGTGAACAACTTGCCCAGGGTTGTTGCCCGAATAGTGCCGCGGTCGGAGTCGAACCCGCGACCTCTTGATCACGAGTCCAGCGCTTTAACCACTACACCACCGAGCCACCTAAATAAGGTAAAAAATGTCTTGGAAGAAGTATATCAGCATGAGAAACAGTGATACTTTGATGGAATATAAACAACAATGTAAACATACCAAATGTTTGCTGAAATGTTTGAAAAAAATTTATGCTGGAAACTAGACTCTAGCCGGAAAAGGCCATCGGCCTGCATCCGAAGACGCATCGTTACCTTACCTAACCTTATCCAATAACATTCCAGTGATGGCGTGTTGTTGTGTTGAACATGGCATTATAGTCTTTATTTAAAACAGACAAACCGCTGTTACACATTGCATGCAAATAAGCCTAGTTAATACTGAAAATAAAATACTGAAAAACCAGTCTGCTCCATACGCTACTATACGATGCGGCTATGCTAATTCGATTGTCTAAAAACAGTCTTCGTACAATATGCGACACATAAAATTACATTCATCGAGCGTTGTAGTCTTGGAGGGGAGAACGTAATTATGTACACGGGCACTGGTGAAGTATGGTTTACTGCTCTTAGGTGTTAGTAACCGATGGAGGGGGTGAATAGGATTGTATATAATTGGCACGAAATAGTTTGTCGTCAGTCTGTTCACATAGTTCAGCCACAGCGGGTAGGCCGACTTGATAACCTGATTTGCCTGCTCGTCGGAGAAAAGCCTCAAGTCTGTCTCTGTCGCTAGTGTTTGCGAAACCCCATCAAGCAGGGGCAGCATACAGTAATTTGAACATAAACTAGCTTATCATATAAAACGAAAAATGTCAAAGTTGTCCAGTCACACATGCTCTGCGTCATGGAACGTCTGCGTAGCCTATTAGATGGTGTGTGTGTGCCGGGTGCGCGCATTTTGTTTGTCTACTGATACGACCTAGGTCACATGAGCTTTGTACAGTTCATTACGTTGCAGTCAGAAATTTGCACAGCAGTGAAACTTTATGAAGCATGGGCCTGGTTTGGATGGGCACGTTTCACATTACAGCGAGTTTCTGTGCTGGTTGGACACAGTCTACTACACGGTATTTGTAACGTATTTTGTAACAATTGTAACGGCCACACTAAAGGCCGTTAACCTTTCGAAAATAGTAGTGTACTTTGTTACTTACTGTAATACGTTATGTATGTTGGTTGCTTAAATTGCTTTCATAATAATTATTATTATACTTCTATGGTGGCCATATTGTTCATGTATTAGTTTGGTAACGGTACAGTGTTTTAATTTGTCAATGTGCCAATGCGGTCTGCCTAAACATTATGGCCAGACATGTAAGTACTGCATAATGTTGTAGACCCTTGAAGATATTTGTTAGTGACTTTGTGTTTGTGGTTAAAGTTTATTTTCTTTTTAATAGCAATCATCCATGTGCTGTATTGACGGTGTGACGAAACACCGCACCGCCGCGCGCACCGCGTACACCGCGCGCACCGCACTACTAGTAGACGCGAACGGCGGGTAACCGAACGTTTCGCCTCTTTGTCAGTTCGCATTTCACGTTTTCTCAACGTTTCAGTTACAACCCAAGCATGTATTTCTGCGCGGTGCACACGGTCGCGCGGTACGGTATTTTTTTATTCGCCGTGGCTAGCCGACCGACAGCCGGTCGGCTAGGCCACGTACTAGCCGACCGACAGTCCGTCGTACAAGCCGATGGACAGCTGCCGCCGGCACAGCGGCAAGTTGCGTTGCAGGCAAAATATCAGTACTTATGCACCGAAAACATGCGCCACAAGAGAATATAGTCCGGTCAGCAAAATTCCAGGAATGACTTCCCTTACGGTACACCGGATATCATCTCAGCCATCTTTCCGTCCTCGTTAGGTAGAAAATGCCACCCGACGAGGCGGAAAGACAGCTGAATAAGCCGTGACTGCTGGCATTATGGTCAGTAATTTATTACTGACGAATGCCAGCAGAATGAGAGATTTTTTTGTAAATGAGCGTTCCTTTGCCGTTGTGTAATTTAGTTTGCAACGAAAATCCAGTATTCAACGTCTATGGACATATTTCTACACTAAGTTTGCGCAAATACTGAAGAAAATTAGAAATGAACCATAATAGTAATTATGTGAATTTTTTCAGTCGATCAATTACTGTACTGATCTGATTCCTTACCGTAAAATGAAGATTACTGATAGCATTAAAATTTCAACTGCACTCACACCACCTTGCGAACATTATTTAGTCACGTTACTTACTTAACCAAGGACGAAATTTAACTTGAATACAATAAAACAATAAAAAATGCACTGCAGTGGTGATGTTGCTAATACTCCTCTTTTCAAGTGTAAGCTGCTCTGGTCTTTGTTGTATATGCCTCCGCCCCAGAAATAGGTCTCAAAGACATATATGGCTTGGGTCATCCATGCGTCCGTGTATGTGTGTGTGTGTGGAATGATTTTCTTACGTGATAACTATAATACCAGTGATTGGAATTCTACCAAACTTTTGCCACCAGTGCACATTGGGGCAAGGATGAACCGATTAGATCCTGATTTTGGGTCAAAAAGGTTAAGTTCTAGATCGTAGTATGACCAAATAATTGTAATAACTTCGGTCCACAAGTGGAGGCTTAACCGTCGACGGTGTGGTGTCGAATTATGTCTTGTTTTATTATCAGATGCTATTGTTACAAAAACACAGTCTGAAATATACTGCCAGCCATTTTGTTTATGCCTCACTGACAGGTGCAGCGGAGGCATATATATCTTTCGGTCGTCCTTGCACGTGTGCCCAAGTTCTTGTGTCCAGAAATGTTTTTGTGTATGAGATAACTAATACCAATAATTGGAGATTCAGCAAACTTTTGTCATCAGTGCACCTGAGGGCAATGATGAACTAATTAGATTTTGGGTCAAAAAAAGTTCAAGTTCAATACCATAGCATGACCAAATACATGGTAATAACTTAGGCCTGCAAGCGGACACATAACCATCGATTGTGTGGCATCAGATACAATCTAGTTAACTCAGAATAGTGTTTTGTTATTGCTGCATTACATTTGTCACTAACTGTTATTGCAGACAAAAAGGCAAGCTGATGAACAGCTGATGGCTGAAATTACACGTCATGTTGATAACCAGATTGACAGCAGACGTTTGGTCAAGAAATACATTGATGACACAATTGGTTTGTTCGGTTTATCACGTTTTTGTGTGAAGCCAAAAGTTGGTACTGTATAAACAAAAATGCATCTAAATTGTTAAAAATTGTTTCTTTTCTTAGTTTGGTTTATATTTGGTTGAGTGAAAACTAAACTAAACTGTTGGCTCGCACAGGCTGCTAAGCTTTAAGCACTGTTATTGTCAGTCGACATGTCTGTCTGTGTGACTCGTGTCTGTGAAGCGCGTGTGACATGTCCGTTTGTCCGAAACTTTGATGCTAAATATCGCGTAAGTAAGCGATTTAAGGGTTTGTGTCCAACAGGGACCCTATACGAAAGTGCCTATGGTGTGTCGATTGGTGACGTCATCAATGACGTCACGTTACTATGTGGTTATTATTATTATTATTATTAATGACATTTATAGGGCACAAACTTCGCCAACGTAGCAAATGCGCCAAGTCAGCCGTTGCACCATAATCTAACAGTTATCCTTGAACAGGAACATCTTCAGTCGTTTCCTGAACACTGGCAGTGAAATGTTCAGCAGACGGAGTTCGGCTGGAAGACTGTTCCACACGACTGGCCCGTGAACGGCAAAACTGCGGTCTCCGAAGTGAATATTGCTAATTTGGATGCACGGCTCGCTTATAGCTTAGCAGTGTGCGAGCCAAATCGCCCATCTGCTTGTTGTCTGTAAAACTGGCTTGGCATGTAAATTGGTGTGTATGATTAGCTAGAAAACTTGTTAACATTGTCAGCATTCAGGCAGGTTCTCATTTCAATAAAATTGTTATCAGCTATGCTTAATGATGTTTCACTATGGATACTGATGGATGGAGGATCCAGGTACCATTATTCAGTGTAATTTGGTGTAGGAAAGTGTGAACCATTTGACTTCCAGCAGGCAACATGTTAACTGGCCCTAACTGCAAGTCATCATGGGAAGGACAGACAATAGTGAACCACAGTCTATAATACACTAGTAGATGACATCGGTAGGGTCATTGGGACAACTCAACAGAGTAAATGCTGTTGTTTCTAATTGTTGCCAGCAGTCACAGAATATTGAAGAAACTACCGTACACTCAGTGCCTGGCTGAGAAATAGTCTCTACAAGAATAGCCACGAATTTTATTTTAGTGGTTCATGCCAGATCTGAACTGGTGACATCAGTCATCACTCAGCTGACTTACCTGACCAAGTGTGTTACTGCTCAGCCATGGAGGGGCACTGCTGAAGAACTAGTCTGGGGCTGCTGTGGCAATCTGTTTCTGCAATAACTTGCTCAATGGTGGTTAAGAAATGTAGTGCAAAGCCTAGATCTAAACCGGGAGATACTACTGATTGCAAGTGATAAGACATTGCACTATATTGATTGATGATTTACTCACTCAATTGCTGTAAACGACAAAGCTGTTGAGCTGTTCAGGTGTCTATAGTTAAACAAAGTTTGCATTGTTAATAGCAGCCTGACAGCTTGACGACCTTGGACAGATTCATATGTCTGTGCTACAGGGCACTGAAGTTTCCGGCAAGACACTGGTTGTGTTCATGTTTTGATTAGAAAAGAGATTAGCACGTTAACACTTTCTACGAAATAAATACCGAGTTAATCGTCAACATGAACTGACAATATAATCAGTGATAACTTTAGTATTAAGTTCCAACATTTCCAGTTGTAATTTGTGCGTTACTTATCACACGAACTATTCACGTAATATATTAACTGTAACTCGCACACATTAGGTGATTTCGCTATACAGTGATGCCGAAAATCCGTAATTATCGCTCAAAAGTCGCTTCCAATTCTTTCACTGGCAAGTATATACAAGAGACTTCAGTGCCCTGTTACATTCTTTAAAACACTTTTATTGCACTGTCTATCAGTTTTGAATTGTTTCAGGCTTCGGAGTATGTGCAGTCGATGATTTTGTCACTGGCGAGTTTCTGCTTGAGTACTCTGGTCAGCTGTGTGATCCATTAGAAGTTGATGAAATTGGAGATCAAACATATGTTTATTATTTTTCAATTGGTGCAAAAAATTACTGGTACGTGTTTGGTATTCACTGCAGTGAAGTGATAGTTTGAATTATTTTAGTTGAAACATTGCACACATTGACAGAAATTCAGCTGTTACAACAGTAGATACTGTTGATGTTGCTTGTGGTGATTCATCTACCCCTCCTTACGTAATATTTATGTGGTATGCTGAAAGCCCTGTGGAGACATCTTATTTGTGGTAAGTAAGTAAGTAAGTAAGTAAGGGTATTTATATAGCGCAATTAACAAAAGTCGCATTGCGCCCCGGAAGCAACATTAAAACAAAAACCTTTTGAGTTGACGCCTGAAACTGTTGTATGTAATGTCCTCGTCGCGGAAGTGGACCGGAAGACTGTTCCAAACACGTGGCCCAGCGACAGCGAAACTCCTGTCACCGAATGTGTTGTGCAAGGCACACAATCTGTCGGTGGAATAGCGTAGCCGCTGTCGAGGACCTTCAGAGACCAGATGTATGTCGTCGGCAAGGTACGGAGGTGCGTGGCCAGACAAAGACGAGAAGACAATACATGCTAGTTTGTAGTCAACACGTCTGTGTTCAGGAAGCCAGTGCAACTGCCGCAAAACCGGCGAGATATGATTGCGTCGTCCAGCTCCAGTGAGAAGCTGAGCAGCGGCGTTCTGAACAGACTGAACTCTTCGGATAAGATTGTCGTCCACACAGTAGAGCAGTGAGTTGCAGTAATCCAGGCGACTAGATTGAACGCCTGGATAAGTGTTCTAGCTGCTTCGTGTGTTACTGATCTGAGCACTGGGCGGAGTTGGCGTAGATGGTAGAAACCAGTATGGCAAAGAGCCGCTACATGTGCCGACAGCAGGGGTTAAATTGGGCCGGAGCCCGCCGGAGCCCGGCTCCCCCACCTTTGATTTGGGCTCCACCATTTGTAACACGAGCTCCACTACCTCCTAATAGGGCTCCGGTACCTAAAAGATAGGCTCCACCACCACAAAATTTACATTTTGTTAGCATTGATTGATCTGAATGGCTGATTGACATGACATTTCCTATTGCTTGCTGTATTGTACAAGGCAGTGTGATTGTGATATGCAGTGCATGCTTACTAACAAAATTAGCAAGCTTTCAGGTTATTTTAATGAGTATGCATGAGCAGTATAATACAAAAATTTGGTGGGTGCTATTCTTGGTACTCGAGATCATTAAATGCAATCTCACCAGCAGCCTATCATTAGCCTATAGAGTTTAGCACTGATGTTCCATGGTACCAACCCTCGATCGTCTCGGGGTACAGTGGCGTATTTAGGAATTTGAAAGGGGGCATCCATCTTCCTCTCCCCTTCCCTCCCCTCCTTTCTCCTCCCCTT
>Ga0209680_1000610_pt1 | contig 10276 bp, 7 predicted proteins | sample WorMetLIZISLAND1_FD_187413 | JGI IMG/M metagenome (GOLD analysis project Ga0209680, IMG submission 187413) | Marine gutless worms symbiont microbial communities from Max Planck institute for Marine Microbiology, Germany - Olavius loisae LIZARD... ... | reverse complement strand
TAGAATTTGGTGATGAAATTTGGCGTCAGAAAACTAGAGTCTTGGGGCTACCAGATGGTGAAGAAATCATGACGCTAGCTTTCTTCGTTTTGACACAATACCGGCGCGTGACGGACAGACAGACGGTCAGACCCGTTGCGATCGCTATAACCCGCGCTAGCATAGCGTCGCGCGGGTAAAAAAATATAAACGGCCAATTATGCAGTTATCGACTGGCTACAAAATGGTTGTCCAAATGGTACTTAATCAAACTACTAAATCTGACAATAATCAACATTCACAACAGAAAAAACTGCTGATTGGCGAATTAGTAAACCAATGGTGGTAAACACCGGCAATTAAAACCTTGCCGGAAGTGAACAAAACACAGGACAACAAAACAAGAATTTACAAAGCAGTCAACATGGCAAATTTCAGAAAGCATCTTCAAAAACTATCTCAGCATATTTAATGATGGATGGTTAGCGTTTAACGGCATTTTAAGCAGCATATCTAAAGACATGGATGCCTGTCTTATAGTAAACAGCAACAACAACAATAATAACAACATAATAAATAATAATAATATTTACTAAAAAGTTTTAAAAATCAAATAATAATAATAATAATAATAATATACAAAACAAAGGCCATGCAATACTGGTGTGCCGGTGACCTTAAGGCAGTGAGTGGGCTTGCAGGCACTGGAGACGCTGTGTGTGACTGGAAAATGTAACATTGTGAAATAAAGCACGTCAGTCACTTGTGAATCTGTTACAATGCAAACTGACACAAGTACAACCGGCACAAATATGTCAACCGTACTGAATTACATAGTATGTTAACGTAATTTTCATCATAAAGTATGACAAAAATCACACTAATGTACTGTGTAGCTGGTTGTTGATACTTTCCTTTAACACGTTCGCTGCCAGGCCAATTTTTCCCTCCGTGCCATACCTGGGGGAAGGATTTAGTTTTGCCGAGGTGCCAGCTGCAGAGCCGGTGTACGGTTGAGTTACATGTACTGAATGCTGAGTATACTCGTTACTCGTCAGTGGCAGTGAACGTGTTAAGGTATAAACATATACTGGTGAGACAGACCCATCACAACAAAGACAGTAGACGATGCGACACTGATACTAGATTGGATTGGATTGTGCAGTGTTTAACGTCCCCTCCAACACAGTATAGGTTATATGGGAGACGGTGATACTAACACAAAACACAAGAACACATTAACACCTCAACTCAACCTCATCACAACGGATCGCTGTGCACATAACATTTACGTAACATTAATTTTGCAGCTTTTGAACAATTCCACAAATTCTTATGTACTATGTACCAGTATTCGTATGCGGTACATAAGCCTCTTGAATTTCCACATATTCCTGTAAGTCGGCCTGCGGTGCATAATGCACATCCGCACATAGTTTGTCACAGAGTTTGTTACACTTACGGCCCACTACAGTGACTAACTGGAGGCCTAGTTGCATTCGGCAATGTTGCTGCATTGGTTAGTCAGTCTGTCAGTCCATCGTCTGCAGTTTTTGTTAAGTCAGTTGCCTGGTCTGCTGCGAAGCACGTGTGAGCGTAATCGGTGACACAGTCATTGTGTACAGTATAAAGACATCCAGTTACAGACTCGTCTTTCCCATCTAGTGTGTAGGTGGGTCAACACAAAACGCCTCCAATCCATGGACTAGAAGCTACAAATAATATACATCGCCACTGATACGGAACCAACCAGTGTACACTGATGGTCACCATGACAGACACACAGAAACACACCGACACGTTAAGATGTTGATGAGCAACTAACACAGGTAATATGGCAGTAGCCTGTTGTGGGCATTATAAAAACACGGACTGCGTACAACTGCAAGGCACACGATAAACAGGCTCAAAATGACTTTGACGGCCAATAGCGCAACTAATCGTCTCCAGCTGTGGGCAGACGTTCCAGAAATGTGCGACAAAAAAAAACAAAAAAAAATCTTGGGACCAAAACCATAGAAACGTCGTACGACAAAGCGCACACACCGACTGTGATTGTGAAGTGTTTTACGACGCAGGCTGCAGCTCAGGACTACCAGCAAGTCTCCGCTGGCTTAACAGAATAACATACAAATGTAATCACTGCAAGACTATGCAACCTAGATTCTTTCACAGTTGACTGGTTGGTCGAGTAGTTTTACGTCCCCGCCAACACAACATAGGTCATATGGGAGACGATTATTACAGGTCAAAAAGACCCAGCCAAACAGCATCAAAGTACTGAAGGAAAAAGCTACAAAGGAAAAAAAGATTCTTTCACAGCATAAGACTTCAAGCAAACTCCCGAGAGATAGGAACAGCAGCAGTAGTAGTTACCATAGTTACCACAGCAGTTAAACACAACCAATATACATATCTACGTGATAATCATTTTGAATGATACCTACACCATAGAAATCACGCAACTATCTTATTCCACGTCTGTAAAAAAAACCACAGCAGCATAGAGATCGATATGCAACGTAAAATAGTTTTCACACCGAATGTCGCTCAATAATAGTACAACGATTTTTTACATCAGCGTCAAACCCTGTAACATACAAAATTAGCACAACTAACGATTCTACAGAAAAAATTATAGGAAAGAAAAATATGGCGGCGGTTGAATACAAATATATGGGACGACAGATGTGGATAAACCAACGATGGCAGTTTTCATTCCCTATTTTACAGTCTCTACCCCAAACAGCTTATCATTCTCCGTTTTCCATCATTCCAGCACGTCTGAAAGTTGCTTTCACATTGGTGGGAGTCCAAGCCTGGGTACCCATGTATGGATTATAGTAAACGAGTTCACATGTATTCCATTAGTAGCCATTCACAATAATAGGGTTCTGTATACGAGTACGAGTTACCTCGAAATACGAGCAGTTTTTGTGTACAGTTCGTCTTTTTCGCCATGTAAACAGCAAAAACGGACGCCAGGAAGTTTTGACACCAATAATAATTGCGTCATTATTATGCCACATGCAATGTAACGTTCACGTAACGTAACGCTATTTGCAATACGGTGCAACCCATGCTAACCCATGCAGACAAGCCCCATACTCGTACTCATATCAATGTGAACCCAGCCTAAAAACAGCAACGACACTAAAGGCGTGTCCACATCTCAACTTTCCACCATGTCCTCTTCCACGGCTTCTGATTCACTGAGCAGGTCAGTGCACGTGGCCGAGTACCTCATTGTTACAATGTCGTGTTGATTGAGCTGCGGCAGACAGCTCTGGTCTGGGTACAGCCATGGCTTAAACGTCGGCCGGTTTTCCTGTTTCCAGTCCTCATACAACAGGCAGCCCTTGTGCAGTCGCGTTATCACCTTTGAACAAATTTAGCAGCACTGAGTGTGTAACAGTATGTATAGATTACATACATTTCCACAGCTGGTAACGCTGCTGTGAACAAAAAACCCATAATTTGCCCGCAAAACTAACCAATATCAAAACTGCGTTATTGTGTTTATATGACAGTTTTTGTCCAATGTCCCGGCACCATCAGCAAACACATACCAGCAGCTGCAGGCTAATTACCAGCCAAACCAAGTATCAATTCAACTGAATGGCAATAAATGGCTGCAATATCAGAAGCAAGCATTAGGTTAAATGCATAAATCACTGGCCCAGTTTAATAACAGTCAGCCCAGAATGCCGCCGCTCGACTTTTAACTGGAAGAGGACAGAGGGAGCATATCTCGCCAGTTCTGCGTCAGTTGGCTTCCTGTCCTGAGAAGTATGCACTGTCTTCTCGCCTTTGTCTGGCCACGCACCTCTGTCAGGTATTATTATTGTTATTATTATTATTGGCTGAAGATATTCATTTGGTCTCGTAAGGTCCTAGACGTTGGCTATTGACAGATCGTGCACCATTCCACACACACACACACACACACAAAACACATTTGCTGACAGCAGCTTTGCTGCCGCTGGGCTACGTTGTTTAACAGCCTCACAGCATACTTGCGCGATGAGGACATCTCTTACAAGTTACAACCGTTTCAGCCGTGAACTTATGTTCTGGTTTTAATGTTTGCTTCTCGGACGCAATGCAACATCCTGATTAACAGCGATATATAAATTCTGTACTGAACTAAACTGGCTCGGAAGCAAACCCGTAAATAATATATTTATCGCAAGCCAGACACCCAACTTATCTCATCTTATCTGATCTGGCTACGACAGTGAGTGACAATAACACAGTAAACACTATTTGCATTTACATCAACTACTAGAGACTTGTAATCCCACAGTTCAACGCATTTCTGCCACAGCCGGTACTCATCTACTATTGTTGTGCAAAGTTAACAACCTGGAAGACTGCTGATATGCAGTGTACGTGTCACCAGCATAACTAATGTGGCTGCCTGCCGTGCTAACCATTTGACGCCCACTGTTGTCATATAGGTAGCTATAAAGCATCCTGTGCCAGACCGGGTTAAGCCATCATTTGTAATTTTTGATATCCAGGCACTCTGACGCTCACGGCTGAGCGTCAGAGTGCCTGGATGTCAAACATTACAAATGATGGCTTAACCCAGTCTGGCGTCAAAGAGTTAATGAAAGGCAAAACAGCTGAGCTACCACAATACATCAGTCCATGGTACAATACCTTTGGAGCAAGCCACTGAGTTGCTCTGTTGACAACCCACGACGGCAGTCTACCTGTACACAACATAGTTACCCCTGACCAAGTCTTATTCAACAACTGACACAGCATGTTTTGATTCACCACAGCCCATGTGTGGCCCAACAGCGCTGTTAGCGAATGTCATCATAAACGGATCAAACTAAGACAAACAATAGCAAAGCGTAATTTTGGCCATTAGATGAACGTTGTCCCAACGTTATGACAACATGCTGTGCTGACTTTGACACAAATTTGCCAAGTACTTTTCAATATTAATATTGGTGTTAGAATTAAAATCACACACGCTATTGCACCCGTTAACCTTCACTCATCTAATGGCATCACAGGTGTGTCTGAATGTTTGTCCGATTTTGATATCTTGGGTCAAAAATATTGCAACAGTGAACAACACTATAGACCTCAAGGAATACAGTTCGTCGTTAGTACGACCCTATATCCTAGGCTAGTTTCAGTCTCTGTTTCAATGCACACTGTGAAGTGGGCAGGTTATTTTAGTGTAGAACTTTTAAGGCAGATTTTGTTCATCAAATAAGCAAAGGCAGATTACATATAATGCTGATACATTAATCAAAAAACATTAAGCAGTGAATTACTCACAGCACAACGGTTATGGTTGAGTAAGGATTAACGTCCACTCGACACAGTTTAGGTCATTTTGCGGACGATATTTTTAAAGGTCTGATGACCCAACCAACAGTGTCAAAGCTCTGAAAGAGGATGGTCAGTTATCCAGACAGGCCTCATGCACATACAATACGAGACAATGGAAACAAACACATAACACACAAAGAAATCTATCTAAGCAAACACAGTGTGTGAACCCGGGGACATAAAGTGAAAATACAGCATAACACCGACAGTGCAGTGTAGTGTGTTTATACCTTTAGGATCTGACTGAGTAACGTATGTCACTTCACACCCGTTATCGTTCACGTCGTCCGCGGTGCAGACCACGTGATAACCAGTGAGATATGAGACTCCACGGACGATGCCGTGTCTTGGTGGATAATCCTAGACAATCATCAGTCGGCATCATCATTGACTACTGCAACACACTCCTGGTCACTTTAACGCCCACTGTTGCCATATGGATACAGCTATAGAGCATCCTGTGCCAGACCGGGTTAAGCCGTCATTTGTAATTTTTGACATCTGGTCACTCTGATGCTCAGCCCTAAGCGTCAGAGTGCCCAGATGTCAAAACTTTCAAATGATGGCTTATCCCAGTCTGGCACAGGATACTTTATAGCTGTACCTATATGGCAACAGAGGGCGTAGAAGGGTCAGCAACCTTCATCCAGGTAAGCTGGGTCAGCCAGCTGCCTAACCTCATCTCTACAGGTGACTTGTACTGAATGTTTTGTGTCATCGTAGGACTTTCCCAAAATCATTACTGAACCTCTTCCTCACTTCATCCAATGTCTCTGACTACTCAAGGCAGCAAGTTGACACGCGTCACATCAGCTTCAAGCACCACTTCCACAACCACACAAGATGATTGTTAATACTGAGTTGACGCATTTAGCTTGAAATAGTTTGTTTTCCCTACCCCACCCTTGTTTGATGCCCCTAGCAGATGAACGCCTTGCGATATCAATGTAATCTATACATCACTGAAAAGTACATTTAATTGGCTAAAATTCTGTCAGCGACAATACGGGTCTATCTTCATTCGTTTAGCCGTTGTTTGCCCCCAAATCTGCATAGCAGTAGGTAAGTCAGTCTAGAGTCTAGAGCTTGTTGTAAATGACGGATGGGTGGAAGGTTAGGGTTTCATGGCCTTTTGAGCACGCAGACAGTAGATATATATGTTGCCTGAAATACTTTAAATTTTATCAGTAAGACAAGGTGTGTATAAAAGAAATTATTCATTTAGGATAAATATTATAGAAGACATCTTCGAGAGATTAGAAGCTGCATAGAAATTTTGGCGAATGATAAAAAAATCTATACAATTGATCAGCATGATGCTCTACAGTTAATAAAGAATTACAAAGTATACATAGCAACAAGCACTTGTAGACAGCATCATGATCATAATCACATGGTAAGGAGAAATTCATGAGTTGGCAGTGTACAATATGTACAACATCACAGGAGCCTTGGAAGGCACTACAGTCAACACCTGGACGTGCTCAGTGCTGTTATCATAGACAGCATCAGACTGTCGACACACTGTGCAACTCTGCAGCAAGATTCGTCCAGCAGACTTGTCTCACAGTGGCATGCAGTTGCTATAGATACGCTGTAGTAGACGCAATGCCAATCAGTACTGTAGTTGTTAGCCACAATGAATTAAGTCACAAACAAGCCAGACAGCTTTATGAGGTGTGGCAATTACAAACTACTAATATTTACTCAAAGATTAGGCCTACATGAATGATTCTACATCGATATAAATTATTATTGTACAGCTTACGTTTTGTCAAGCCAAAACAAATGAATATTGTATTGTATTGTAAGATTGTAAAGCAACTGCTGGCTGTTAAAGCAACTGCTGACACAGCCACTTTGAAGTCACAACACGACTGACCTTGTGACTGACAGAATGATTGACAATGAACTTCTCGCGGCCGTCATCCCGCCAAGACCTCTGAGTGACAAAGTCACGGTTGGCAAGAGGCTTCGGCAGTTTCACTGGCGGCACACAATCAAAGATACACACACACTTCTGAGCCAGTATCAGCATGGTTTACATATTACAGTGATAACAACATCACAGGATGATGTGACATGATGCGCTCATGACTGACAGTTTAGTCTGTTATTATTATTATTATTAATGACATTTATAGGGTGCAAACTTCGCCACGCAGCAAATGCACCAAGTCAGCGGTTGCACAATAACAGTTATCCTAGAACAGGAACATTTTCAGTCGTTTCCTGAACACTGGTAGTGAAATGTTCAGCAGACGGAGATCGGCTGGAAGACTGTTCCACACGACTGGCCCGTGAACGGCAAAACTGCGGTCTCCGTAGTTGTATGGAAATATAACAAATGGTTTATAAAAAAATGACAAGTAAAATTTAACCAATTAAACTAAAATCATGCCAGATTTTAGTATGAAAATCAGGCAGGAGTAACATGCCATAAAGGAAGCAGTCTCTAGTGGAATGAATAAAACAAGGTGAATTTTAAGTCCACAGCAAAGGACCGAAGAAGTGATGGACGGTGAGAGTGATGTTAATGTGGCTTATTCACCAGCGATAAGGGGAGATATGCCCTACAGGAGACAAAAGGATGAACGAACGAGAGTGGAGACTGAGACAGACAATGGGCAAGATGATGTGAATCAGGTGAAAAGTAACCAGAAACCATGCTGTGAATAATAAAATGATAATGGAAGCTCATTACAGCTAGACAAAGTAAATGGAAGCTCATCAAAATACAGGTCAAGACTGGAGAGACCCCAGTGGATGGGTAGCCAATAGACTATGTCTGGTTATATCTTGTCACTTCTTCAATTAATGTATCTCAAAAACATTTTCAACTAATTATCAAATCCACGTTTTCATAATCGGTCTATCTATTTTTCATATATGAAACACGCCATATACTGTGGACTTGGGAGTCTGCATATACGAAAACACCAATGCAGGTTAACAGACGTACTTGCATAGTAGCCGATGTCATTGCTGGCATTGATGCGACACACTTCCTTGCCCTCAAGGATATTGGGGTCCCATGTCTTACGATAGACTGGATCATGCAGAACGTCATAGAGCATGGAAACCTTCACGTCAGCATAAATGCCTCGTATCTGTGCACACAACAACGTTCACGTGCACATAGAAATACTGTCATCACAACATCAGGGTGGACAGCATCTCGAAAGTTTTGACACTGTCTTGTAAAGTCATGCCTAAGTTCTGCCTGGGTTTTACTAAATTATTTCCTAGGCTTTGATTACATTTTGCTATGTTTTCACAAGAAACAAACATTTAAAGAAGCAGTTGTTAGCGTTTTAGAGTTTACGGTCGTGGGACCTGTACATGTACAGGGTTATCAAATAAGGGATGAGTGAAGATTAAAGGGTGCTGTACGATGTCCGATAACTAACAGTGTGATTTTAACTATTATTTACTTCTATTTTTAGTAATTGTGTGGTGAGCAGACTCCACCCGTTGCAATACTAAACAATTAAACTCGAAATCACAACGAAGCTACAAGTTAAATCCAAATTAAGAATACTGTAGCACCCACTAATCTTCACTCTAGCCGCAAATGAGGATCTGACTGAAGTCACCACCAACACCACCGACCATAATTAGCAGCCCATACAGATCAGTGGCCTACCAGCATCGGCCATTAATTAGTGTTGGTAACATAACAACTGAATAAGCAGGTAGAACAGTGGGTGAATTTATCAGCATAAAATACATGTTTACCAACTTTTGAACTTTATTTGGATGATCCTAAGGCTCAAATGCAAACTGTGGGGGATAAGACACTGACAGTAATTAGCGGCTTGCGCTGGTATGCCTCTGATCGGTACGGGCTACTAATTATGGTCGGTAGTGTCGGTGGTGACTTCAGTCAAACCATAGGATTAGTGTTAGTTAACCAATAATTTACGCTTATCATCCATCTTACCACCGCCGTGACAGCCGATGGTGGCAGTAAGATGGTTGAAAGCATGGACACAGATAACCTGGTACCGCATGATATGTCAGTGTGTCCCACACTGAAGATAACACCTACCACTATAAAAAAAACATTTCTTAATTGTCGGGTGTCACGAAGGTGCGGTGTTTCGTGACATCGTTAATGGGTGTTAATTGTCGGCTATAGGCCTAACAAATTTTTGTGAGTCCAGAAGGCCTGGGCCGGCTTTTAGGCCTGGCATAAAATACCCCCACCTAACAAATCTGACACCAACCCATACCCCAACCGACTCAACCCCACCCCTATCCATCCAGACCACCCACCTTGATCATATTAAAGTCGGATACATCGTTAGCTCTTGTCCAGACGATGGTCATGTTACTGTTATACACTTGCGTCCATCCATCGTGATTCTGACAAAGTTCTCTCAGCCGATCGAAGTCTGACTGATCGGCAATTCTGATCTTACCAACTTCCATTTTCTTTCGATTTCGCCAACGTCCGTCCACTCAGCGGCCACCTGCTCAAATGGCCAACTAATCAATCAAGGAACGGTAGGTAACATAACAACGCCTCGCAACTGCAACGAAGTGGCTCCTAGTGTCGTGCGTTACCTGAAATTAGAGCGACGATAACGATACCAACTCAGGTATCGCGATACTCGATACTGCTGCGATATCTGAAATGCGTCACGCAATTTCAGTGTCGTTTAGATTAGAATTCACCATCTCAGACTCCAGCAATCACAAAAGTGTATGTATGTTCGCCTGTCTGTAGCCTATACTGTCACTGGGAATGTTGTTTACGGTATTGTGACGAATTATGGAACTTTCGTTCCCACGTACTTTCGCTCCCAAGAGCGAAAGTACCATAGGTGGAACTTTCGCTCCCTGGAACTTTCGTTCCCTGGAACTTTCGCTGCCGGGTACTTTCGCTCCCGGGAGCGAAAGTTACATGGAACTTTCGCTCTCTGGAACTTTCGCTTCC
>Ga0209680_1000609_pt1 | contig 10279 bp, 5 predicted proteins | sample WorMetLIZISLAND1_FD_187413 | JGI IMG/M metagenome (GOLD analysis project Ga0209680, IMG submission 187413) | Marine gutless worms symbiont microbial communities from Max Planck institute for Marine Microbiology, Germany - Olavius loisae LIZARD... ... | reverse complement strand
GAGATATAGAGACAGTCTCTGTACAGAGTGATGCCCGTGTAGCTCGCCGTGGATTCACTCAACAGTGTAACTCGCTCGGTGCCGTTCAAATCAGCCATTTCCACAGCCTGATTGCTTGTCGACTGTGACGCCCAGTACATCCGCTGCTCTGTGTTAAAAAGCAACGAAAAGTATCAATAGTCTAGGTTGTTGTTGTCCATGGCAAATAAAGATTCATTCATTCATTCATTCAAGATATGCAAATTATTAGTGTTACATATGTGCGGTGCTACATCGTGGACCATGGCATATTTTCAGTTTTTCTGGGTTAACCAGAATGAAATCGGCCTCACCGATAGTCTATGTAGGCCTATTCAACATTCGGGTTCGTCAAATTGATACTGATGTAACGTCGTGGTGATGTTACTGATCTGCTTCGATTAATTTAAGTTCTATTTTATATACCAGTATCATTCGTCATAACCATCACCAACAGAATGTAAGATTGCAGCTGCAGTTGAAGTTTTATGGTTTCGGACACGAGGTTCACGTAACGGTTGTGGACCGTGTCTTAGAAAAAAAACTGAGAAAACATCTCTAGCTTCACGTCTGTCAAACACGAACCGATTTCAATGAAAATCTAGAATGACTCTCCCGGAAAAAAACCCTTAGCAAAACTCTGCATAAAATAACCACTTCACCTAAAGTATGTGCTTACACTACCTTGGGAAATTGTCAGATTGAGCCGTTAACAAATTAATTAAGTTTACATTTGAATGATTAACAGAATAGCGACAAAACACGACTGGCGTTAGTAATTGTCTCTCAATAAAGTCGCATATATAAGTGTTACATCACATTATCTATATTACATCAGTCATGTGCTCAAAATGTCCGCCTCCAGCACGAACGCAAGCGTATAGACACTGACGCCACTCGGCAGTCATCACGTTTAATAACCGCGTCACTCCGAGCGGCCCACTCGCTGTTGATGTGTCGTTTCAGTTCGTCGTCCGAGACTTGTTGAGGTCCGGTGAGTTACGCAGCCAGAGAGCGGGTGAGATAAAATCTATCGTCTCTAGATCCAGCAGCGCTTTGGCGAGATGTGATGGGGCAGTCCTGCTGAAAAACGAAAAACTCGCTTCCGGATGCTGCACGAATGTCAGGAAGCAGCATGTATCAGAATGGCAACGCGACAGTAGTCGCATTGATGTCTCTCTTTTTCTTAATTCCAGTTCCAATTTCAGTTCTCACTGTCAATTTCAGTTACAGTTAAATTTCAGTTGTCAGAAAAATTTCAATGCCGATTATGATCACAGTTAACCGGAATCTCTCATTTCAATGTTATGAAATTCAATTATTGATATCTAAATATCACTGGCTTTTACAAGAAAATTGAACCGAATTTGCTCATAGCGAACGTTTTGTGATATTCACGAGATAAGTGTGTACAGGCATACCGTTGAAGTCGATGGCGATGCCGACTATACACGAGTAGTTGGTAGTGATGAGTATACGATGATCTCCTTCGTCTTCTATACGCGCTGTGTGAATCGTCGCTGGAGTAACACAATTGCTCCAGTAGATACGTCTGCAACCAGGAAACAATTGCTAATCGCGTCAACTTAATATCATGGATTTAAAAACGTTATAAAAAATGAAAAACGTTCAAACATGTAAAAAACATAGAAAAAATGAAGAAAAAAAACGTTTGTAAACGTTGAATGAAAACGTTAGCCCTAATTTGTTCAACCTCTTGCCTAACGCCTAATGTTGTAGGAGTAGTATAACTGGAACTAGATACAGAGAGAACTTTATTCAATTTGTTACAATTCACTACTTTACGTACTGACTCTGCCTAACGCATGACGTCACAGCACAGAAAAAAAGAAATGAGAATTTAACGTGAGACTTTGACAGTTGTTTTCACTAGTCTTAGTCTGTTGCGGAATAATGATTTTCAATTTTGCTTCATCAAGTCCTGCATGCTTCCTTCTAGCTGCTCAGTTTGAGTGCTCAGTCATCTGTTGTTTCAGTCCTCAGAATTATGTTATGGATAGGCCTATACATGTCTCCCTGTAATGTTTACTTTGTATGCAGTTACTGCTGTTTCAAATAACATATCATTCTTTTTAGTGAAATAATATTTTTTGACATCAACTACATTAGATTAATAACTTACATTGCTTGACTTTCCAGCAATTGCCTTATGGGCTCGGGATCGTTGTAGAATAAGCCCACCTGGCCGAGTGTCGTGGAAGGCGACTAAACCAGGGTAGACTTGTTTTTGCTGTATTTTGCGTTGTTTGCTTTTTCTGGGTTGTGTTTAGTTTGCGTATTCTCAATTTTTTATGTCGTCTGTCCTGTATTTTCCAGAGCGTAGAACGTGAATGTTCTGTAGTCTATAGCCTTATCAGGCTATATAGCTTATATAGCATCATAGTGTAGCGATTGTAGAATGGACAAAATGTGATTACGATTTGTTTACCTGTTGTTGGAGTCGACAACGATAGCATGAGGACGCTTGGTAATGCCGTAGAATAACGTCCTGCTATGATTGCCGTCAGTGGTCATCTCCTCAATGAATCCATTCTCATTATCGGCATAGTAGAGTAAACCTTGTCTGCTGTCCAGTGCCACACTGGCCAAATATTCTGTATCTACACTCTCAGACAACACCGCTATGCATTTTACATGACGACGCTTAAACATAACGAATTTACAGCAGAGGGCCTGTAAACATGTGGGTACACTGCTAGGTGGACGCTGCGACATACGGTCCTCCCGGATTGCGCGTTACAGATTATCACAAAACGAAGCATTTCCGCTGATGAAATGTATACAAAGATACACGAAGAATGGGCCGTTGCTCATTTCGTTCTTAGTTTGACGTAAATCGATCCATTTTCGAAGACGATACGCGCCAAAAATGATTTCTGCATTTTCGTTTCAAATGACCTTGACCATTGACATATAGACCTCAAATTTGCTTTCCTAGTTACTCTTGTCCAGCGATGTGCTTCCACTGAATTAGAAGCCTCTACGACTTTCCCATTTCAAGAAAATTCGAGGCACGCGACAGACGGAAAGACGGACGTACAGAGAGATGGGGTGCAACGCTTAATGCGACCCCTGTAGACCACGCTACGTGCAGTTACAAACCCATTAGAAGGTATTCCCAGTGACTCTTCTATGAAGATACTAGGCGTTACAGTCAGTAGCCATCTGTCTGTCAGTGAACATGTGTCCTCTGTTATCGGTAGATGTGCACAAACCATACATGCCCTCAGAATCCTTCGCTCACAGGAACCTTGTAAGGAAGCCGTACATCCTGTCTATAACTCTATTACCATTGGCAAACTCCTGTAAGCAGTAAGTGCGTGGTGGGGTTCTGCCTCTCCGCAGATGATCGCCAGCGCTTGCAAGCACACTCACAACCGGGCATCCGTGGTGGCTTATGTGTCCAGAAACACCTAACCTCACAGAACTGGTAGAATCTGTTGATGACACACTATTCCAACGCATCATACACAACCTGTACCATGTCCTACACCACTTGCTCCCTGAACGGCGCGAAGTTGTATATAGCATTAGGCCAAGACATCACGACAGGCAACTAAGTATTATTTCTGGTCAGCCGCACAATCGGAAATTTATTTACAGTATGTTGTTCAAAGACTCTTCATACGGTGAGTCGGTGGCACTACTGGTAGCGCGTCGGACCAAAAATCGGAAGGTTGCGGGTTCTAGGCCTATTAAAGTAGTGTGTATCAGTGTTGACAGGTAACCACCTGGGGTGAACTGTCCGCTGTGGCCGGCCACCACTCCTTCTTCCGAGCTGTAGGAAGTTGGAGTTTAGACTGTCAGCGTTGATGGACTCGGATCTCGCATGGTTAAATGGTAAGAGCGGTAGACAAAGCTGACACTATGCTGACGCTTTCCAGCGCTCTATAATATCGGAAGCCATTTACCATTTTAAACGTCAGTTGCCACCGAGATGGGCGATCAATTGTATACACTCTGTGTGGTAGTCGTACGATTACCAATAATCGATAGCTAACTCTCACTCGAGCGAGCACGGTATATACTAGACAGGTTTAGATTTCTAGATATTATATAGAGAACGAATTAAGATAGCTAAACTGGGTAATCTTAAAGGTCGCTTAAAGTTATAAGCAAACATATGTATGCATATTAAGCATATCACGAACTGTAAACTAACGTAATTTTAACGTAACGTAATTTTGCGCTATTCAGTGGATGCATCTTATAGTTACTTTATGAAGCCATATATAGCCTAATATGTACTTTATATTTGCCACGGAGTCAACCACAGTATCGGAATATTCACGAATCTGTTAACCCTTTGACGCCCAATGTTACCATATTGGTGCAGCTATGAAGCATCCTGTGCCAGACCGGGTTGGATTGGATTGAGCATGGTTTTACGTCTGCGCCAACACAATATAGGTTATACGGCCGACGGTTTTTACAGGTCTGATGACCCAACCAACAGTGTCAAAGCACTGAAGGAGAGTGGTTAGTCATCCAGACAGGCCTCAATCTAACCATGCTCACCTCACCGTGTTACAATACTACAAGATGCATGCAGATATTACACAAGAAAATAATCTAACACACACAAAGTAACCTAAGCACAGTGAGTGAACTCAGTGAGATGAAGCCAAATCTGGCAGACAGAACCTGTCAGCTGCTCAAATGAGTGTGCAACTACAGAAAGCTACACAAGAAAACTACTAGAGAGCAGTTATGGTAACATTCCCTCTTGCTCCTGACCAAACCATAGCTCAGATGTGGTGAAATGGAGCTCGAGGGGGGTGCCAGTCCAAGTTAAGCCGTAACTCTGACGGTCAGGGCTGAGCGCCAGAGTGCCCGGATGTCAAAAATTATAAATATCCGGTCTGGGACAGGATGCTTTTTACAGCTGTACCCATACGGCAACAGTGGGCGTCAAAGGGTTAAATTGGACCACATGGATAAGGGTAGCAAGAGTGATGTCAAAACGTGCTTTATTCTTAGGAACAAATGACCGAAACTAAAGTCCAGTCAAAACTCAAGAGCATCATTGAATCAATGCCAAACATACCTGTTCTCCCGCGGTAGATGATCTGGCTGATTCTGTTGTCGAACGATTTCTTCAGAATAACAAACTGGGTCCGGAGCGTGTTTGTGTGATAATCACAGATGAGGTACATGCCGTTGATTGACACGTCAAAGGCCACGGACATTGGTTGGCATGGACTCAACAACATCCCTCGCACTTCACCTGAGTCTGGCTTAAGTTGATAGACACGCTGTTGGTCGAAATCGGCAACGATAATATAGTCTTCCTTATCGGAAAACAGTCCTGAAATAGGCGACAGTTACTACAAAGGTAACATCAGACAACTTAGCAGTCATAAACTGTTCTATTCTATCTGACGCATAATGTATAACGAGGAACAGGCTGAACGTTTTGTCATGTTATTTCCTTAGTTTTATAAACATAAGCATACAAACTGTCAAACTGGAAACTGGTGTTCACGTATACTCGCGCATCGCCTCACTGCACTGGCTCGACGTTCCCGTCCCAGAGAGAGAGAGAGAGAGAGAGAGAGCAGTGTGCAGTACAAGCTCGCAGACACTGTCGCGGTGCTAGAATGTCTGCAGAACCGAGCACCGAAATACTTGCAGTCGAGTGCTCCCTCGGCTTTACCAAGTCGAAGCTATGTACCAAATTTGAGGTGTCTAGCTGAAGCATTTTCGAAGACATGTTCGATCGTGTGCCAAAAATTTGAGGGGTCACGTGACCTAAGCCACGCCCCTTTTGGGGAAAATATTGCATAATTTTATTCAAGTTTGCCTACTTCTAGAAGTGTGACAAATACGAAGTGTGTACATTCACTATCTCTAGTTTTACGGCCATTGTAATGTTAAGCCGCGTTATATTGACGAAAATAGTCATTGTGCGTGGGCTGTGTCACGTGACCTGTAGGTAGGGGGCCAGTAACAAACAAAAATTTGGAAACGACCCCGATTTGCTTATTTACTATACAACTTTCAGGGGGCTACGATGATTAAGGTTAGTTTACTCTGTAGCATCCCCATATAATAGTAAAGTGTTTTCCAGCGAAATTTTCTAAGTCCAAAAATGGGCGGAAAATTGGTGGTTTTGGGGTTTTGTAGGGGAAAATTTTTAACCCTAACAATGAGACCCCTAGGAAATCAATCCCCATCGAAACACGTTATCTGGCGCAAAAACGGTGTCGGTCCGCTTAAAAATGTGGTCCCTAGAGCGGGCAAGAAATTCTACTTAAAAAAATAAATAAATAACCCAAATTGACCTTCACATTTCACCCCTTTGCCGGGCCGGCCCTGCGGTGCCGATTTTTAGAATTTTTGGCGTGTTGTTTCATATCGCCGACGTAATCACCCTTGTGAAATTTTAAGTCGATTGGTCAAGCGGTTAGGGGGCTACGGCTCCCCCAAATCGGGCGTTTCCCGTTGACTTTAAATGTCGCTCTTACAACAGTGTTACGCACTAACGTGCTACACTGTGATAATAGTGTATTCAGCGGGCTGACATGCTGCATGAAATCGCGCTGTATATAAATTTACTACTACCACTGACATTGCCGTCCGTGCTGTAAACGCTCTGTGACGCGATGCCGGTTTTGTGTCATGCTAACGTGCCTGGTGTATGCATTGTTCACAGTCGGCAATACGGCCAAGTAGGCCTATGTGGAATATTGGCAAAATTCCAGAGACTTGGCCGTTCAACTGCGCCAGTGAAGTGGCCGAGTTTCACCAGAACTGAACCCAGTCTGTGCATTTTAGCGTATGAACAGTTAACACAGTGTCTGTCAGATGGGTGTCGAGAATGCTAACACCAAACTGTACACACATTTCTGAAGAACTTCTCAACAGATAGGGGAGGGTGGGGCAGAACGGAACAGTTTTACAAAAAGCTGTCTTTCCTTGGTAACTTATGACACTAAAGAGGATTGTTGATTCCTGAAACATAAATGAATATCAGCGCAACATTCAGTTTAATTACAACGTCGATATAACAGACCAGTTCTTTAATATCGGCATCAAAACGTGTCATACAGAAGTTTCATTTTGTTCCGCATAGTGGGGCAGGACGAAACACGTGTTTCGTTTTACCCCACTTCGACGGGCAAAATGAAACACGCCTGCCACGTCGCAAAAATAAACAGTCGGCTTAGTTCCCGTCACAACAATACTGCCAGTGTCTAAACCATCTGTCGAATATGCAAAACCTATGCATAGAAACATAATGTAGCTAACCCTACATAGGCCTAGCCTATGGCCTGCAATTATCACAGTAATAATACAACGGATCATTGAGTTCGGCGCAGTCTTCGTGTGCCCACTGCTCACAGATACTACACTGTACCCAAGCTCCATCAAAGTTTTCGCCACACACTAAACAACACTCAGCATCACTGCTTGAAGGACTGGCCGCCAGATCCTTTTTGCGTCCCGCTTTCTGCCTACTTGCGACTTTGGATGGCTGGCGTTTAGTGTCCACCACTGTCGCTGACTTCTTTGTTTTAATCTGTGAAGACTTCTTAACATTTCTCTTCTTTGTTGACGTCTCGTCTTTCTTTGACTTTCTATTGACGGAGACTTCTTTATTCATCAGGGATGTTTTGAATGGTGATGATGTGATGATCTCTGAAGCTTGAGCAGTACGTTTACGACCTTTCCGTGCTACTGCAGGTGCTTTCGGCAGAGGTGTTAGTTCTAAAACGGAAATTCTCTTTGTCGCTGTTGAAGATGCAGGTTCACTGCAGGTAACTCTACAAGGTTCTGATGGTGATGTCAACGCGACAGTCTCCACAGCTCCACAAGCACCGGATTCAGAACTACCAGTGGCTTGTTCAGGATCAGATGTGTCGACCACAGGATCAACTGTCTCGGACACAATGGAGTTACCAAATATGATTCCTGATGGTGTGAATTCTACGTGAACTGTTGGCGGATGACAGACTGACATTTTGCGAGAAATGCCAGAATCATCATACACGACTCCAACTGTAGTCACTTCAGTAACATCTGGTTGAGATTCCATCTGCGACGCTGCTACGACGTCGGCAACAACAAACTGTGATGGTGATGTCTCATTCGGCTGGACACCTGTTGCGCTTGTAGGCCCAGAAGTTGAGTCTAACTGGATAGCTGCAGGAAGAGTCGACATAAACGTCGAACTAGACGCATCAGGTTGGTTTGTCTGCGTGGATGGCACGGCAGTCGTTGATGCCACCTGATCATACTCGGACGCATTGTCCGTAACCGTCGATGGCGCATAGTCAGCTTCACAAAATAGATCAGGGTTGAACGGGAAAATCCCGGTAGAGACGAACCCCGAAACAGCATTCGGTATTGTAGCAGATTTGCCATAAGCTTCAGCAAACAATGACGCGACATCATACGGCGTAATACGTTTGCCTGGATTTGCAACTAGCCAGTGATCGCATGCCTGGTTGTAATACCGCTTCAATGGGCCAAAAAATGTTTTGTCGAGCGGCTGTAGTCTGTGACTCGTGTGAGGCGGCAATGACAGTATCACAATGCCGTGCAATCTGGCGTAGTCGACCACCTCAAGTGTCCTATGAGAAGCATGGTTGTCAAGGATTAGCAAGACTTTCTTCTCAACTGTCGCATGCACATGCTGTTGGAAATGGTGTAGCCATTTGATAAACGTCTCGCAATCCATCCAGCCACTTGGCACAGCATAACCAACACTGCCAGGTGGAGCACCTTTCAACAACGTTGCAGTCATATTCTTCCTGGGAAATATAAAAGCCGGTGGAACGTTGAATACTCCTGATGCATTCGTCACGCATACTGCTGTTATGTTCTGACCTCTCTCGGCACTTGTTAACTTTCCTATCTGTTTTGATCCTTTTGCTGCCAAAATTCTTCCTGGTCTTTGAACGGTACTCACGCCTGTTTCGTCAACGTTGTATATTTGTTGTGCACTCAGTTTTTCATCTTCCAAGACCTTGCGTAGATTTGAGTAGAATCTCTGCACTTGAACCTGATTGAATCCCGTTGCTCTGGATAAGCTTGTGGCTTCTGGAGTACGAAAAGAAATATTTGGATGTCGTCGTAAAAATCCACTTATCCAATCCTTGCCTGCACGGCCCTTCTGTGCATTAAATGGGTGGCTGATTCCATTCTTGACTGCCAAGTCAAATGCCAAACGCTGCAGCTGAATCGACGATAGTCCATAGAAACGCTGTTGCATGTCAATCACATATGTGGCAAGTTCTTGTTCAAACTTCTCATCCAGAACAGTCTGAAACCGGCCCAGTCTGCCTGGTTTAAGAACAAGTCCAAGCAGGTGTCTACGGATAGTAACATACGGTACTCCGTATACTGCAGCAGCTTTTCTAAGACTGAGTTTGTTTGCTTTGATATCATCGATGGCAGCCTGTAAACTATCCATGCTCCATGACTGCCGTTCTGATTTTCGTACATAATTTCGCACCATTCTATAAAAAAACAAACAAACAATATATTTTAACATCAAACATTCAGTAGCCCAGTGTTGTTGGGATTAAGTGTCTGTAGGCATGAATTGGGGGGTTCAACTCCCCCCCCCAACCCCCGACTATAAACAGACCTAATGTAGGCCTAATATAATTATAAACTATACTTACTTACTTACTTACTTACAGATGACGCAAGGTCTGACTTTAGTTAGTCAAAAGATAACATGAGTATCTTAAGCCAAATTGGCCTAAGCGGGGCAAAATGAAACAGTTTCGTTTTGCCCCAGGTCATCGTGTTTCATTTTGCCCCAAGTACAAGGAAATCTGACAGCCATGATTATTCGAGCGAAGGCTAGCAGCAAACGATTCACCGAGTTACCGGCTTGTTCATAGTGGTCCAAACTACCAATAAAACCTCTACCATCGGTCCTGCTAACAAATCGCTCAAAGTTATTCGATGTCTATAACATCCAAAATAAACTTTTATACAGTGCACAATACCTGTATCTGGTGTTTTGTAGTGATAAACTCGCACTGATAACATCAACACTGTATGCTACGACACATTAGGCCTAGTGTAAACAACGCCTAGCAGCCTGAGGGGCGTAGCCTACGTCAGCTGGGCAAGAGACGGCTGTTTCATTCTGCCCCATTGTTCCGTTCTGCCCCACCCTCCCCTAATAACATTGTTGAAATGTCAACACCGTCACGTGTCCAGACCTACCCCCGTCATCATTCATTTTATCGTTACAAGATGCATATAAATAACGTGCACT
>Ga0209680_1000608_pt1 | contig 10282 bp, 7 predicted proteins | sample WorMetLIZISLAND1_FD_187413 | JGI IMG/M metagenome (GOLD analysis project Ga0209680, IMG submission 187413) | Marine gutless worms symbiont microbial communities from Max Planck institute for Marine Microbiology, Germany - Olavius loisae LIZARD... ... | reverse complement strand
ACTGTGATACACACTACGTTAGCAGGCATCGAACCCGCAACCTTCCCATTGTTAGTCCGACGCGCTACCAATACCGAGACCAATCACATGGGCAAAGGAAGGAAGTCGTGGAGTTGTCATACCGATGAAGACCAAGACCAACCAGCATGACAACTTGACAAGATGCCATTTAACTATATTTACGCAGCAGTATTGATTGACAGAGGAACGACAGACAGGACACGTCGGTTGAGGTTGACAGAACGCAGGTCTGACGCGTGTTTAGCAGCTGGCTGTGGCTCCGCGCAGATCGACGTAGGTCGTTAGAACGCCACGAGCGCCCTGAGCGGCGCCTGGCAAACGTCACGCTGAAAGCCAGTCGCCGTCCGCCATATCTTATCAGCGCACGCGACTCAGCCATTACCGACCGAGTTTCCACCAGGACCTGCTCGGACCTCGCTGCATCGTCGTACTCGCTGTAGGCCTATACACTACAGAACGACGACGAATTACCGCAGTCAACCTGCCAGCGTCAGAGCCATATGTACACTGTACTGAACAGCAAGGGACTCACTAGTGTCATGCTTAGAAACCTCGTGGCCACACGCGAGTTTCCTCGGTACCTTGCTTTGCCTCTCCCTTTGCACAATGTTTCTTTTTCAGTATTATAAACTTATAGCCTACTCGTCTCTGGATCCTACGAGTCCTAAACAACGCAGTGTCCATCTCATAGGCCTACAAGTCGGAATCTTTATCTCACCATATGACGGTAGCGATAAGAAAACAAATAATAGGCTAACAAATAAGTGCGGATAATTAGGCCTACAAATAGCACAAAACGCATCTGAGCGTCAGAGTGCCCAGATGGCAAAAATTACACATGACGGCCTAACCCGGTCTGACACAGGATGCTTTATAGCTGTACCCATATGGCAACAGTGGGCGTCAATGGGTTAACCCCCATATTTCACATCACGCCGATAGCCTAAACGACGTATAGTCGCTGAGTGATTGATCGCTGTTTCGATGATATCTCAGAGCTCGCGAAGAACAGAACACGGTCTAAAAGGACACACAGAGCCTGTCAGAGCGGGGTAGCGGAGCAGAGGGGAAGAAATGAACACTGTTAGCCTGTGTCGACTGTCAGACAGCACAACCCGAAGACGGCGTTACACCATACGTCCGTGTTACTGCCAACAAGGTGTCATGTCGTTTACGCCCCACTAATGAGCATGGAGGTTCAGAATCGACGGTTTTGTTCCAACTGTCGTCAAACATACCATACACGTGGCCATGTCACGTTCAATTGCTACGCTGACTAATTCGCTATCACGTTGACGATCACGGGTAAGCACCTCCCTGTCAGGCGTCCCGCTAAAATCATAACAAAATGTCGTTTTTCAACCAAGTGTGTGACTCCGAGCTAAGGCCTATACTATAACAATTGACTCGTAGTACTGCACCAGGTCCTCGATATTCTTCAACACTTGAGCTCACATCCGCGAACTTGAAGAATCGACGTAACGGTTCGCTATACTGTATAATGGTCTGCATCGCCTGTGATGTCAACAATGCCCGAGGAAAGCTATTCCGTGTTTCAGGTTTAAACCAGATCTGGACCGGAGTCTGCTCACCGTAGGCCAGAGGAAAATTTCGACGATTTTGTTTTGTTTTGTTTGCTGATCATGCATGCTTCTGCCGTTGAGTTACAGTCAACGGGTCACGGAAGGCCTGCTGCTTTGATGAACAATATCAGTGTTTGAAGACGATTTTACATGGTCTTCATCCATAACTTTTTCAGGTCAGAAATACTACAAGTCTAAGTGGTAGCACAAAATTGCTCCACGAATTGCTAGTAGCCCACAATACCCAAAACAAGAAGATCGTCGTGAGACGTAGACGGACTGATATAGAAGCTGGCTGGACACACAACTGCAGTACATGACGACGTATGGATAACTATACAGAATTAATACGTACAACAGTTTCAGTGCCACGACAGCCCTTCATTGAATGATTATCAACACACTAGCAACATGCTAACATCAGAGGCGCATCTATAGCAGCAATGGCCGATGCACAACCCTGCATCGTGCAACCAGGACATTTCTGAACATGCTCCAAGACGCACAGCGTTTGATCAGTCAATTTATGTATGACATCCACACTGGCAACAACCGTGTCCCGACACAGCGTACTCCATGAAGCCTCCCTTTCTCCAGCCCAAGACATACCACTCACCACTGATAACATCAGTAACGTTACGTGCACAGCACATGACTATGAACTGTCAACAATTAACATGAAGCACTGTAGTAGAATAACAAACATTTCATGATCAGATTCACAGCTGCAACACGATAGAACAACATGAAAGAAGAAAGTTCATACATCACCTGACGACAAGTCCACACTTAAATCAGGACGACAAAATATTACACATTAAATGATGAAGATTAAAATACAAGGTAACTAGACAGTAATGATTGACTCTAAGGACTAAGAAGCCTAGGAGACTAGTTCATTGGCATTGTGTGGCAAGTACTCTAGTACATCAACTACTGAGAGCTAAGCAATCGTCTCACTGACATGTTACAGTGCTGGTCCAACACCAGGAAACACATCCGACTGTTATCAATTTCCACCCCAGCCACATGCAAAGGTTTGCTGTCTGGAGAGACCTCCGTGTCATCAGTCACTCAATCGGCCTCTGACCAAAGTGAAAATAAGAACTGATCCTCTCAGCCAATCATGCAGTGGAGAAGAGGAAACATATAATTTATTGGGAGATGTCCAGCTAACACGCTGGTTAAAACATGGTCTTTGAAAGCTACCTTATGCAGCGTGTGAGTAGTTTCTTAACAGCACATCAGCACAATTAGGCTATACAGTGCCATTCACGTTGTGCCGCCTGGAGAGTGTGACCATCTGTTCTCTTTCACAGTTCATCATAAGAGTCTCTAAGAAGTTTAACTACCGTTACACTGGGACTGAGCACAGGGCCATTAGGCCTCAGTGCTGGCGATTTGATTGCCCCTGAAGGTAAGGCAGAGTAAGGAGACCTTGGCTGGATCATGGATGCAATGAGTACGAAACACATGCAAGCTAAAATACGCTCAAGGTTATGAAAGTGGAGTGCATCACTTATCCTCTGGCTACGACCACTACACTGACTATGACTGCAATACATCAGCGACTGTTCACAATGCTGTTTCACACGCACACACACACCACTGATGTTGATCTATGACTTGGAAGCATCTTGCCGAGCGGTCGACGATGCTGGTTCATCACCTTTAGCCGTTGAGCTACCGATTAATCCGAGATCTACAGCCTCCTTCTCCAGTTTCACCAGGTGTCTACATACCACCACAACAGCCACTAGAATCACTCGACCGTTACTGCAGTACCAGAGATTGAGTCCCTGAGGCCGTGGCCTTGCCCCAAAGGCTGGCTAGTCATGTCCTTGGCCACAAAGATCAAGACCTTAGCCTTGACTCTGTGGCCTAACATTATGCTGTGTAGAACCTTTAATGTTTGTGTACCATTTATTGTGTTATTTTAATGACGTAAACAAAAACGATAAATTAAAGGGCAATAAACGGCGACTCAGTACCAGTATCAAGTGACGGGCACCTAACTACTTCAAAAGTAGTTAACTGACATAGTTAACTACTTTTTAAAAAAGTAGTTAAATTACCTAGTTAACTACTTTGTATCAAAAGTAACTACATTTACTTAAGTACTCTCAAGTAGTTAACTACTTTTAACTACTTTCAGCTAGCTACTACTACAGGCCATAAACTTTAACAAAGAAAACAGAAACGTGAATAATGCCTCTAATTGACTGTATGGCCAGACAAATTGGTCCGTCTAACTAGCAGTGTGGACCGACAGTAGTAAACACCAGTACGCTCTGATTTACAGAACACTTTAGTCTACAAAACTTAGCAAAAGTGGACTTGTTGACCACATCTTAGTTTTTATGTTTAACTGCTTATAAGTACTGTAGTTAAACTACTTTGTAGTTAACTACTTTTAAAAGCAGTTTAACTAGTAGTTATGAGCTAACTACTTTAAAGTAGTTAAACTTTTTATTTTAACTACAAAAAAGTAGTTAAACTACATAGTTAACTACTAGTTAAAAGTAGTTAACTACTGCCCATCACTGCCAGTATCTGCAATGGCAATAGAAGCATGCGACTGGACTTGTTACTAAGCCACTGGATGCATTGTTTGTTTAGTTTATGCAGCGATGTTCATGTACATTCCCGTTGCTGGCAGTGTAATAATCGAAAGTTACTCAAAGTTGTCTATGGTCACAACTTTGTCCAAGTTCTTCAAGGCACAGCCTAGAAGCCTGTATATCACTACACAAGCCCGGCCAGATGCCCATTGTAGTGCTGGTGACCATTTAGTCAATGCATGAAAGGAGTCACGAATTTGTAGCAGCAGCTTCACAAGCAAAGCTGAATAAATACTACTAGTTATTTAAACTTATAACGTTTAGTTGTATATCTTCTGAGACTTGTCAATATAAATCAACCTTCAATGTTTTGACTGTGTTGTTTGAGATCCACGCCACAAAACGCTTTGTCCAGCAATCATCAAAGTTTTTCTTCAACATCTATGGGACACCACCTAGAAAGCAGGCCTATTAAACCAAGTCTCCTACAATGCGAAAATAGAAAATGTCTAAGCGAAAGCTGCTTTATAAATTTAAAGTCGTTGAAAAATTTGAATAGCACTAGTTATTACTTTGGCAGCCGAGTAAGAAAACAAGTTCTGGTGTTAAGCGGAAAACTTACTTTCGTAGCCTGACGACATGATTCCTCAGCTGTGTGTCATGCTCTTTAATGTCTTTAATCTCCTTCCACACTGAACTGTACGCGGGCAGATATCGCTGCCAGCTCTGATACAGAGCTGCCCACAGTTGCTGAAACATATCACAACATTGCACCGAACTGGCAGACTTTTCATCCCAATTGTCCCTTTGGCTTATAATGCCAAGATCTGACTGGCATTATAATGACAGACAGAACAACAAAAAAACCCAACCGAGTTTAACCATTTTCACAGCAGAAAATGCCAATAAAATCTGTCCACAAAATGTGCACAGCAAGCATTTTCAAATCAAAAAAAAATTACAACCAAGCAAAATATACTGCATTTAAAAGTATAATACACTGCTCTCAAATACAGCCTCTACGAGTTGCTAGCACTTGCTACAGTCATCACTTCAATAATTGCATCATTTACACGACAAGTAGACAGGAAAAAGTTGGCAAAAATTTAATAAATTTTTTATATCATCATTCAAGTATTACACACACACACGATCAGTTACAGACGTTTTATTTCAGGAGGAAGATTTTGCAGGTGGTTTTGTCCAAAATAAGTACTGAAGCAAAATATGGTGATGCGGGCAGAGCCTGGTTAATTGGATATACTCTATTCATTATTCAAGATGTACAAAAGCTTAACAAGTTTAATGACAGAAAAATGAAGAAGAATTTACCAAGCTGTGTGGAGCAACTGACGGCCAGATCACTGTTGGATTCGGCTCATAAAGAGGATTCATATATGTCGAGAGGATGTCAGGCCGGTTGATGTACGACCTACAACGATAGCATTCATATCACAAGTGACTATCAGCATAAAATTTAACTCTTTGACTAGATTCTGACTTTTGTACTGCACAGAAATATGCTAACAAGTGATGAATTTATGTATGTTCAAAACTTCAATGTTACTGTAGTGAAAGCAGCAGCAGCGTCATGAAATCAATCATGCAATCAAAATGGGCTTAGTGTCCCCTTACAAAATCGTACAGTGGACATAACAAATAATATAGAAAATAAAAATAGTTAGAAAACGAGAAAAAGGGGGAAAACTAGGCTAACAAAACATTAATAAAAGTAAGCAATATTGTAAAGATGTGTCTCTTGAGGTGTTGTTTAAAAAATGAAACAGTAGAGATCGCGCGAATGTCTGCAGGTAGTTGGATCCATGCGTACGGGGCGGCAAACGAAAATGATCTGGAACGAAACGTCGGCTCTCAACCGCACATGGCCAAAGCAGCTCGTCGAATGCTTCAGAGAAAGGAAGAAAGTATGAAAACTTATGAGGTGCAGCTTTAACAGTTAGTTACAATGTGCAGCAATCTCAACACCCGAGCAAAAATGTCTTCAGTAGCCGCTTAAATTGTTGAAAGCTAACGTCAGCTTGTCGCAGTTCAGCTGGAAGGCTGTTCCACAGCTTTGGACCTGCAGCTGCAAAACACCAGACTCAATAGTTGCTGTAGGTCTGTCTGACAGAGAAGTCTCTATTACAGATTGGGAAGTCCAAACCCTGCGGTGATCTTAGTGCACTTATCAAGTTACAAGGCACATTCATAGTAGATGTCTGCAAAACGTCCTTCCCAAGCTGCTGGTCTGTCCCTCTTGTAAGGCACATTTCACAGCCATTTCCATCCATATCAATCTTGATCAAATTCACAGCCAGTCTTGTACACGGAGACAGCAACACTGGACCAAAGCTTTTCTTCTGGTATACACTGAGAAATCTGGAATTTTTAACTGAAAACAAATGGCCATATGAAGCCACAAATGAAGCAAGCTGGCTGCAAGGTGAAGACAATGACTTATTACTAAACAGCACCAAAGTTTGAGATTCCCCCTCAAAAAAATAATGCAAACTGGAACAGCTTTTGCAGTGCATTTGTAATTCCTGTGCTTATTACAGCATATAACTATGTTGCATTAATAAGTCAGTTTAACGATTCACAACAGACAGAATAGCTGTAAATGTATCAGGAAAACAAAACTCTCACCAGAGTGAAACTGTTAAACTTTTCACTTTGAGTCGATGTCTTTCCATCTCACTGTTGCACAGGAATGTTCCTAGTTCAACAGCAAAACTCACGTTAGCAAGACACATTCACAGTGCAGACAGAAAAACAATCTCTTTCTGCAGTTCATATAAATGCATTGAACTAATTCATATAAATGCACAGAACTAAGTGAATATATTACCATAAAATTAAATATCATTATAGTTTATCGTCCTGTGTTATTTATGCAAGATACTCCACATTAATAAATAAAAAATGCTTCATCATATTTATAGCATCAAATTTCTAACCTCGCTGCAAGATATAACTATTACTGTCACAGTGGTTGTTGAAGTAGAGTTTAATGCCCGACATAATCATTTCAAAGGCAGTCTTCACAGCCAATCACTTGACTGTTCTGTGAAAACACAGCAGAGAGTAAAATGAAAGACCTTACCAAACTGAGATGCATAAGCATGCTTAAACAACATTACGAGAAACTCTTCACTGTATTCAAATGAGCACGGAAACTGCTGCCAGATCTACAGAAAAACAACACAAAAACATATAATCATAATTAGCTGATGACACCACTGTATTAGTTATTTCATCAGAGTTTTAGTGTAATTAACACAAAAAGACTATCCTTTAACACATAGATAATTTTCCTTTTCACACTGGTTGCGGAGGTTGTATTTAAGCAAACACTTACTTATGGCAAGTTGCACCAACGTCGGTTAAAATTAACATAAGGTTAAATCCCACTTTTAACCAGAGGTTAACTAAAAACGTGTTGCACCATCGCTAGTTAATGGTTAAACCCCAGTTAACTTTAACTGGCCATCCACGGCTGGTTAACCACTAGTTAACCATGGTTAATTAATTCACACAGTAAAAAATAGGGACAATCTGTTGACTTTATTCGGTCAATTTTATTAACATTTCCACACCAGCGATGCAAACATTGCAAATCTGTTTAATAATTATGATGAGAAGTTCTACAAACACTTCTGACTGTTGCTAAATGCCTACATGATAAGAAAACTGTTCAACTATGCAAGCGTGTTATCTCATTCATAACTTTGTCATAATTAATTGCTGGCCATGCTGGCCTGTGGCATGACCTCTGTGGCACTGTCTGCCCTGGCTACACAGCATGCTGCTGTCAGGGCCAGTGCCGTTACAGTCGTCATCGTTACAATTTTACACTGAGCGCAGCTCGTCAATGACAACTGCACACGTGAACAATGAGTAGCCAATAAAACAGGTCGCATGCTGGCTCAGCTATTTATAGCACACGGTTAGCAAACTTAAGGCGAGTTAGATTGGTGCAACGCGAGATGCAGTTAAAAGTAACTGGAGGCTAGTTAACCAGCGATTTAGCCGAGGTTGGTGCAGGGACCACTGATGATGAATACTAACGTTAGTGAAACAGACCACGTCGCAAGTCTCACCTGCCAGGCACAGTCGAGGAACAGTAGAAACACAGGCGACTCTTGTCGTAACTTGGAGTTAGCAAACGCAGACTTTGCACAACGATCACCAAACGGGTGACCGGCCTGTAACCACTCCCGCTCCAACAACGCCTCAAACCTACAACGTCAATGAGTCAGTTCTATAGGGTGGTCTGGAAACCATCACAACATACAAAGTTTGCACGTATTATTGATCTAATGGCCACTACATTCATGACGTTGATGTGCAATGTAGCAGAACTTAGATATTTCTAAACACAGCATATAACAAGCAGTTAACAAGTCAACGGGAGAATAACGTGAAGAGCATAAAATTCAAACGCGAACAGAAGGTGTTGATTTTCAGATCAGGCTGCACAATGAGTATAATGACAATTACCGTATTTTCACTCAATCAAGTAAATGATTAGAAAATGCCTTTTGATGTCATATGCTTCCACAACTCAGCAGAGTTTGTGTATATCGCGGACATTTCCAGAGCTGCAGCAGTAATTTCAACGAGATACCACTTCTAATGCCAGCAGTGACTTGCGTTGGCTGACTGGTCATCACACATACTGGCCAGGAAACAGTCGCCCCGTGTGGGCTCGGGATCGTTGTAGAATAAGCCCACCTCATTTCCTGGTGGAGTGTCCTATGAGGCGACTGAACCAGGAGTAGTTTTATTTTGCTGTGTTTTGTGTTGTTTTCTTTCTCTGTGTTGTGTTTAGTTTTAGTAATGTCTGTTTTTGATTAGTCTTCTGTCCTGTATTTCCAGCGTATACTGATGTGAATGGCACTGTATAGACTATTTGTGCTGATGTGCTGTCAAGAATCTGCTCACTAACCCCAGGGAAACAGTCTGTCATCTTCTGATTGAAAGCTTTCAGTACAGTGTGCAGCCAGTAGAAGACAGGACCTGCCATGAGACCACACAAGCAGTGATGTGTTACCCGGTAACAGTGCGGCAGTCGGGATCAAGAATTAGCTGTGCCAACGACGTAACGATCAGCGTGGTATCAGTGCCATCTGAGCCATGAACAAGCACCATCGCTGCCTCCTTGTCAATACACTGTGCCGTGACACAGGCGCACGTCATAGCATCTTTGACATGTGACAACCAACCGCAGGCGTCGAGCCGTGACAACCACTTGTCACTCGGTGTGTTCACGTCATAGCATGCTACACAGGTACCATTACACATCATAGCATGCTACACACACAAGAACCAATTCATCTCTCTTGTGTACATGGCACAATCACAATATCATCTCCCAACCACATCTCACATATGCACAGTAATGTATACATCACCTGTCTGTTTCCTTAGTTCGACTCCTCCGAGCTGAACTAATAAAGCCAGTCTTAATGTCTGTCCGTCCGTACACGAAGTTTTCTAATTTCAACAAAAATTTGGTCTGTAGACAGAGGTTGATGAGTGAAGCACAATCGTATGCAGTGTGACCCGATCCAATATCAAGTCACGGAGGTCTGGAATGTGTGAAAATGGCTGATTTCAAAGTCTATCTTCTCTGCCAATGTACGTGTAATCAAAAGACTAATGGTGAATTATGATACTCCAAGACACTATCTAAATTTTAACCAGAGAGATTTTTGATATTTATCCTCGTTCACCATCAAGTGACCTTCAAACTTAGGGTGTTCCATCTTCGGCAAATAGGGCTAATTTTTTATCTTTTCTTTGACTGTGTGTTCTATGAGCCTCTGAGACTGATTTAAATGAAGACTGCTTGACTGACTGTTACGCTGTTTCTGCCTTAAAGATTAGAGGTCTGTACTGTAATGGGGCGGCAGGAATACCGCGTACCGCGGGGAAACCGCGGTAATGGGGACCACATTCACGGTAATACCGTGGGGACGAGGGCACGTCTCACGGGGTTACCTTGGGGATGGGGAGCAATGCCGACGGTAACACCGCGGTAAAATGGAAGAGAGACGAACAATGCTCTCTAGTGACTCTGCTGACGGCTTGCTGGTCTCGCATGGACAGTAAACT
>Ga0209680_1000606_pt1 | contig 10290 bp, 5 predicted proteins | sample WorMetLIZISLAND1_FD_187413 | JGI IMG/M metagenome (GOLD analysis project Ga0209680, IMG submission 187413) | Marine gutless worms symbiont microbial communities from Max Planck institute for Marine Microbiology, Germany - Olavius loisae LIZARD... ... | reverse complement strand
GTTAACTTGCATATTGATGAGTTTTTCTGTATTACGAAACTCATTTGCAGTTGTTAGACTACATCAGTGCAAGTGTTGGAGAAAAATCTCCACAGCAAATGTTGCCAGTGATTTCCATGATGATCTTGTATCATGATCGTGTCAGTAACCGGATGTGATGACTGGAGACTTGGTAGAATCGTGTTTGTAAGATACCAGCAAGGAATGCTTATCAGCTGAAGTTGCTGTAACTGCAACGTAAGCCTCGGGAAATTCAGAAACTTCTGGAATCAGTTTGTCTATGAGTAGTGAGATCTGCCCTAGGGACTGTGCCATCTTTACCATGGTAAAGCTTACCATCCCTCTCTATCTTCCATCCCATCTTCTGTCTTCTCCCGTTGTTTTCACTTTTTATTCTGCATCCGCATTTATTCATGAGTGCGACACACGATATTGGTATAGAACTTAATGTCAGTGTCTGTCTGTCTGTCCATTGCTGGTATTGCATGAAAATTGCTTCCATTTTGTTCATCTTATTTATTTGCACTGTATTGTCGTATGTATTGCTGTCTTGTTGTAGATCTTGTTGTTCAGGCAAAGTCGGGCACAGGTAAAACGTGTGTGTTTGCCGTCGTTGCCCTGGAGAACGTTGACGTCACCTGTAGTACCACACAGGTGTGTTCTTCTTGTAATTATGTCACCTGGTACTGGATCTTAAGTAGAGCTTTTCTGTCTGAAGGTCTTAATCTAAAACACTCACTGGCCCAGGTATTTAGAAAGACTCTGGAGTCATCTGGCAATGGTCTATGTGGATGGCAGCAGCCTAGAGGGTCTACTTTTTATTGCAAGCATGTGCCTTGATCATGTGCATATTAACAAATTGTGTGCTGTTCAGGAAGTCTTTTCCTGACTACTTGCTGGACATCAACTGACTGTCTCCGGTGGACCTATCAGTAGTTCCGCTACTTAGGCCACCTGAAAATTTTTTTTGATTGATTGGAAATTTGCTTACTACTTACATAGATTTATATGATCTCTGATTATCAGAATGGTCTACTAACAGTCACAGTTGATGACTGTAGGTTCTTGTGCTGGCGCCAACACGAGAGATTGCCGTTCAGATCCAGCAGGTCATATGTGCCATTGGATGCGCTGTCACACAACTGCGTTGCCAGACATTTATTGGTGGACTTCCGTTGGCTGATGACGTGGTAAAGCTGAAGAAATGTCACATTGCCGTTGGCACGCCAGGTAACATTTACCTGTCGTTACTCCAGGTAACATTGACGTGACTCTAGGTAACAGTTTACTTGTTGGCCGTGGGCCATCACGGGTTCCGGAAGCTGTAGAATCACACGGATTGATAGCATAAAAGTTTCCTAAACCAGGTTCTATTTGGTTGGTAGATTTATTGCATGGTTGTTTGTGTGTTGTACTACGTGGTTGTAATTATGTTTAGTTTTGGGTGTTTTGCGCCAGTCAAATTTTAACCAAAATTGTGACGACATACGAACCATTTTACACAGCTAAGAAGCAAATTGCATTGCACAACTATGCGACGTCTAAAGAAAATCAACAATATTATTATTATTATTAACGAACAGATTGACGTGGCGTTTAATCCAAAAACTACGAGGACATGTAACGTACGAAAAAGAAAAAAACTTTAAAAAAACGTGTTCGGTAGCTGAGAAAAATAGGTCGGAGCCATCAGTACGACACTGTGAACAAGTTTGTCTTTAAATATCGCTTGAAACAATAGCTGCAGAGTTATGGATATTAACAACAAGGAATTACACAATAGACATGTTGTTCTATATTTATCACTTACTGCACGGTCATACTAGAAGACGCTGGGCTGTGAAGATCATCCCCACTAAACCTATTTCAGCGCATTCCAGTTGTGATACAACGTGGTAATGCGGTCTCCTTCATGAGCACTTTCAAGAATTAGTAGAAGCCATTCCGATAATGTTCTTCTTCTTCTTGTGTGGCAAGCACCACTAGGGGTGCGTAGCGCCAAATGCAGATATCAATCTCCAGAGTGGACGATTCTGAGCCACAGTTATCGCCTCATCCAGGGAGAGATTGTTAGTCTGTTAGACCTCAGGTCTTGCTGGATAGTCTTCATCCATGTAGTTCGAGGACGTCCTGGTGGTCTCCTCCAGTTCTCCGAAGGGAAGCAGTTATGATCATGTTAGCTGTAATTTAATATTCTAGCCTGCAGACTGTGCTGGTGGGCGATAACAGACTTCTGGGGCTTACAACATCTTAAGCCAACTAGTCTGATAAATTTCATATAGCATAGGTAGATTGTCTGTAGAATTTACAGAGATGTAAGTTATATTTTCAGAACTCAACTATGACACATTTCTCGGATAAATTTATTATTTTTTTTTGTTTCCGATCTTGTACAGGTCGCATAAAGCAGCTGATCAGTGAAGAGGTTTTGAAAGTGGAATCAATCCGCATTTTCGTTCTCGACGAGGCTGATAAGCTACTTGAAAGTGGGTTTCAAGAAGACATTAAGTAAGTGATTAACCTTGTGCTTACTGTAGTGCTTGTGGTCAGCTTGAATTGCCTTGTCAACTGCTGCTGGCAAGTGGAACAGTCTGCCTGATTCACTGAAAGACAGAGCCCAATACCTTCTGTGCACAACCGACTGAAGACATTTATTCATTTATTTCATTACAATACTGGGCACATATAACACACTAGAGGTCGTTAGACAGTCCTCTACTATATAAGTCTACATTTTACTCCCTCACTTACTTATTTACTGGCTAATTAAAACATGTGCTAGAAGATTTTGAGAGAATGATGTGGGTTTAGTTGCTCAGTACAGTTTGGGAATATTCTGTAGCCGATACTGTATATATTTAGTGACAGTTCTATGGAGGATAAAAGGGAGAAATCTTATTAGAGTTGTTTCGTGTCGTACTGTGTTGTTGGTGAATGCCCATGTGTCACTCCTTGTTGTCAAGCACACCTTGACCAGTACACCTTTGTCACTGCCAGTGATGCTTTACGTTCCACATGTTCTTTGGCCAGTTGTCAGTTCCAGGGTCCTCAACTCATTCTTCTTATAAACCGGGTTTTATTTTTGTGCAAACATCAGATCACGTCACTTTCAAAATCCTGCTATACTGTCATATTCGTGAGCTCCGCTGTATCCGTCCTTACCTTGATTCTAAAACAGCCAGTACCATCGCTGCCTCTATTGTCCACTCTAAACTTGACTACTGTAACTCTCTCTACTACAGTCTTTTATCGAATAGATCTTTTGCTGAGCTGATCACACTGCCATCTCTTTAGTATATTCTAAACTCCCTCTATCATATTGTATGTCTATGCAAACATGTGTAAACTTATGTGATTTATAGCCTATGTTTGTTGAGGTTTATCAACAAGTTGTATGTCATTTTGTGTGAGCTTCTTATCGATGTCAGTGCATTGCAGTCAGTTATGTAGGAAACTCGCCTATGGCACTGGCATTGAATAGATCTACATATATTAGGTTATCAATGGTTATGGTGTTGTAGTTGGATATATTCCACTTTACCAGCAAACAAACAGATGATTACATTGTCGGCCACATATCCCGAATCACTCGCTCAGCACATCACTAGTTACATGCGAAGTCCGGTATTCGTTCGGCTGAATGCAAAAGACCCGTCACTTCTTGGTAGATATTTTACGCTGCATGTTATTTGTGTTTGCGATGAAATTCTCGTTTCTGAGTATATCCCAATATTTTTTAGATGTGATTTTGGAGCAGTGTTAAGTGTGTTCACGCCGTTTGTCTGGTGCTGAAATTGGCGACACAGCTTCAAACCCATTGTCTAATTTGTGACTATACCTGTGCATAGCTTTTTTGTGTTGTTTTTCTTCAGTTGTATGTTTGTGCTATTTAGCCGATTTGGCTATAATGAACTAAACATACATACATACATACAATGGTATCAGAGTATATCTTACCATGTTCTAGTACTTTTGAGAAAGTCCCAATCATATGTTTGATGTCCAGAGAGGGCAGTGAATGGTGTATGTAACTACAGTTATTTTTCAAGTTTGTTCTTAGACTTAGGCTCGCATGTGATACATCGCCGATGTCCGCTTCCTGGACACAGCATAGAAAACAAACCGACCATAGTCATAGCAGCTGATGCATGACAATCTCCATTGGCTTGACGTGCCTGAGCGCGTCCAGTACAAAGTCATCATCCTGACTCGTCGCTGCCTCATCGGTACCGCGTCACGGCATCTAGCTGCCGACTGTGTTCCAGTCTCCGAGATGGCATAGAGACGTCATCTACGCTCCACTCCTGGTCATCAGCTCGTCGTGCCGTCGTACCGTCTGAACTCATGTCGCCTTCGAGCGTTCTCTGTACTCGGTCCGAGACTATGGAACTCTTTTGCCTAGAGTGTTGCGTGACACTAGCCACAACACTACTAGCTTTGGCCATTCTTTTAAGACATTCTTTCTCTCAGAGTACTAGTGCATACAGCGCATTAGGGCTTAGGCGACTATGCGCTGTATAAATCTACGTTTTACTTACTTACTTACTTACACTAGTTCAGGCATGACCATGATATTTTCGACAAAACCAGGCGGTTTAATGAGGCCCTTCCTCTATAGGAGACCCACTACAGATGTCTCTCTGTGTGTCCACCACACACACCAGCTCCTAATTCTATTAAAACGAAGCCCATGTGGGCTAGGGAACGTTGTAAAATAAGCCCATCTAGTTTCCTGGCCGACTGTCGTATGAGGCGACTGAACCAGGATAGTTTTGTTTTGCTGTATTTTGCGTTGTTTGCTTGTTCTGAGTTGTATCTAGTTTGTGTATTTTCCTGTAGTGTTTTGCTTGTCAGTATCAGTCAAGTGATTGGCTGTGAAGACCGCCTGCAAAATGACCTAGATTGTGTCAGCTGTGGCATTAAACTCTACTTCAACCCCAACTTATAGCATGCGTTAGCAGCAGAAAGATGGGTCGTTATCCTAGCTCTAAATTGTTCATAAATGATGGATCATCGTCATTGTGTATTCATTTAAAACAGCTGAGAAACTGCCACAAGTATTTTAAAATGTGTATAAAGGTTTCAAAAATGCACAGAAGTAAGTGAACGTCTTTGATGAGCAAAGAATAATTAATTAATTGGATGACTTCCCAATTCTTATTGATTGGAGCTTCAGTGCAGTGTGTCACATTTTGCTGTCAGCACCAGTCTGTGAGCAGCTTATTTTGATGCCAACTGGCACTTAAATGGGAAGTGAAACGTTTTTTACATGGCAACTTAATTTGTAGATATATATACTGTCTGAATATATATCTGACATTTATGTCGATGGTTTATGCGTTATTAGTGTAAAGAATTTAATCATGAAAAGTTGTGATTTTGTCCATCATCACTTATTTGCTATACGATGATGCTTATAATGCATAAACTGTTTCCCTTCCCCTCAAATGTCATACGTTGCCAGACAGGTTATTTAGTTGCATGATAGATTAAAGGGGCACTGGCTTTGTTTGTTTTAGTTTCTGGCTACGTGTGCTAGATTAAGCTGTACACCCAGCTTTCGAGTCTATGTTAAACTCTTCTATCGTATCGTATCGTATAGATGTTGTATGCTATTGACAGGAGTACGCCAGTATTACAAACAACTGCCATACCGGCCGCTGCCTCAGAAGATGTTTGAGTTGAAATGTGCTGCACTGACGGACTTACTGTCCTCTGTCGACTTTGATCAGTCTCTTGTCTTCTCAAACTACCATCTGAGGTCAGTCACCCAGTGTTGTTGGCCCCGCGTGGGCTCGGGAGCGCTGTAGAATAAGCCCACCTCGTTTCCTGGACGAGTATTGTTTGAGGCGACTAAACCAGGCTAGTTTTTGTTTTGCCATGTTTTGTGTTGTTTGCTTTTTTGGGTTGTCCTTAGTTTTTGTATTGTCTGCATTTTTCAATTTGTCTTCTGTCCAGTATTTTCCAGCGTGTACCAACGTGAATGCCGTTAAGAATCTGCAGTTGTTCTCAAGGAAAGTGTTTGTTCTCGAGAATCCTCAAAGACTAGTTTACAAGTCCTTGTCCTCGAACGTCAAGCCCTCAGAAAAAAATTCGAGGACTGCTTTTGTCTGTTAAGTAATCGCGTGAAATACATACATAATGTTAAAATAGCAAGAACTCGCTTGATGCCACCATTGTGTAAAATTTTCTTTCACCATGATGCCACAAACCAGGATGCATGCTGTTACAGTATAGAATGGCTTGTTTCAAGTACTTCATGATATTATTTTCTCTTTAAATGTCAAAGTCCTCGAATAGCTTCACCAATAGAGCACATTTTCAATGCCTCTGGTTTGGTTATGTGACTAGATAGTGGTTGCATGCTCAGCAAGCTACTAAGTGAACTGGTGATGATAGAATGTATCAGTAACACTAGCACTGTGTGACTCTGGACAAACGGACCAAACAGAATCATCAGTGTTTTTCAACAGAACCATTATACATTTTTCGCTGCACTAGTAATAAAATATTGTTGTGTAAAACTGACTCCATACATTTACAAAGTATTCTCAGTCACTTCGTGGTTCAACTCCAACTTTCTAACTTTTTATCTTTATCCTCGAAACTCAGGTCCTTGTCCTTGAGTTCCAGCTCCTTGAGAGGAGTACAGTTTTCGTCCACACACAGTATAGTTATGCTTAATTTTGTCGGTATCAGTCAATTAATTTTTTAATTTTTCTCTTAATTCAAAATGAAATTAATCAAAAAACAACCTTTATTGATTATTGTTGTCGACGTTTTGGCTTCGACTGAAGCCTTCGTCGGAACGGTCTGTCTAATCGCCATTCACCACTCAGTTTCTGGGCGAACAGGCTGTCGTAGATGTGGGAGAGTTGGTAAGACCCCTCGGCGATTAGACAGACCGTTCCGATGAAGGCTTCAGTCGAATCCGAAACGTGAACAATAATCAATAAAAGGAAGTTTTTTTTTGATTAATTTCATTTCGAATTAGTTTATCATTCAACCTATGAGTATATTCAAAGATAATTTTTCTTTTGTTTAAGTCGCTAACGAAATGCCAGAACTACCTCACAGTGATGCATGGGGCTCACTAATTTTGGAACGCAGTGTATATTAGACTATTGCCTATATTAAATATGACGTCGTTGTTTGTCAGGGCCGAGAGTTTAAACAGCCGACTGAATGCTTGTGGCTGGCCGTCGGCGTTCATCAACGGAGCCCAGGACCAGATGGATCGGTTGTCGGCAATGTCAAAACTCAAGAAGTTTCAGTGCCGCGTTTTTATATCTACTGATCTGGTTAGAAGTGCTGTTACTTATTTCTTGGACTGTATTCTTAGGGCTTGAAATTCCCGAGGCATTTTTTCTTGTTGTTAATTTGAGCGTACACATTGTGCCTACTAGAGAAATCAGTATTAGATGATGTGGTATGGTAGTCACTATGGCTGTATTTACTTTGGGTGTTTGGGGTTGAATCACAGGGTTAGCAGCACATTAGAGGTTGCTAGGCAATACCACACTGTATAAATCTTTGCTTTATTTTACTTTATTTTCTTAACAGATTGTTATGTACTCTTTCATTACATCTATCCATCAGTTTGCAGTCTGATGCCGCCATAGGCAAGACTTGAGCGCCATCCCCATGGGATGATACCGGGTGGATACACGGCCTTCAGAAGTCCTTGAAAAACTTAGTCTTTTTTCCAGGACCTGGAAAATCCTTGAAAACACAGTAGAGCCTTTAAAGTTGTGGAATTTGATGTAAAAGGCCCTTGAAAGTCTTTGAATCTGAGTGCTTCATAATCATTGTTAGCACGTACAAATTCCGCAGTCAACACCTAAGTCCATAACTCACTAGGCAAATTCATTTCACTTATTACTGTTACTTATGTAATTTGCAGTGCCTTGTAGAAGTTGGTCATGTTTTTTTTGTTTAATTTCCAGTAAAAAAGTGGAACAATTGCTCTCTGAAATCTCGGTCGTTAAAATAACTTGGAAAACTTTGCCAGAATATGTCTGGAAAAGTTAGTCAAAGTCCTTGAATTGTTTGCCTCCAAAACTGTGGCCACCCTGATGATAGTGTTCCGCTGTGCGTGTTGCAGACAGCTCGTGGTATTGATGCGGAGAATGTGAACCTGATAGTGAACCTTGATCTACCTCACGATCACGAGACATACCTTCATCGCATCGGCCGAGCCGGCAGATTCGGTGAGGATTACTGACATCAGTTGTTGAACTTGATTGAGATTTCTTTGTTGTCTTTGTGTTAGGGCAGATTGCAAGGACGTCGCTCAGATCTCCAGTCAGTCGAGTGCTACTCGACTTATTGAAGATTTGACCCTTTGATGCCCACTGTTGCCATATGAGTAGCTATGAAGCATCCTGTGCCAGACTGGGTTAAGCCTTCATTTGTAATTTTTGACATCTGGGCACTCTGACGATCAGGGCTGAGGGTCAGAGTGCCCGGATGTCAAAAATTACAAATGATGGCTTAACCCGGTCTGGCACAGAATGCTTTATAGCTGTACCCATATGACAACAGTTGAGCGTCAAAGGGTTAAAGTGGTTGATTTCGCCACGTAACATCTCAGTGGACTTGACTTGAGGGTGGGTTTTGTGTTCTTGCAGTGATTTTCACACTGAGTGAAATTAAACTAGCTGTTAGTAAGTGGACTCAACTGTCGACTGTTGTTCTTACAATCCACCCTTATTAGTTTAGTTTAATTTCACAGTGTTTTTGTCCACCAAAAAATGATGATAGCAAGTGCAACTGATTAAAATGATGTGGTTACATCTCTTTCTCTTGGATGGCTCCCCTCAAACTACATGTATGTATGTTATTGACAGTTTGAAAGTAGGTATGTATTACTTCTGTGTAGTAACTCATTCGGGGGTAAAGAGGACTCATTTGGGGGGTAAAGAGGAAGTGTTTTGAGGGTTGGGATGAGGAGGAATGATAGGAGAGTGGTGAGGGAAATGTGCATCACTGGTCAAATTGATTTGTGTGGAACATTTCATTTCGTTTAATAACAAACAGCTATCATAACCCTTTGACATCCACTATTGCTATATGGGTACAGCTATAAAGCAAAAAGTGCCAGACCGGGTTAAGCCGTCATTTGTAATTTTTGACATCTGGGCACTCTGACGTGCAGGGCTGAGCGTCAGAGTGCCCAGATGTCAATAATTACTAATGACGGCTTAACCCGGTCTGGCTGGCACAGGATGCTTTATTGCCGTACCCACATGGTAACAGTGGGCGTCAACGGGTTCAGTGGATTATTGTTAGTTTTCAGGCTGTCGGTTGTTTTATGACAGGAACCTACGGAGCGGCCGTGACGTTTGTCTGTGGTGACGGCGAGAAGCAGACACTTGAGCAGTTTGCTGATGTCTGTCACATGTGTATCAGTCCGCTGCCTGGTTAGCTGTTTGCCGTTGTCACCTAGCTGCTGCCGCTGCCATTATAGCGCTATTTGCCATTGCAGTGATGCTTCTAAAATAGGTTTAACCTAGTTAGCACACTGGACAAACATTTGGACACGCCACGTGACACTAATGAAGTAGTGAAGATTAACGGGTGCAATACTGTGCGTGATTTCAATTTTAACACCATTAAATATTGAAAAGTACTTGGCAAATTTGTGTCAACGTAGGCACGTGTTAGCATAACGTTGGGACAACGTTCATCTAACGGCCAAAATTACGCTACTGTTTGTCCGAATTTGACCTATTAATGACGTCATTTGTGAATATGTTGATGTGGTGTTTGCTGTTGTTAACATTGTCGTTTCTCTTGCGTGTAACTTAAGAGAAACTAAAACAAGTAATGTGCTGTATGTCAATTGCCCAAACTTTCTGGCAAAGCCATATATGAAAGACTGGTTGCAGCAATTGGGAGTTATTCCACTGCTACGGTGTTACCCGAAGAAATATGCTGAGCAAAAAAATGTTAACACTTAACTACATAGAAGGAATATTGCCAGAACTGTTCTCTAGCAGTAGTTTTATGTAGCTTTCTATAGTTGCACAATCACAATCACAGGTTTGGTCTACCAGATTTGGCTTCATCTCACTGGACTCACTCACTGTGCGTAGATAGATTTCTTTGTGTGTGTTAGATTATTTTATTTGCTTATGTTTCCATTGTCTTGTATTATATCTGCATGCATGTTGTATTATTGTAACACGGTGAGGTGAGCCTGGTTAGACTGAGGCCTGTCTGGATGACTAACCACCCTCCTCCAGTGCTTCGACACTGTTGGTTGGGTCATCAGACCTGTAAAAATAC
>Ga0209680_1000605_pt1 | contig 10292 bp, 15 predicted proteins | sample WorMetLIZISLAND1_FD_187413 | JGI IMG/M metagenome (GOLD analysis project Ga0209680, IMG submission 187413) | Marine gutless worms symbiont microbial communities from Max Planck institute for Marine Microbiology, Germany - Olavius loisae LIZARD... ... | reverse complement strand
TTATCTGATACAGTTAGAAATGCGGAATGGATCGTGGGATTGATGGACGCACGGAAGCCGCTGCCGAAGAAGAGAAGAGGGCCATACAAGAAAAAAGCTGCGTGAAAATTCAAACTGACGCACTACCGGTCACTCTATATCGTTGACAAACCGAAATGGCAACTTTAAGACACCTCCCCTCGGTTGAGATGACAAGGTATTGTAGCCATTCAATATGTGATAACAGTTGGTTAGAGTCAAATATCAATAGCCCCTAGGCAATACCGAGCAGCTTGTGAAGCTGAAGGCTCAGCCTCCAGCGCGGGTGGGCCATACAGTAGGCCAATGCGTCCCGCGTGTTTTGCTCCAGGTTCGGCCCGTCCATGGGCTGTAGAAAAAAATGATCGAACGCCAGCTGCTCGAAGCGCTCCGGCAGCGCCTCTGGTTGGGGATAGACTAGCTTCAGCTCATTGCCTGACCATACGGCAAGATCCGCATCCGCCTTCGGACTGACGCAGATCCAGTCGAGACCCGGAAGAGCCGGTATAGTCCCATTGGTCTCCACGGCTATCCGGAAGTTGTGGTCATGCAGCGCCGCGATCAGGTCTTCGTCGAGTTGTAGGAGGGGCTCGCCGCCAGTACAGACGGCGAAGGGGGCTGCCTTCCGGGTACATAGCGGCCAAGTTGCGGCAATTCTATCCGCCAGTTCTGTCGCGTCCTGATAGGTACCACCACCCTTCCCATCAGTACCCCGAAAATCCGTATCGCAGAACCAGCAGATGGTCCTGGCTCTGTCCTGCTCCCGGCCCGTCCAGAGATTGCAGCCGGTAAAACGGCACAAAACCGCCGCGCGGCCCGTGTTCGCGCCCTCCCCTTGCAGGGTGTAGAAGATCTCCTTGACGGCATAGGCCATGATGGTAAGTCCAGACTCGGATCGCCCCTGCACAGCAGGACCTCACAGTCGGGGATCTCCTGCAAGTCGATATGGTCGAGCTGCAGGATCTGGGTCGCTACCGCTCATCGAACAGTCGATAGTGAAGCGGCCTATAGACGAGTTGGAAACGCGCTTCGACGTCGCCATAGTCCATGATCAAATCCGTGACCTAGTCTGGAGGCGCCCAGGTAGAGGCCACACCAGGAAGCTGTAGCCCTGCAGGCGCAGCGCCTCTGTGTCCCTCAGGAAGGATACCCACCACGCCGGCCTCGAACGGTATGGCCGCTACGCGCAAGAGACGTGCCGTCACGGCGTAGACATCCCGAATCCGGCGAGCAGGGGATCGACGATCCCAGCCTCGGCGAAACCCTTGGCGCGCAGCCGACAGGCATCACACCGACGGCAGGGGCGGTTGTCGGCATCTGGATCATAACAGCTGCTGGTAAGGGCATAGTCCAGACCCAGCCCCATACCTTTACGGATGATCTGCGCCTTAGTGAGTTGGATCAAGGGGGCGTGGATCTTAATGCGCCGGTACCCTTCGGTGCCCAGCCTGGTAGCCAGATTGGCCATGCGCTCGTAGGCCACGATGTACTCGGGCCGACAATCGGGATAGCCGGAGTAATCGAGGGCATTGACACCGATGAAGATGTCACCTGCCTCCAACACCTCTGCCCAGGCCAAGGCGAAAGACAGGAAGACGGTATTACGCGCCGGGACATAGGTGACCGGGATATTCTGCTCCACCTGTTCCAAACCCCGATCCTTCGGCACCGCCAGATCACCGGTAAGAGCCGATCCGCCGAAGCGGTGCAGATCAATGTCCAGGACGAAGTGCTCGGCTATCTCTAAAGCCCGCGCCACCCGGACCGCGGACTCGAGCTCTATCTGGTGCCGCTGTCCGTACCTGATGGACAGGGCGTAGGACTCGAACTCCTTCGCCTTGGCTATCGCCAAGGCTGTCGCGGAGTCCAACCCACCACTAAGGAGAACCACTGCCTTGGTCATACATACGCCTGCATTGAGTCCGAATTAGTAGACTTCAAAAACAAAATTAAACAGGTGTAATCTGCACCGCGTCGATCACATCGGCTTCGGTCGCAGCGAAGAAGGCCAGTGCCTAGTGTGGATAATCGAGAATGAGGTTTCTAAAATTCTGGTCGTGACTCATGGGCCAATCTTAACCGATTCGCTGGTGAGTGCGTGTACAATTACCATAGCCGTCCACTGTGGAGAGAGGGCATATTCTCCCCCTCCGGCAGCTTGACCTCTGGAGGAAGGTCGGATTCTTCGCACTTGTGGGTCTGACATCGGTTTTGTCAGCCATGTGTCTGTTTAGAGATCCGGTAGTGGTAAATTTTAAGTGGTTAGCGTAGAGTGGTTCATTAACCACTCCCAAGTTCTTTTTTGATCCCTTCTCCCCGGCCCTCTCCAGGAAGGAAGGGGGTATAGCGCGTGGTGTGTCAAACACACTGCTATTGTCTATGTTTCCATTTAAACCTTAACCACTACCAGAAATCCAATGAGGGGTAAGAATGGGCACCACGCATGTGACCGTAACCATTAGAGATCCCGCCGCCCCGAAGAGAACCTGGGAAGGTCTGTTTTTGGTTGATGCAGGGGCAGTCGATTCCCTTGGATAAAGACCGGCTGGGAGCAATTGGCTTAAAACCCAAGGCCAAGCGCATCTATGAGCTTGTGGATGGTAACAAGGCCAGAATGGATCTGGCCACAGGCGATATTGAATTTATGGGTGAACATCGTCGGCGGTACACTAAATTTCCGGCGACGCCGGGGCTGAGCCGACCCTCGCGGTCACCGTACTGGAATCCGTTGGGATTGTGGTTGATACCCGCAATCAAACCATAAAGCGAATGCCAGCTACTCGGTTAAGGCAAACCTGTAGATATTATGTCTCCGTGCAAGCCTAATTTAGGCAGTGATCCATTTAAATTTCTATTTAATCAATTAATCTTATTAATCGTAGGCCATCTCGGTCGGCGTGTAGAAGGGGTGAGGAACGAACTCCAACAACCCAGCCAGGAAAACCAATGTTGGGGTTTGTCTCTCACCCCAAACCTACATGAACTGCGGGTAGATTACAGAGTCACACGGGATTTTTAAGTGGCAGCAACGATGCCGACCGATGCAGTAATTCGCATCGCCATGGGGATCGAGTACGACGGCAGTGCGTTTCACGGTTGGCAACCACAGGACAATCAGCGCACAGTCCAGAGACAGTTGGAACGGGCCGTCGGCGGGGTTGCCGATCACCCGGTCCGCGTCCACTGTGCCGGACGCACCGACGCCGGGGTCCATGCTACCGAGCAGGTCATTCACTTCGATACCAGGGCGGAGCGGAGCGGGCGGTCCTGGGTGCTGGGTACCAACGTCAATCTTCCGCCGGATGTCAATGTGCTCTGGGCCAGCCCGGTGGATTCTGAGTTCCACGCCCGTTTTAGCGCCACCGCCCGTCACTATCTTTACCGCATTCTGTCACGACCGACGCGCTCGTCCCTGCTACGCAACCAGGCGGTATGGCTGCACCGGACTCTCGATCTGGACTTGATGCGTCGCGCCGCGTTGGATCTGGTCGGCAAGCATGACTTTTCCAGCTTTCGCGCCCTCAGTTGCCAGGCTAAAAGCCCGGTGCGGCATGTGCATTACATCAGTCTTAAGCGACATGAAGGGCTACTTGAGCTGCGCATCGGGGCGGATGGCTTTTTGTACCACATGGTGCGCAACATCGCCGGTGTCCTCATGGACATCGGGTGCGGTGACCGGCCAGTCTCCTGGGTCCGCGAGCTGCTGCGAATTCGTGATCGCAGGTGCGGCGGTGTTACTGCACCGCCACAGGGCCTATACTTCCTGCGCGCGGACTACCCGGAGAGGTTCGACCTGCCGCAGACAAGTGACCCGACAAAAAATCTTGATTCTCTGACCCTCTCGCACCACTGATATTTGTCAACGGGGCCAGACGCGAAGGAGGAAGTCTGGTGCAACGCAGTGGCAGCCGAGTTGCTAGTGCCGCTCGCCGACTTACAACCCAAACTTCGTATCGGCGGACCGTTGCCCAGTACGCTGTCCCGGTTGGCAAAAGCCTTCAAGGTCAGCACTTTGATCATTCTGCGGCGTCTTCTCGACAAAACCTGGCTCAACCGTAAGACCTTCGATGAGGCTTGGGTGCTAGAAGTCAAACAACTTCAGAGGTTCGAGGTTTGCCCAAGGTGGTACCAGCGGTGGAAACTTTTACCGTACTACCCTCGCCCGTGTGGGCCACCGATTTGCCCGTGTGCTTGTTGTAAGCACTCTCAAAGGGCAGATGCTCTACCGAGACGCCTTTCGGATGCTTGGCATCTCCAATACCGAGACCTTCAACAATCTCGAGCGCGAGGTCGGGGTGATAAAATAATCGATTACCCCCTCGACACAAACGTCTTCATTCAGGCGAAGAACCTGCACTACGGCTTTGATTTCTGCCCCGCCTTCTGGCGATTGGCTGGTCGAGCAGAACTGGGCCAAGGCACAGGGCAGTCGCCACCTTTCTAGAGTGCGCCGACTACTGGCTTGTCGCACACGCGTTGGCTCACAAGTGTACTGTCGTCACTAACGAAAAGCCCACCAACACCCTTCATGATATCAAGATTCCAAATGCCTGCACTTGCCCCGGTCGGGTGAGGTCGTCTTAGGTCCTTGCAGAGAGCTCTGCCTGATGGCTGGTTCCACCGAAAGCCATGTCGAGGAGGCCGTTCTCGGATGGCTTTCCGGGCCCGGCTACACCGTGCTGCACGGCCCCGACATCTCACCGGATAACGGCTCCCCGGAGCAGGCAAGCTATGCCGATGTCATCCTCTTTGACCGCTTCCGCGCCGCGCTAGCCCAGCTCAACCGTATTTGCCACCAGAAACCTTGGAGGAGGTGATGATCGTTGAGCGTGGACGTGGCGCACGCGAAGACGGCAGCACCAGCGGCGATAAAGCCTAGCTGATCGACTTCGACGATCTGGAGAACAACGACTGGCTCGCCGTCAACCAGTTCATGGTGATCAAGCACCAAAACACGCGTCGCGTGGTGGTATTCATCAGAGACTGCCAGCCCCTGGTGGCCAAAGACCTGGCTCGCCACTATGAAGACCGGGTTTAGACCATGAACGGCAAGGCGATGATTGTCTGCATGAGCCAGCGTACCTGTTTGTGCTTTACAACGGAATCACGCGCCTGCGCCCCGACTGACATAGTCAGCCAATACTCAAAGGAAGACCGTCGGTAGATGCTGACTGCCTACGGCATCGAGCCCCAGGTTCCAAAGGATGAAAACGCATGACGTTGAACGATGTCCTGTTGTCGTTGCTGAAGCCGATGAGCACCACCGGAGAGGCCCATTTAGTGAGTTGGGATACTTACAGCAGTGACCAGACGGTGTGCTCAAGAGCTTGCTGGAAACAAGTATCCTCACCCCCGCAAAGCCCGCCCTGTCGGTCAAGTGCTGGGGGTGTGAAAACCATTGTTTCATGGAGGTGCATCAGCTATCTGGTAGAGACAAAAAGCCAGCCCGCACCTTACCAACATCCGCGTTGGCATGGTCAAGGGCAAGAATGGCAGGCGCTGGCTTTCGCTGAACAAGTCACCCCTCACCCTGGAGCTCAATGAGCACCACTTGCTATCGGAAGAGGTGGAGAGGTGCTGTTCTTTGAGGATGATGCGCTTGCCATTGACCGAATGCGCATTGACCAACTGCTCGACAAGGCATCCGCCAGTTATGGAAAAAAGTACAAGCTCTCAATAGAAAGGCGTGAAGACAGAAAACGGAAAACCGCGGCCATGTACAAAGATTGGCAGAATGAGTACCTCAAGCTATGCCAAGAATACCCAGACACCGTGCGCTACCCGGATAGATGGATAGCCAAACAGTTCTCCGGGATGGAATGTGCTCACGGCAAGGAACTCGAGGCCATCCGCAGGCGGATGAAAGACCAAAAAAGTTGGACGGAATTTTTTCTCCCAACTCAACCATCTGTAACCTGCTGATTGTCCGTGCATTCGTCACGACCTTTCGTGCACGGGCATATAGAACGGTTCCCGCAATCCCATTGGGCATTGTGGGGCGTTTCGTTGCCCAAATCGCCCACCTAAACCTCGCTTCTTGACCGTTCCTAAACCGTTTAACAAGGTTTGAAGACAACACCTAACATTCTGCGGCTTCCCGCCGTCAGGGCCCGCACCGAGCTTTTCTGTTCCACCATCTATCTGCGCATCCCGGAAGACAGCTTCCCGAAGCTTGTCTCCCTTGGTAGTCGTGCCGTCGGCTGGGTCGAGGCGGAAGTCTTGCGTATTGCTGAGGGTTCGCCACGGGTGCGACTATTCACCAGCCAACAGACCACCTGGTTGCGGTCGCTTTCCATGCGGGCAATCTGGAGCCGGTGGCCAATGCCATGTAGGAAAGCTTACCCATATCTGCCCATGATCGTTTGCACTGACGATGATGCAAGTACCGAAGGCAATCCAGGTCTTGCCAAGGCGAATAGCGCTGCGCTGGCCACCAGGGCACAGGTGGCTGTCCCTGACTAAGGCCTACTGGGCTTTTCTTGCTGACCGTCCCCAATTCGGGTAAACGCAAGTTAGCCTGCGATAGCATTTTCATATGGGCGATCCGGGACTATGAAGCCAAGTAGGCCGAAGTGGCCAAACCGTTGAACAAGGATCCCAAGGTGACAATGGACGGCTGGGAAGCGAAACGCAGGGGCATCAAGGAGAAAATTAGCCAGCTTGGGCGGAGGAGTCTGCCGATAAGCAGGAAGCCGCCCTACGCGGTCTTGAGCATGACAAGCGGAACCACCACAGGTACCCCGGTTGATTTACGGGGACGTTAACACCGGAACTTTGAAACGGGACTTGGCCAAAGGTTAGCCGTCCGGCAGTGTGGTATCCAGTGAAGCCGGGCTGGTGTTTGGCATGCATGGTATGGGCAAGGATTCGATCATGCTGAATCTGTCTACTCTGGACCAGCTTTGGGACGGTGTAGAAATTGTCACTGAGCAGCGCATCACCGAATCCTCACGGTGCGTGGCGCACTGCTGAGCATCGCCTAACCGGAGTCTATCCAGGGCTACCTATCCTTTCTCCGGGCCTCCGGAAACCTAGCCCGCATTGGTGTGGTTCAATCAACGCATTGCCGAAATTCTCGAACAGGATGTGCCGATTGATGAAGATGAAGCGCCGAGACTTCCTGTATTCGCCCTAGCGCCGGATACGAAAACCGCATGGATGACGTTTCATGACACCATTACTACCGACAACATGTCCAGAATCGCCACCCTGTTCCAGCTATTCGAGCATGGCGTGGGAGGTGCCACTGGACTGAAAGCGTTCGAAGGGGCCTCAAGAATCGCCGCCTGGCACCTGCACAAGGCCCGGTGTTTCTAGGTAAGTTGGCCTTGCCAGAGGGGGAAGACAAGCAGTGTACCCCACCGGGGATACAACGGGACGTCACCCTTGGCCACCTGCGCCGGAAAGCCGCCTTGGAGATTGCCCTGGCTGAATTTGGTGGAAGCAAGCAGGGTGCGGTTGATAGAGAACGGCAGGCGCAAGGAGATTCATATCAACCTGGCCTTGCTGGAAGGAAGCGAGCAATGACCCTTTCAACCTTGATCAAAAATGGAGGGATTACCAGTGCGATGACGGCGACACCCGCAAAACCTGAGACACATCAATCGGATAACCTGGTAACTGTCGCACCAGTCGCTGTCGCGAGGCAGCCGGAACCACTTCCTGAAGTGTCACCGGAAATGGCAGAATTCGTCGCGATAGATGTGGATACGGTCTTTACATCCTACTGCCTCCGATGACTAGACATTTTCATGGTAGATATTCAGTTTCGTTAGGTAGACCCAAGGTTTTACCGGAAACAGTACCCCACAGCATTGCAATTTTCCCTTCCAGAAGAACCCTTCAAATCACCGTAACAACATGCACGAGATCTAGGGGTGAAGAATCTCCGATAGGGGTAGATAGTCTACTCGATGCCCTGGAAATCATCTGCAAGGATCTACCTGTTACCCCAGGGTACGTGCTGTCGGCGATGGCCCCGGAGGACAAGAAGGCTTGGCACTCCGGGGAGCTACCCCTGGATACCCTACGGGACTTCGCAAAATCCTTCTCGTGGCGTCGAGCGATGAACCAAGGGGAGGGGCCCGGCCCACTACACCCGGAAAGCTCTATGCCGTCAAAACCGACGTGATTCCCTCAACAAGCACGCCTGACCCGAACAGGGGAGCCCCCTGGGGCGGAGGGGTACCACCTCATATCTAGAGCCTGGTTTGGTCTTAATGGAAAAATAAAGAGTAGTAATTTGGTTTGGCTCAGTATTGCAACAGCGCATTTCCGCGCCCGCGTTCGATACCGCCAGGGACAGAACCGATATCTCGCACCAAAGCCTTAAGGTGCTTCTTCCTCATCTTCCTTCCCCCGCAAGGAGTTGCCTCAGACACATGGGCATGGGTCAAGCATCGAAACCCTTCTTTCGTAAGGCCTTGGCCTCGAGTCGTTCGCGCTCTCCATCGCTTAGCTTGCCAAGGTTGGTCAAGTGCTCCAGCGTTGCTACGAATCCAGTATCCATGAGATGAGCAAGCTGTTTGATCGCGTCGACATCGGGCGACGGCAGATACGCGATGAGTCGATTTACCAGTTCCAACGGCATTATCAACATGGCGGAGAAGGCATTGGCCCGTCATTCGACTCCGGGTCTGACCAGAGATACCCGACTAGCATAACCCCGGTCATGCCGGTCATGCAGGATATGGCAGATCCGCGTAATTCATCGTCTTCCATCTTCACCAGGGAAACGGTGATATCGAGGTCCTGCAGCAACCGGGCTACGTCGATGCGTTGCGTTTGCTCGTCAGGAAGGCCCAGGGTGTCGAGTAGATCAGGGGCGAGGCCATATAGCCTTCCTGGTAGGTCGCGCGTGTCTCCGCCAAGAGTTGGTCCCGCACCAGGGAGGCGTGCGCCGGCGGCCCGGTGTTCCAGGTAAACGCGGCTAGCAAAGTTCGGGTGAACAACTCGGCACCCGCCTGGCCGATGGTAGGCATCACCGGAGCCAAACATCACCGCGGCTGGCGAAAGTTTCTGAATGTAAAGGGGGTGAAGGACGATTTTGGTCAGCGCCTGGGTGGCTTTCAAGAACTTTCCGAAGCCTGCACGGTCGCGATCGGCAGGTACAGCCGGAGCGGATTGGACGGCAGTGCCATGAACCCGAACCCCTCGTAAAGCGCCTTGCGGCGTTGAACCCGTTCGGCGTCGCCGCAATCGAGAACATCAAGCATCACAACGGCGATCCCCAGGGCTTTGGAAGCCTGTGCGATGCGTGCTAGGGCATCGACTAGAAGATCGCTGCCATAGCTGCAGCCGCGAAACTGCTGATCCCGGCCAATCATCGAGGTACAGGCGGCGGGGATGTTACCGTGCGAAGGGCGTGTACGCGCGAATTTCTTCGGCAAGTCTTCATAATGCACTGCGTGGGCGTTGATCGAATAAAAACCGATCAAGCACTGTCCGGGGAGGTCATCACATAAAGGCGGATATTACCAGCCTTGGCGAGCTTGTTCGCTGTCTTCCAGAAGTAATTATCGACCTGCTCGACTCCACAGGAAAAAGCCGTCCGATCATGTTTGTCGGGATCGAACGGCTCAATGATGAAGCGTCGTTGGCCTGTTTTTTCCTTCACTTCGAGATAATGGTCTCGCGGTGACGGCGGAAGGCACCGCGCAACGCATCGGTCGATGCAGGCGGTGTATTGAGCGCGGCGAAGAAGGATTCGTAATCGACCGCCTGTAACGCAGTGCATTCATGGGCGGCGATGACATCCAGAGCATTCCTGTAGGCGGCGTTCATGGCGAAAACTGAAGTGTCCACACCGGAAGGCGCTGCCGCTATCTGAATGGCGTTTTCCTCATCGTCGGTTTCGGTCACGTCTTGGAGTCCGAGCATGGCAACACCCAGTGTTGCCTCAAGTTTCCAACTATTAGCTATATAGTTGTCAAATATATATGCTTAGAAAAACACATTTTATTTAAAATGGTTATATGTGGTATATAGGGTTGAATCTTGTTAACTGGCGACAATGTGCTATGCTCGACTGAACAGGCGTGACGGAAAATTTCACCTGCAGTGTGGTGTCATCCTACCTGCCGGCTACCGTGATCACCAACTCCTACCTGAACCAGGACACGTTGATGACGTGTCAATAAGTCCCATTCTTTTCGATCAATCAACCGCTTCGTTCAACGGCGGCAGGCTCTTAACGATCCGTGCGCTCTCCACGCTCACGCGCACGATACGCTTGACCAGATCGACGATGTAGCGCGGCTCTTCCGACCAGGCGT
>Ga0209680_1000604_pt1 | contig 10294 bp, 9 predicted proteins | sample WorMetLIZISLAND1_FD_187413 | JGI IMG/M metagenome (GOLD analysis project Ga0209680, IMG submission 187413) | Marine gutless worms symbiont microbial communities from Max Planck institute for Marine Microbiology, Germany - Olavius loisae LIZARD... ... | reverse complement strand
CCCTCCCGCCTCCCCGGTCGTCCCCGCGCGGCCGGGGAGGTGCTCTTTTCCAAAGGACACAGAAGAATGAACCGCCCGCTCTTGCCACCCTTTTCCGAAGACGCCGCCCGCGCCAAGGTGCAGGCCGCCGAGAACGCCTGGAACACCCGCAACCCTCAGAAAGTGGTCTTGGCCTATACGCCGACCAGCCGCTGGCGCAACCGGTCCGAATTCATCACCGGCCGCGGCGAGATCGGGGCCTTCCTGACCCGCAAATGGCGCCACGAGCTCGACTACCGGTTGATCAAGGAGCTCTGGACCTATGAGGACAACCGGATCGCCGTGCGCTTCGCCTACGAGTGGCACGACGCGGACGGCAACTGGTTTCGCTCCTACGGCAACGAGAATTGGGAATTCGACGCGAGCGGCCTGATGCAACGGCGTATCGCCAGCATCAACGATCTCGCCATCGCCGAGACCGAGCGCAAGTTCCGCTGGCCCCTCGGCCCCCGGCCCGACGGGCATCCGGGGTTATCCGACCTCGATCTCTGAACCGCGACGCAACGACCGCCCGTGGCCCGCAGCGTGAATAGGCGGGTCGCCAGGCCACCAGGGTACCCACGGGTACCGCCGGTCCCTCTCGGCCGGCGATCATCACCACGGGACTATGTCCCAAGAAACAGGAGAAGGGGCTGCATGCCCCGCAAGACAGGAGTACAGACAATGACCAACTGCAATCACAACCACCACAGCCACGATCACCACCACGCGGACGAAGGCAACGGCATCGCGCGCCGCGACCTGCTGACCGCCGGGGCCGCCGCCACCGCCGTTGCCGCCGTCGGCCTGGCCGCCGCACCCGTCCGCGCTTCCGACAATCCGGCCTATGCCGAGCCGGCGGAGCCGGCCCTGCCGCCGTCCACCATGTCGCTCGAGAAAGGCCGCGCCGCGCTTCTGGTCGTCGATCCGCAGATCGACTTCCTGAGCCCGAAGGGCGTGTCCTGGGGCGTCGTCGGCGAGAGCGTCACCGAGCACAACGTGGTCGATAATCTCGGCCGCCTGTTCCGTGCCGCCAAGGCCGTCGACATGCCGGTCGTCATCTCGCCCCACTACTACTACCCGCAGGACCACCGCTGGCGCTTCGAGGGCGCGCTCGAGAAGGTCATGCACAAGATCAGCATGTTTGATCGCGAGGGCCCGCTGGTCACCGAGGGTTTCGAGGGTTCGGGCGCTGATTTCATGCCCGAATTCAAGGACTACATCTTCGACGGCAAGACGGTCATCGCTTCGCCGCACAAGGTCTACGGTCCCGAGCAGAACGACGCCGGCCTGCAGCTCCGCAAGCTCAAGGTCGACCAGGTCATCCTCGCCGGCATGTCGGCAAACCTCTGCGTCGAGAGCCACATGCGCGAGTTCCTCGAACAGGGTTTCGAGGTCGCCGTGGTCCGCGATGCGACCGCCGGCGCCAAGGTGCCGGAGGGTGACGGTTACCTCGCCGCCCTCATCAACTTCCGCATGATCGCCAATGCGGTCTGGGCCACCGACGAGGCCGTCGAACACATCCAGGGACTGACCGGCTAAGCGCCAACCCGAGGGAAATCACCAACAGGCCGTGATCGGCCGCAACACGAAAAGGAACTGTCCAATGAAAACGCTTAAATCCCTGCCCGCCCTGGCGGCCTTTATCGCCGCCGTCTCGTCGGCACCGGCCGCCTTCGCCGTCGACGAGTACAACGTGCCCAACGGAACCACGGTCGGCGGCCACGGCGTCGCTGTCCGCGACAACGATGTGGTGGCGCTGGCCACCGGCCTCGACGTGATGCCGGGCCAGGCCAGGTTCACCCATGTCCACGACGGGGTTGCCTACTACTTCTCGTCGAAGGCGACCAAGCAGCGCTTCGCCGCCGACCCGTCGCGCTACATGCCGCAGTTCGGCGGCTTCTGCGCTTTAGGCGTGGCGCTCGGCAAGAAGCTCGACGGCAGCCCGCGTTACGCCGACATCGTCGACGGCAAACTCTATGTCTTCGTCAACGATGCCGTCTTTCAGAAATACAAGGAAGACAGGTCGGGTACGCTGGCCAACGCCCGCAAGAAATGGCCGGGCATGCGCGCCGTCGCGGTGTCCAAAGTCAACAGCTAGAATGCCCCATGGGTACGCCCGAGACGCGCCGCTGGCGGTGGCAAAGGCTACCGTCAGCGGCCTGGGAGAAAGACGGGCTCAACCTCCGGCCTCAAAATCGCTTACAATCCGGAACAGCGTTCGAGAAGGAACAGCGGTGGTGAGGAGGAGCCATGAGCGAGACCAATTTCTGCCAGGACTGCCGGTTCTGGGACCCCAGGTGGAAGTTCCGCAAGGAGCGCAGCTACCACCAGGGTAACACCACCGCCGAGATCGAAAACCCGCGCGTGACGTCGGGGCTCCGCAAGAAATCCGACAAGGGCCTGTGCCGGCGCTACGCACCGCAGGCGAGCGCGCTGACCACGGTGTGGATGGAAACGGCGGCGTCCGACTGGTGCGGCGATTTCCAGGCGGCGGAGGGGGAGCCAGCGTAGAGCCTAGGCGCCGCCGAATCCAGTAAGTGGTACCCGGCCATGGAATACCCAGGCCGAAGGGAGTACCATCCCCGGATAGCCGGAAAAACCCGATAAAGACATGGCGGAACAGGCAACAACCGAGGAAGTCGTCATGGCGCTGGTGCGCGAGGTGGCGGCGGAAATGCATCCGGGACGACCGTTGCCGGCCGATGCCGGAGCGGACTCGCTGTTGGACCGGGACTTCGCGCTCGACAGCCTCGGCCGTCTCGAACTGGCCGGGCGTATCGAGGACGCTTTCGGCGTCTCGCTGACCGAGGCGCGCATCGCCAATGCCGAAACACCCCGCGACTTGATGGCCGCCGTCGGCGGTGCCGCCAACCGAGTTGAAACCAAATCACCCGCCGGTGCGACCGCGCCGCCTGCGGCGTCCAAACCGGGGATGCGCGAGGCGGCCCGCCGGGTGGCGGCGGGATTGGCCGCGGAAGGCCTCAGGCCCGGCGAGGTGGTGGCCCTGATGCTGCCCACGGGCATCGACTATTTCGCCGCCTTCTTCGGCGTGCTCTATGCCGGCGGCGTGCCGGTGCCGATCTATCCGCCGCCGCGCATTAGTTTGATCAGCGACCACATCCGTCGCCATTTCTCGATCCTCGCCAACTGCCGGGCCCGCGGCCTGATCGCCGGTCCGGAAATGGCCTCCGTTGCCACGCTGCTCAAGGGCGGTGTCGAGGCCATCGACTGGGTCTCCACCGTGGAGGCCTTGGGGCAGGGGACGGACGTGCCGCCGCTGCCCGCCGTGAGCGCCGGCGACATCGCCTTCATCCAGTACACGTCCGGCAGCACCGGCCAGCCCAAGGGCGTGGTCCTCAGCCACGACAACCTCTTGGCTAACGTGCGCGCCATGGGGCGGGCGCTTCGTGCCACCGGCGACGACGTCTTCGTCAGTTGGCTGCCGCTCTATCACGACATGGGTTTGATCGGTGCCTGGTTCGGCAGCCTCTATCACGGCGTCGAGCTGGTGATCATGTCGCCGTTGCGCTTCCTGGCCCGCCCGGAGCGTTGGCTGAAAGCGGTGCACCGTTTCGGCGGCACGCTGAGCGCCTCGCCCAACTTCGGTTTCGAGGCCTGCGTTAAGAGGATTTCCGACGACACGCTCGATGGCCTCGACCTTTCGAGCCTGCGCGTGGTCTGCAACGGTGCTGAGCCGGTCAGCCCGGCAACCATCGAGCGCTTCGTCGAACGGTTCGGGCCTTGCGGGTTCAAGCGCACGGCCATGTTCCCCGTATACGGCCTCGCCGAATGTTCGGTCGGGCTCGCGTTCCCGCCCTTGGACCGGGGTCCGCGTATCGACCACGTGGACCGCCAGGTGCTCAGCCGCGACGGCGAGGCGCGCCCGGTCGATGCCGGTGACGAGACGGCGCAGCCGGTGGTCGGCTGCGGCCTGGCGCTCCCCGGTCATCTGATGCGTGTCGTCGATGCCCTCGGCCACGACCTGCCGGAGCGCCACGAGGGAAGATTACAGTTCCAAGGTCCGTCGACGACTGCAGGCTACTTCCGCAATGCGGAAGCGACGGCGGACCTGATTGACGGTCCCTGGCGCAACAGCGGCGACCGCGCCTACCTGGCCGACGGCGAGGTCTTCATCACAGGCCGGGCCAAGGACATGATCATCCGCGCCGGACGCAACATCTATCCGCAGGAATTGGAGGACGCGGTCGGCGATATCGAAGGCGTGCGCAAAGGCAACGTCGCCGTGTTCGCCAGCGCCGACCCCGCGAGCGGCACCGAACGCCTCGTCGTCCTCGCCGAAACCCGGCGTTTCGACGCGGCGACCGAGGAGCGCATCACTCGCGCCGTCGAGGCTCACGCCGTCGACCTGACCGGGCAGCCGCCGGACGACGTCGTGCTGGCGCGGCCCAACACGGTCCTGAAAACGTCGAGCGGCAAGGTCCGCCGGGCCGCCTGCCGGGAGGCCTACGAAAAAGGCCTGCTCGGCAAGGAAGGCGCACCGCCCTGGCTGCAGGTCCTGCGCTTGTCGCTGATGACCCTGGTGCCGACGCTGCGCCGGGGGTCCAAGGCCGTCCTGGCCAGTCTCTACGCTGCCTACTTCGGGGCCGTTACGGCTCTTCTGGCTCCGCCGGCCTGGGGGCTGATCGCCATCCTGCCGCAACCGCTGGCCTGGTCCCTGGCCCGCTCCGCCTGTCGCCTGATTTTCGGGCTCACCGGTATCGGGGTCAAAGTCGACGGTCGCGACAGGCTGCCGCCGCCGGGCGATCAGGTCGTCTATGTCGCCAATCACGGAAGTTACCTCGACGGATTCGTTCTCGCCCTGGTCCTCCGCCGCCCCGTCGCCTTCGTCGCCAAGCGCGAGCTGCTCGGCCACTGGGTGCCGCGCATCCTGCTGAGCAAACTGGGCTGCCTGTTCGTCGAGCGCTTCGACCGCGAGAAGGGCCTCGAAGACGCCCGCCACCTGGTCGAGGAGGCCCGGGCCGGCCGGGCATTGATGTTCTTCCCGGAAGGGACCTTCACCAACCGCCCCGGCATCATGCCCTTCCAAATGGGCGCTTTCACCGCCGCTGCCGAGGCCGGCGCCCCCGTGGTGCCCATCGCGATACGCGGCACGCGTAGGATCCTGGTCGACGGCAGCTGGTTCCCGCGCCACGGCCGCATCCGCGCCGCCATCGGCGCCCCGATCAACCCGGACGAGACCGCCGACGGAACCTGGCGACAGGCCCTGGCGCTGCGCGCCGCCGCCCGCACCCACATCCTGACCCACGCCGGCGAACCCGACATGGCCATGGACCGGGCGGCGTTGCTGGATCACACGCCGGGGGAGGTGTCGGACTCGCCGAAATAGGTTCGGTGTAGATCAGCTGTATGAGCGTTGTGTAGTGTACCAAAACGATTGTTTTGGTTGTATGCTCTTCTAATGCTAGTAAAATCTCAGACCGAATTGCTGGGCCTTTTGCCGCAAATCGTCGAGCTCGCCGACTCGGAAAAAACGGCCTTGAGTTTTTGGCCGGAGAATCAACTTCGCGAAGCGATAGCGCGAGAGCGGCTTTGGGCGTTTGTCGACGGTCAGCGCCTTCAAGGGTGTTTGGTCTACAGTGGTGTGTTTCCTCACGCCAAAGGCCAACTTGTCGCTGTGGCACCATCGGTGCGCAAACAAGGTGTTGCGACCACGCTCCTTCGTAGCCTCATTTCTGAGCTTGAGCGCCTCGGTTTTATGTCAATTAAGGCTGAGATTGCATCAGATTTGCAAGCCGCGCTGGCTTTTTACAAAAGTCTTGGTTTCGAAGAATCTCACCGCCGATCCGGCGGCAAGTCGCGAAACCGTAAAATCATCGTACATGTCCTAGAGCTCGATACGGACACACTTTTTTCGGTGCCGAATGGTCGCAACGTAGATTTCGACCTTGGCTTGAAACGCCGTAGCGCCAGCGAGGCCCCGTTTTATGCGATTGACCTAAACGTATATCTCGACTTGGTGAAGGATAGAGAACACTCCGAAAATGCCGGGAGGATATTTTGGGCCGCTCTCGATCATCAAATTCGTTTGGCCGTCGCAACTGAGTTTGTAGCGGAGTTGCTGCGCAATACAACGAACCACCGGCGAGACCCAGTTCTGAAGCTCGCGATGAGGCTTCCGAAGATTCCATCAACGGACCCGTTGGAACTCGAAGCACTATCCATGCGAATTCTCGGGTTGGTATTTCCCAGGCGCCAATCGGCGAGTGAAATCACCCCGCAATCCAAGAGCGATGCCCGCCACCTCGCGCATGCAGCGCTCGCACGCGCGTCGGCATTTGTTACCCGTGATGGCGCCCTTCTGGCGGCACGCCACCGGCTAGTCACGACAATTGGGATCGACGTGATCGATCTAAAAGAACTCATCGATCTTCTTCCTCCAGAAAACGTCAAGCCCATGAAGCGGGACTCGATCGGTGAAGGGTGTGCTGTCCGACATATCTGTTTCCCAATTAAAGGAGTATCTGACTAAATCTCATGTTCCAGATTTGTTTGTCGAAGAATTCTGCGCCGATGAAGATGATCGTACTAACGCGTTTCGGATCGCGTTTCTTCACAAGGACCGGATTGTAGCCGCGGGGACTTTACTAGCGAACCGCACCGCGGAGGCAATTTGGCGAATGTTGGTTCATGGGCGCCCCGACAACCCCGACATCGAGCTTTTTTTAGACCATCTTCTTGATCGGCTTTTACGCAAGTCATGCACCAACGTGCCAGCCGCAATCGAGATGGTTCATATTCCTGGTCAATCGACCGCACACTCGTTGGCAAAAGCGCGCGGATTTGTTCGTTCCAGTACTTCACGAGATTTCACTAAAGTTGCGTTTGGTCGCCCTTTGACGCCGGAGAATTGGTCGAATTCGGTTCACAGCATTCGAAGGCGCACTGGACTAACCTTTCCCAGCGAATTGCCTTTCCAAACCTCTCAAACAGTTGCCGTCAGAAATTCGTCGGGGTCGGAGTTCAGCGTAAAACCATCTGAACTGGAAGATTTGCTCAGTCCGACGATTGTGATTTGGCAGGGAAGGGATGCCGCCCTTGTTCCTATCCGACGGTCCTACGCGGATGAATTGCTCGGAACAAGTAAACAGGGTCGTTTCGATTTTATCGCAAACAAAGACGCATCGTTTTTCTCTCGAAGATGCTACGTAAACTCCCCGGGATTTGCCTCGATAATGAGGCCAGGAAACCCGGTGGTGTTTTATGAGTCAAAAAAGGAGAAATTCGGTCGCAGAGCTGCAATCGCAATCGCCCGCATAGTTGACGCTGTAATTGTGGGAAAAGCTGATATCCGGAACGACAGATTGAGGCGATTGGTTGTTGAAGACGTCGAAGGTTTTTCGGCAACTGACGAAGTACTTTTGACGTCATTTGATAACCTCTTCGAAATAACTCATCCCGTACCTTTGGGGAGATTGCGTGAAATCAATGCAGTAGACGGTGCAAACCTTCAATCTCCTGTCATGATTACATGCGATCAAGTGATCAATATTCTGAGTTGGGGGTGGCCAGATGAGTAGTGCGGGCGATGCGATTATATCGATCAGACCGCATTATGCGGACGCAATTCTAAAAGGAACAAAGACGGTCGAGCTTAGACGTCGAATCCCCTCTATTGGGGACGGTACTCGGCTTTGGATTTACGCCACACGTCCGACTGCGGCGCTTATTGGCTCTGCTACATTGAAAAAGATCATCGAAAAGTCACCCGATGAACTTTGGACACATTGTGGAGACAAAACAGGTGTTGATCGGTCGACCTACGACGCGTATTTCGAAGGTGCGTCGGTCGCACTCGGCTTGTTTTTGTCGAGAGCACGCCGTGTGCCACCAGTGACGATCGAGTGTTTAAGGGAAATATTCGACGGGTTTCACCCGCCGCAGGTTCTCGCTCGATTGACTGAACCCAACAAGTTGTCATTGTTGAACGAAATCGGTGGAATTTAATCAACGCCATGAACTTTCACGCCGGTTTCCGCTACCATCGCCTCTACACGACCGACCCCATCTTCATCCGCCACCTTCCCAAAGCCAAAAAGCCCCCTACTTAACTGGAAGAGGGAGGCAACCGATGAGCCAGCTTGAAAACGCGGGCGCGCCGGAAATCATGGCGTTGCCCTTGAAGGTCTATTGGCAGCCGGGCTGTTCCAGTTGCCTGAAGACCAAGGAGTTCCTGCTCGACCACGGTGTTCCGTTCGAGTCCGTGAACGTGTTGGAGGACGAGACGGGGTTCGAGGACCTGGCGGCATTGGGCGTGCGCCTGGTGCCCGTCGTCGCACGAGGTCCGGTCTGGGCCAACGGGGCGGTCTTCCGGGATGTGGCGAAGGTCGCCGGGTTCGATTACGAAGGTGCCGCGATGCTGAGCCCGGAGGCGCTTACCGAAAAGGTGCTGATGATCCTGGACGCGGCCGGGCGATATCTCGCGCAGATCCCCGACGACAAGCTCGACGTCGTGCTGCCCGGCCGGCCGCGCTCCTACCGCCAGCTCGTCTATCACGTGTTCGATATCCCGAAGGTGTTCCTCGACCGGGTCGAGCACGACGCGCCTTATACGTATGAGGCCCTGAAGTCCGTATTGCCGCCCGACATGGTCAGCAAGGAGGATCTCGCCGATTACGGGCGCCAGACGCGGGAACGCTTCGCCGCCTGGTGGGAAGGCGCCGGCCGAGGGACGGACTTCCGCCAGCCGGGCAAGGTCTACTATGGCGAAGTCACCCTCCACGAGGTCCTGGAACGGACCGGCTGGCACTCGGGCCAGCATACGCGCCAGATCATCCTGATGCTTCGCGAGAAGCTGAGTATCGAACCGGACGGGCCCCTGAACGACTCGGATTTCGACGGCCTGCCCATGCCCAAGAACGTCTGGGACAACGAACGGTCGTTCGGCGAGACGTCCTATTCCGAGACGGCGGAGGCCTGATAAAGACCGGTGATCCGGCTTCGGCCCCGTTGGGCCTATTCGGGATTTTTTTGTTTCCGCATGAACTCGGCCCGCCGCTCGGCATCCATGACGACCTCTTCGGTGACCTCCTGGCCGAGCAGGAACCAGTCCTTCGTTCCGTCCTCATATTCGATGGCAGGGCCGTCTTCGCGGTGCAGGGCGCCGTTCGCCCACCACTGGCTCATTTCCCCCTCGTCGATCACGGCCGGGTCGTCTTCCCGGTGCCGGATCCCATTGATCCACCATTGTTTCTGGCCGTCGTATCTTACCACCGCGGGGCCGTCCTCGCGATGGCATTGGCCGTTCATAAACCATTCCTGAGTGCCATCCGCCTCGATGATGGCCGGGCCGTCGTCTCGGTGGAGCGCACCTTCGACCCACCATTCCTTGGTACCGTCCGGGTGTTCGACGGCCGGTCCGTCCAGGCGGTGTTGTTTTCCGGCCTTGAACCAGACCTTCGATCCGTCCGGCCGTTCGACCGCCGGGCCGTCGTCGCGGTGCAACTCGCCTTTGAGGCGCCACTCGATGGTGCCGTCGTCGCGGTGCAACTCGCCTTTGAGGCGCCACTCGATGGTGCCGTCGTCCTTGGTGTCCTTCTCGGGTGCGTCGGGCGTCTTGGCCATGGTCCTATCCGTTGAATTCCTGTCTCGCCGGTTCGGATGGACGTCCGGACCCCTCTTTTCCGGATCCGTCTCGTCCAGCCGCGATCCCTAATGTGCAAAGAAGAACCCCGTGAATCAAAGCGAATTCACGGAGCGGTTTCTTCGAAAGGTCCGAAAGGTCCGGCGGACAAGCCTGCCAGTTCGGGATACCGGCCGCGCGAACCTGGGCGCGCGCGGCCGGGCCGCTTACGGTTTTTTCGGCGTGACGTACTCGGCTTCTTTCTGCCACGGCTTCCACGTGGTTTCGTAGCCGACGAACCCCTTTTCGTTGGGCTCCATCTGACGGGTGGTCACGTATTCGGTCTCGCCCGTGGGAACTTTGGGTCGGGTTTTCGGTGCGTCGCTCATAAGTCACCTCTCAAATTGGGGTTGATAGGACGGGTTCATGGAAAATCGGGTTCTGTCTTTCCTGGATGAGGGGACCGGCGCCCTAATGAAGCGGCATCATCAATTTTTCATCGATGTCCTGTGTGGATGGCTCCCGCGTTGCAAGGACTTTTTGACGACATGGCGGCCAAATCGGGTCCGGTCTTGTGTGCGGCCTGTTGACGCGGTGTTTCTGAACCGCTGGCCCTGATGGTATCCGTGGATCGGGTCCCTATCTGCTTAGCGGGCTCGAACGCCCAGGACATCGATCGGGTTGTTCCGATCC
>Ga0209680_1000601_pt1 | contig 10308 bp, 10 predicted proteins | sample WorMetLIZISLAND1_FD_187413 | JGI IMG/M metagenome (GOLD analysis project Ga0209680, IMG submission 187413) | Marine gutless worms symbiont microbial communities from Max Planck institute for Marine Microbiology, Germany - Olavius loisae LIZARD... ... | reverse complement strand
ACCGCGCACTATCCGAAGCCGCAAATCCGATGAAATTGCTTTTCCCATGGAGCACCTCCTGCTCATAGGGAATCACGGTTCGAGCCAAAAGGGAATCCCCGATTCAAAATTCTCACCCGACGCTCTAGCGAATGCCGTGTCGACAGGAAGACCAGAGTCATGCCGCTTCCGCGCGCGTTCTTCTTTGATTGGACAACCCGATCGAACGCCTCTGCCTCCGTTTCATAGGACAGCAGGTCTGCGACAACGACGACCGTTCCTCTCACCGCAACCGCTTCCGCAAGGGCGTCCACGCTGTGAATACGCTCGACACGGTATCCATTGTTCGACAACAGTTCATCCAATCGGTCGTCCTCTTCGGAAGCGACACCAAAAAAGACGACGGTTTGTTCGCTGGAATCCTCATCCAAATCGGATGCGGACGGTTGGGATTGCGGTCGTTCCGTGTCATTGCCATCGCAGTCAGGATCATCTGGGTCCGTTGGCACACGCGCAGCGATGGAATTCAAGTCCTCCAACATTTCGGTAATTTTGACGCCGATATCTTCGCCGACGTCAGAGATCGAGGATTGGCGGGTGTCGGTCAACTCGCTCAGCGCTCTCGCCGAGACCGAGAGATCCAGCATACCGAACGTGCCGGAAGATCCGGCGAGCTTGTGGGCGACGGCGTGGACGGCTTCGAGCGACGAACCGCCGTCATCTGCGGGGTGAACGAATGCCGCGACAGCGTCGTTGACGTCCCGAAGTTGCTGCGGAAACGCGCCCTCCATGTAGGAGCGGCGAATGGCTTCCAACTTCTCGAGGAACTCTTCGTCAGCTTGGGACATCGTGTGCTGGCCTATCATTCGTTCGGCGAAAAACCACTCGGTCATCCCGACCCATCGCCGATCTGTTGCTTTCCGCCATCTTAATACGCAAACGCTTGCCTGGAAACGCGTTGATGCCTGAGATAGGTCTACGCCGGGAACAGTATTCGTTCAGACGGAATGAAACGGTCGGCCGAGACCGTAAACCGAGGCCCACTGAAGGCCTTCGATGGTTCCGTTTTCCGGCGTGTATTCGCAGCCGATCCATCCGCGGTACCCGATCTCATCGAGGGCTTCGAAAACGGGATTGAAGTCGAGGTCACCGCGATCGGGTTCTGTCCGGCCCGGAACACCGGCAACCTGGATGTGCCCGATAACGTCCAAGTTCCCGCGCACGACCTCCAATACATCATCACCACTCATGCCGCCGTGGTAGAGGTCATATTGGAGATCGACATTTGGCCGATTGATGATGGCCAAGGCAGCTCGCGCCTGAACCGTGTGGTTCAAGAGATAACCCGGCACGTCGACAGCGTTCAAGGCTTCGACCAGAACGCGGAGGCCGACGTCTTGGCAGGCATCCGCGGCAAACTGCATGTTGTCGGCGAAGGTCGCCAAGGCGGCCTCGCGTCCGAGAGCATCGTCCACAATCCCGGCCATGAAGTGAATCCGCGGGCACGACAGCGTCGTTGCGTAGTAGATCGCTTCCGTTATCGACTCCCTGAATTCCCGCTCGCGGCCGGGAATGGCGGCGATGCCTCTGTCACCGGCATCCCAGTCGCCGGGAGGCGCATTCAATAGGACGAACTTCAGCCCGAACTCCGCCAGGCGGTCGCGCATTTCCATGGCGTCCTTACCGTAGGGGAATTGGTACTCGACGGCCTTGAAACCGGCTTTAGCGGCGAGACCAAATCGCTCGGTGAAGGGCACTTCTTGGAACAGGTAGCGAAGGTTCGCGGCAAAACGAGGCATCGGTTATCGCTCCAACAACACCCCTACCCGCTCCGCCAGTTTCACGGCCGGGTTCAGTGGAGGATGGGTCCAGTCTTCCAGTTGCCCGTCAAACGGTCTCGCGTATCCATGGGCGAACAGCTGGTCGTGGAATCTCTTGTGTTTCTCCGTTGTCAGGGCGGGCGGTGCGAACACATAGACGGGTGTTTGCGTCGCGCAGGCCTCCGTGCACATGGACATGGAATCGCCGGTAACGATCGTGTAGTCGGCGCAGGCGATATACCCGCCATAGGGGTTCTCGTCGCTCTGCGTCCAATCGTAAAGGCGGACCGGCACGGCGGCATCGGCAAACAACGGTGCCATATCGATGCCCGTGCGGCGGCTCGTCGAGACGAGCAGACTGCCGCCGATTTCCGAAGTGGCATCGAGGGCTTGCCGCGTGAGGTCAGCCGCCATTTGCTCGGTGAACGTGCGGTTCTTCGTGCTGCCGCCGATGAGGAGGGAAACCCAAGGTCTGCGAAGCGACTCAAACCTTTCTCGCCAGTTCTGCCGGAGCGAATCCAAAACCGGCACCGTGAACCTGTGAGGGGAACCGGTGATCATTACGACATTGTCGCCCTGGCGAGGCGGATCGTGATCGGGAACGGCAATTGTATCGAAATCCGTGGTCCCGCCGGATCCCGGCCACATGATTTGTAGCAATCGGGACCCTCCTCGCGAAAGCTGTTTGATACGTCTTGCCACCGGCGCCGTCCTGCGGCCGGCCGCGATGATCAGGTCCGGCCATGGCGGAGTCAGACCCGTCTTGCTTGGCCCGTTCAATCCCAGGAACGACGCACCCAAAATCGCGTTGGGGAGCCGGGCGAATGGACCGTAGGTGATTTCTTTCAATTCGTATGGAAACCCGAACGCCTCGGCCACGCCCACCACCTGGCTTCGGTTTCCGGCGCGATCATCGACCAAGGCCCAAATTGCCGGGGTGGGGACCGTGTCTGCTTTCCTCGCAATCTCGAGCGTCATCACCCTTTCCTATCATCGCTTCCCCGTTTGAAGAAAGGGGACACTTGCCGAATTTCGTTACGGAGGTGCAATTTTTTTTCAAACCATGTAGTGTGATAGGAGAATGTGCTCAGAAGAAGGTCGCGTCCAACGCGAATAAGCAACGAATTGAGCAGTGAAGCGAAATTTTCCGTTGGCCAGTTGGTTCATCACCGGCTGTTTGAGTATCGGGGCGTCGTCATCGACGTCGACCCGGCCTTTCACGGCTCCGACGACTGGTATCATTCTCAGGCCCGGACCAAGCCTCCCAAAGACCGACCCTGGTATCACGTTCTGGTCGACGGGCAGGACGCGCGGACCTACGTCGCCGAGCGCAACCTGGAACCGGACACCAGCGGTCGTCCGATCGACCATCCGGAAGTCGCGAGCCATTTCTCCAGCCTCGGCGAGAACGGTTACCTACCCCTCACCCCCCATAACTGACCGTCGAGATTGACCCTTTCAGGTCTGCACTCCTGGTGGCTTCGTGTGGACAAGGTTGTCACCGACCCCACCGCCTTCTAAAAGGTCAGCAACGAAATCGAAGAGGATGAGACATGGCCGAACCCTATTCGGACGCTAGCCTGGAAACCGCGAAATGGCTGCTCGAAATCAAGGCGGTCAACTTTCGCCCGGAAGAGCCCTACAAACTGACCGCCGGATGGGCGAGCCCGGTCTACATCGATTGCCGATGGGTGATCTCGTTCACCGAGGCGCGGCGACGGGTCATCGACCTTGGCGTGAAGATGCTAGACGAGCGTGGTGTCTGGGAGTCCTGCGATATGGTCGCCGGCGGCGAGACCGCCGGCATTCCCTACGCCGCCTGGCTCTCCGAAGCGACGTCGAAACCGATGCTCTATGTGCGCAAGAAACCCAAAGGTTTCGGTCGCGACGCTCAGATCGAAGGCAATCTGCCCGAAGGTGCACAGGTTCTATTGGTTGAGGATTTGGCGACGGACGGTGGGTCGAAGATCAATTTCGTCAATGCCCTCCGCCAAGCCGGAGCTCAAGTGACGGACATCTTCGTCGTTTTCTTTTACGGTGCCTTCCCTGGCGCCGAGGATACCCTCGGCGAAGCCGGCGTCACTCTCCATCATTTGGCAACCTGGGCCGACGTATTGAAAGTCGCGGAAGAAGGCAAATATTTTGATGAAGCGGCCATCGAAGGCGTTCGTGAATTCCTCGCGGACCCGGTTCGTTGGTCATCGCAACGCGGCGGCAGAGGAGCCGCATAATTTCCCGGGAGAAGAAGCGACATGACCTATTGGTTTCGCCTTCTTGCCATCCTGTTTGTTGTTGCCGCCGCCACACCACTGCGTGCCGCTGAGCCCTTGGTGTCGGCGGCCTGGGTCAAGGAGAATTTCGCGACCGAGGGAGTCGTCTTTCTCGATTCTCGGCATATCTCTTCGTTCCGGCAAGCCGCCATACCGGGAGCGGTCAACACGAATTACGGCAAGGACGGCTGGCGTATCAAGAAAGGCGACCTTCCGGGCATGCTGCCGCCCGTCGACAAGCTCGAAAAACTCATCGGTCGGCTCGGCATCTCGAACGCCGATCATGTCGTCGTCGTGGCGGGAGGGTACGGCGCCTCGGAAATGGGCGTTGCGACCCGGATCTACTGGACCTTCAAGGTGCTCGGGCACGAACAGGTATCCATCCTTGACGGCGGAATGGAGGCCTACTTCGAACTCGGCAAGGTACCGCTGTCCCGGAATATTCCGCGCCCCCAACAGAAAACCTTCAAAGCCGTGCCAAAATGGGATCTCGTCGCGACGGACAAGGATGTCGCGGCGGCCAATACCGCCGGCGTCGCCCTCATCGACAACCGGCCGAACGACCAGTTTCTCGGCGTCAACAAGAGCTCTTCGGTCAAACGCCACGGCACCCTCGCCGGCGCCCGAAACCTCCCCGGCAAATGGCTAACGGTCGATGATGGCGGCTTTTTCCGTAAGCCGGACGCCTTGAAGAGACTGTTCGCCGCCGCCGGTGTGAAACACGATCAGCCGGCAATCGCGTTTTGCAACACCGGACATTGGGCTTCCCTCGGCTGGTTCGTGTCCCATGAATTGATGGGAAACGATCAGGTGAAACTATACGACGGCTCGATGGCGCATTGGACCCGAAAGCCGGAAAACCCGGTGGAGCGGGCAATACGGCTGGACTAAGATACAACCCGGCGAGGGTTCCCGGAGCGGCGGATGACTGGCTTTCTCGACAGCCTCAAACAGCAATATCAGACCCATCTCGAACGTCAAAAGAACCGGCCGTTTCTTGACGGAGTCATGGCCGCCTGCGCCTTGATCGCCACGGCCGACGGAGAGGTTTCCTTCGCCGAGCGCGTGCGCGTCGATCAGGTTCTCCAGACGCTTGAAAAACTCCAGGTCTTCGACCCGCATGAGGGGGTCGACCTGTTCAACGAATATACGGACTTGATTTTGGAACATCCGGCGACGGGTCACGAAACGGCGTTCCTGGCAGTCGAGAAGATCGGCCGGGATCCGGAAGCCGGGCCACTGATGCTGCGCATTTGCCTTGCTGTCAGCGAGTCCAACGGCGAGATGCACCTCGCGGATCAGATCGAAATCGTGACACTCTGCTCGCGGCTCGGCATCGATCCCAGCGATTGCGGCTTGTACGTCGATAAGACTCCCGACGACATCATCGCCAGCGGTTCCAACTGATGCGGTTTCGGGCCCCTTTAATCGCCTTGGCGGTTTTAATCGTTGGGTTCCTGTCGACGGATCTGCGGGCAGCCCGCGACCAACTGGTCATCGGAATTACGCAGTTCCCCTCTTCGTTCCATCCCAACATCGACAGCATGATGGCGAAGACATATGTCCTCGCGATGACGGCGCGCCCGTTCACGGCCTACGACGAGAACTGGCAACTGATCTGCATGCTTTGCGTCGAGCTTCCGACCATCGAAAACGGATTGGCGAAACCGGAAACGACGCCGGACGGCAAGAGAGGGATCGCCGTCACCTATGAAATCCGACCGGATGCGACGTGGAGCGACGGCACACCCGTTTCGACCCGCGACGTCATGTTCACGTGGCGAGCCGGCCGGCACAAGAAATCGGGCTTCAGCGTCGTCGAGTTTTACCGCAGCCTCTACAAGATCGACGTTATCGACGAGAAGAAGTTCACCCTTCACTTCGACAAGTTGACCTTCGAATACAACGCCATCAACGCCTTCAATCTATTGCCGGCCCATCTGGAAGAGGCGAATTTCACGGAACCGGAAAAGTACAAACTCCGCACCGCTTATGATACGGATCCGACCAACAAGGGTTTGGCTTTCGGCCCCTACCGTCTGACCAAGGTCGAGCCCGGCTCTCATGTCGTGCTGGAACCCAACCCCACCTGGTACGGAAAACAGCCGCACTTCAAACGCATTGTCGTTCGCGTCATCGAGAATACCGCGGCCCTTGAAGCTAACCTGCTTTCCGGTGAAATCGACATGATCGCCGGCGAACTCGGCCTCACCATTGACCAGGCTCTCGCGTTCGAGAAACGTCACGGAGGCCGTTATGCTGTCGTCTACAAACCGTGGCTGACCTACGAGCACATCGACCTCAACCTGGACAACCCGATCCTTCAGGACCTTCGGGTCCGCCAGGCCCTGGTCTACTCCATCGACCGCAACGCTATTTCGGAACGGTTGTTCGGCGGCAAACAACCGGTCGCACACAGCAGCGTCAATCCTCTCGATTGGGTCTTCACGCCGGACGTACCGACCTACGTCTACGACCCGAAAAAAGCGGCCCAACTACTGGACGAGGCCGGCTGGACGGTTCGAAAACAAGGGATTCGCCACGACAAAAACGGGCGCAAGCTCTCCCTTGAGATCATGACGACGGCCGGAAACCGGACCCGCGAGTTGGTCGAACAGGTGCTGCAAAACCAGTGGAAGCAGGCGGGAATCGACGTCGCCATCAGAAATCAGCCGGCGCGCGTGTTTTTCGGCCAGACGATGAGCGAGCGGCGGTTCCCGGCGATGGGTATGTACGCCTGGATCAGTGCCCCGGAAAGCGTTCCCCGGACGACCTTGCACTCCGACCACATCCCCACAGAGGCCAACAATTACGCGGGCCAGAACTATCCAGCCTATCGCAACGAGGAAGTCGACGATCTCATCGAGCGGATCGAGGTCGAGCTTGACCGCAACAAGCGCAAGGGCATGTGGCGCCGGTTGCAGGAGCTTTATGCGACCGAATTGCCGGCAATCCCGCTCTATTTCCGGGCCAATGCGTTCATTCTGCCCAAGTGGCTGAAGGGACTGCGCCCGACCGGTCACCAGGACCCGTCCGCTCTTTGGGTCGAAGACTGGACGGCTGAATAACCGATCGATCCTGTCTGTAACGGTTTCCGTCTGGAACTGAAACGTTGAATCCCGGTCATGAGGGTGGTCCAATTCGCCGCCATGGCCAGATTCATCACCAGTCGATTCCTGCAGTCGGTGACGACGTTATTGATCATGTCGTTCGTCATATACGGGCTCATGGGATTGATGCCGGGCGACCCGGTCGATTTGATGATCACCGCCGATCCCAAAATCACGGCCGAGGATGCGGCGCGCCTGCGCAGTCTCTATGGACTCGACCAACCGATCACCGAACGTTACGGCAACTGGTTATCGGCGGCCCTGCAAGGGGACCTGGGCCACTCCCGGCTCTACGGGAAGCCGGTACTCGAGGTGATGGGACCGGCGCTGGCGAACACGCTGACCCTACTGGGCCTGAGCTTCATGTTGGCGCTCTTGATCGCCCTGCCCACCGGCATCCTCGCCGCGACCCGCCCCTACTCCGCCGTCGATTACGGGATCAACTTGTTGGCATTCGCCGGAATTTCGATCCCGCCCTTCTGGCTGGCCTTGCTGCTGATCATCGTCTTTTCGGTCTTTTTCGGGATCCTGCCGGCTGGTGGAACGGGTTCGGTAGCGACTGACGGCGGGTTTTGGGAGACGGCGAGATACCTGGTCCTGCCGGTGGCCAGCCTGACCATCGCCAGTATCGGCGGCCACACCCGGTTCATGCGGGCTTCGATGATCGAGACCCTTCGACAGGATTACATCCGCACGGCGCGGGCAAAAGGGCTCGACGAAAGGCACGTCGTCATCGGTCACGCGCTTCGAAACGCCCTGATCCCCGTCATCACCGTGATCGCGCTCGATTTCGGTTATCTTTTTTCCGGCGCCTTGATCACGGAGACCATCTTCGCCTATCCAGGCATGGGCAAGCTGATTTTCGATTCGATCATGGGAAACGACTTCAACCTTGCCCTGGTTGCTCTCTTGTTTGCCACCTTGTTGACGTTGGTCGGGAACTTTCTGGCTGATGTCGTCTACGTCTGGCTCGACCCGCGTATTACCTACGAGGGGGCTGACCAATGAACGCGCCGGCCACCATCGGAAAAACGCCCTGGGCGCTGACCTGGGAACGCTTCGTCCGCCATAGGCTGGCCCTTTTCAGTGCCGGTTTCCTGGCTTTCTTGGCGCTTATCACTATGAGCGCGCCTTTGGTCGAAGTCATGCTTGCGTTGGACACCGAGACCGTCGACCTGTTCAACCGGTTCGCCCCGCCCTCCCCGGCCCATCCTCTCGGGACCGATGAACTGGGGCGCGACCATCTGATCCGGTTGTTGTACGGCGGGCAGGTTTCGCTGTTCGTCGGCATTACGGCGGCGATGTGCGCGGCCGCGATCGGATCCATTGTCGGTATCGTCGCCGGGTATTTCGGCGGACGCATCGACGCCTTCCTGATGCGCGTCACCGATGCTGTCATCGCCCTGCCCGTCTTGCCTTTGCTGATCGTGCTCGCTGCGGTCGACCTATCCAAGACAGGCCTGCCGCTGTGGCTGACCGGTTCGGAGAATGTCAGCCTTTATCGCATCATCGGGATCGTCGCCATCGTCGGTTGGACGACCGTCGCCCGCCTCGTCCGAGGCAGCGCACTCAGCCTCCGCCAAAGGCCCTTCGTCAAAGCGGCCGAGGCACAAGGTGCCGGGGCCGGTCGGATCATGATCGTCCACATCCTTCCCAACCTGGCGTCGCCGATCGTCGTCGCGACGACGCTGTCGACGGGGAATATAATTCTCCTCGAATCGGTGCTCAGCTTTTTAGGGCTCGGAATTCAGCCGCCGACACCCAGTTGGGGCAACCTCCTGACCAACGCCCAGGAGTTGATCTGGCAGGCGCCCGCCCTCGCCTTCTATCCTGGCACCTTGATCTTTGCCACCGTGATTGCCTTCAATTTCCTCGGCGACGGGCTTCAGGACGCGCTTGATCCGCGCGCGAAGTCTCGGCATGAGTGACCAAACGGGTAATTTCCTGTCAGCCTACCGCTGTCTTCAATGCGACATCAAGATCGGTACCGGCATATGCTGCAGCAGATGGTCGGTGACGCCGCCCAGCACCAGTTCCCGCCATCGGGCGTGACCGTAGGCACCACAGACGATCATATCGGCACCGGCATCGGCCGATTGCGACAACAGCAACTCAGCTGGGTCGACGGAGCGGTTGATAACATGGGCCGCCTTGGTGTTGGCTCCGTGGCTGCCGATATGAGCCGCGATCTGGGCCGCCGGTTCGCCTTTGTCGACGTTCTCTTCGTGGGGATTGACCACCATGACTACGACTTCCTCGGCTTTCTCGAGGAAGGGAAGTGAATCATGGACGGCCCGGGTCGCGGTGCGGCTGCCATCCCAGGCGACCATAATCCGCTCGCCGATGGGGCCACCGTGGAAGTTGTAGGGGACCATCAAGACCGGTCGGCCGCAGGTCAGAACAACATGGTCTGGCATGTCGCGTCCGCTTGGGAACAAATCGTCATCGGGATCGTATTGGCCGAGAACCACAAGGTCGAACCGCCGTCCCATGTGGGCGACGACGTCGGAAGGGTCGCCCTCGATGCAACGCCATATCCCTTCGGCGCTCGAATTCGAGAGTTTTTCGTTGAATTGCGTTTCCGCCTGATCGGCCGCTTCCTGCAAGGCCTTGGCATGCATTTCTAAGACGTCGGCTGCGATTTGGGCTTCTGCGTAGGCCGGTACGGTCGAACGCTGCATCACGTAGACGCCGGTAAGGGAGGCTCCGTGGGCCTCGGCAACGCTCACGGCCGCGTCAAGCCGCTGGTTGGATGAGCGGGAGCCATCTACGAGTACCAGAATATCCTTATACGCCATTTCATGGCCTCCTTCGACGAACGCAATCTTCTCTGAACCGAATTATCATCGCCGAATTATTTCCCTTTTTCCATGATGTCAGTCAACCGGATGTGTGGATAAACCTGTGGATAACTAACTGAAAATGTTGAAGAAGAGCCATAACTATTTATTAAATAGTATGTTTTTTGTGGAACAATAGTATCCACAGGGTGAATACCTTGTGAGATCTTTGCATAAACCGGCGCGCCGTGATTCCCTTGTTCAGGCGAATTTTGTCTGGAGGATTGTGATGGCGCATCGTGAAGTCGGGCAGTTGAGCTTGTCGGACGGGCTTGTCGGTCGTGGATTG
>Ga0209680_1000600_pt1 | contig 10319 bp, 2 predicted proteins | sample WorMetLIZISLAND1_FD_187413 | JGI IMG/M metagenome (GOLD analysis project Ga0209680, IMG submission 187413) | Marine gutless worms symbiont microbial communities from Max Planck institute for Marine Microbiology, Germany - Olavius loisae LIZARD... ... | reverse complement strand
TCTCCAAAGTCTAACGGCGACATTTCCCCGTGAGGATACAACGAAGGAAAAGCCATATTAGCACTCGAGCTGTAGGTCTGTTTTCGCATTGTGTCGTCCTTGACTATTTCTAGCTTGCCTTCTTTCCTTATACGCAGTACGTCTTTTGTTTTAAGATACAGTTCTGGATATCTGTCAAACGAAAAAACGTGAGTCTCCGCAAAGCCAGATGTGCTCGTTGCGTCAGTAAGACCGTCGTCTTCAACATGTGCCTCGTTCTGTCGTTCTTCTGACGCTGTATTATCTGTCAAAGCAGAATCAATTTCCGCCAGCTCCAGGTCCGGTCCTAGCGACTTTATAGCGGCCTCGCTTATATACAGCTGATTCTGTCGCCTCAACTCAATAAACTGTTTGTGATGAAGAAACAGATACCGCAGCCACTGTCGTACGCGATCCGCGTCTGCCACAATATACTTTTTCTCGTTCTTAACACGCCGTTCAATTACCATATACCTATCTGCAAGTGACGTTCTTGGCAAAACTTTGCACCATGTACGTACTGGATCTTGGATGAGCGAGATACTTTCCAATCGTAGGCGTTTATCGGCATAATGGTTCTTTTTGATCGTCACAACTGCATGTATTGGCGAGATTACGGCCTTGTCGCCTGGTTGCAAATACGGCAAATCTCTTCCATCGGCTGTTTTCGGATACTCTTTGGATATCGGTTTAACCTTTTGCCATGATTCTTGTTTTTTCGTCCTTTCTTTTTCATTCACGCGCTTAAGCTGGATACAATCGAAACATATGTCCGAGTCTGTCTGGTCACCGACTAATAAACCAGTCGACCCACAATCATCGCATTCAACAATCTTCCATTGACATTCGTGTTCGATGCATATCTGCATCCGTTTGTCATTGTACTGACCTTGCTCCGTATCATCGCCAGCTGCCCATGTCCATTCTGTTCTTGGTTGCAGTAATTTGCATGTCTTATTCAACTCGTTCAGTCTTTTCTCGTCATCACTTGTCCAACGAAACTTTCTGTCACAGTTGTCTATCACAGTAGGATTCAATATGACCTCTATGACCTCAGCCGATAATTTCTCTGTAGTTGTGTTTGATACTGATTTAATCAAAGCGTCATGATAAGCTTTTAGTTCATCATACAGTAGATCCGTCTGTGGTGCGGTCTTCTGTCTGGGAGTAATGTCTTTCTCCAGGTTTTTAATTTGCTGAGAGAATGTCGTCTTCAAGTTGTCTTTTCTCGTGTTCGTTGCTAACATTGGAATGAATTTATCACTGGCAATTGTTTGTGTCGCTGTTTTGAACTGTCCATTTTCCCTCATTACTGCACGCTGGTGAGCACTGTCTGTTGCAGCGTGGTTTGTTTTTGTTTCAGCCGACGGTTTGTTTCTGTCGTATATACGTGAACTCCTTCGAATACCAGAACACTCGCTGTTCACACTGGTTATCGATACCCTGTCACCTTCTACAATGGCATTATCCGCTGCATTGAGTACATTCTTCGAATGGCGTTTTGCTTTGTGAATTGACAAGCCTCTAGCCGTGTCGTGTACTGAACCGCAATCAATCACGTCACACACGTATTTTCCTTTTTTTGCAGGTGAGCAATAGCTAACCTCGTAGTCTTTAACAGACACTGTTTGTCTACTAGCAATTCGCTTACTTCTCCTCGAACAGTGGCTTTCAACGCTTGTCACAGACACACTGTCATCTGGCTCAACATCAGTATCTGCACAGTCTATGAAGTGATTTTCTGTTTCGCTGTTTTCCATTTTCAGTGTCACTAACGACCGTTTCTTACGTCCCACAGTTTGCCACAGACTCTCATTTGACATTTTCTCAATCAATGACTCTGTGATCTTATGACATGTCATCTTGTGCATATTAAGCGCGTTCATATTTTCAGCAGTGTAGCTGCAACTTATAAAATCGCATGATAATGTTTGGTTACCTTTCTGTGTATTCTTATGCTGTGCTGTCCCTGAACAGCGGCTTTCAACGATTGTCACAGACATACTGTCATCTGGTTCAACGTCTGTCACTGCACAGTGCACAAAGTGATTTTCTGGTTCTTCATCAGCAATTTTCACTGTGACTGCTGACCTGTTCTTGCGTACCACAGTTTGCCATGAAGTCTCATCTGTCAATTTCACGACCAATGACTGTGTGCCTTTATGACATCTCTTCTTATGCATATCAAGCGCCTTCATATTTTCAGATGTGTAGCTGCAACCCAAGAAATCGCATGATAATGTTTTTCTTTTCCGGACATTCATATCCTGTGCTTTCCCTGTTCCATGGCTTTTCATTTTGTGCATATTCATAGATTTCGTGTTACTACTAGTGTAACTGCAACCGACAAAATCACATTTCATAGCGTGTTTTTCAGCAGAACCGACGGCTTTTGATGTGTGTTCATCAACTGAAGTTCTTTCTCGATTGCAAGACACTGTTTCCGTTGTTGTGTCCATCATAACAATTGGATTATTCAGAATGTTAACGCCTGCGTAATCTTGTGGAAATTGATGAACAAATCTGAAGCTGTAATTTCGTCGTAAATGTTGCCATATAGGCATATTGACATGTGACATATTCATCGTATCGCGGCTGACGCAATTTGTATTAGCACCAAAGGGAATTACTGGAGCACCATCTATACCAGTTAGTATGTCAAAATGACCCGGTGTACTTAGTATACAAATGAATCCCCGAGAACCTGTTTCGTTGAAAACATACCACTGCGATTCCCGCGTAGAATACGTAAATATTACAATGTCATAAAGAAGTGAAATCGCCGAGAAATGTGCATCTTCAGCCCACGCATCGCTATGAATAGCAATACCTTGCTGTACTTGTAGCAGTGCAGAACGCATGAAAGAAGCGTAGTGAGATACTGTGAATGATGAATTACAACGACTACCGTAATTTGTTCTGGTACGATAAAGATCTGGAATATTTATGAATACATTAATGCAGTCCTCAATAACCTGAGAATATAATGACGAGTTTCCAGTTAGACTGTAAGATAAACAATGAAAACCACAGAAGCCACTACCACTCATTTTTACAACGGCATAGTTATTGCCAAAGCAATCCCTTAGTGTGCTAAAGTTGCTTTCAGTATCCATGTAACTCAAGTTAGCTAAATGCAAGTTGCTGAGTTCACCAGTAGTCATATGCTCGACAAATGAAGCAGAATCACTATCACTGTGTGAAGTATTTTCATCACTAGTCGCTATTTGCATTTGACACTCAGCAGCTGCAGTGTGTTGTTTTTGTTCGCGTGAATTTGACGGACCTGGATTAGACTCTATGTCACCACAGAGAAGCAGAAGATCAATGTCAAAGTTATTTGTAGATATATTATGCAATGAAGTGCTGTCAATAACTGAAGTCAACTGTCTACCATACAGATCACTGTATTTCAGCAGATTTTTCCCAGTTTTATGAATCACACGCGTAAAAGTATCATTACATGGTCGTGTTCTACACAACAGTACTTTCAACATACAATCTATTAAACTGTCATTATTACTAAACACTGTCATACGTTCTGTGTTATCTACTCTGTTCGTCGTGCATAAGCCAACGCCATACTTTCTTAGCAGCGCAAACACAAGTGGATCACTGACTGATATTTTCAAGGTCTGCAATAACCGTGGTACTGTTTCAAAGACAAAACATGTGCGTCGTACGTCTTTAGCACAACATGCCTGATCAACAACAGTTTTCTGGATGAAGCACGACTTTGTCCACATGAGTGAGCTGAAATTTGAAACACGATGTGGGTTAATGAAAAGTGGACTCTCTACTTTTGACGTATTTCTAGCAACGTTTGCATTCTGATATGGTACGTTTGTTCGATACTCAACACAATACATACGTTTCTTTCTCGATGCAACAGCACGATCTATTACCCGTGCACACTGTACATGTACATCATTCTGCTGATTTTCACAGACATGCTCATCATTATCATCATCAACGCACAAAACAGAGAACTTATTCTTGTGAACGAAACTGAGATTTTTGACGTCACCTTGTGTATTATGCACAACATGGGAGCAAGTTTGCTTTACCGACTTTGACTTACTGCAAGAATGTCGTTTTCGAACAGATTGCACATACCGTTTAACAGCATGCTTGCTTGTCACAACAGTTGACTTCAAAACATTACCTGCATGACTTTTCACCGGTTCCAGAGATTTCGCATTTACTCTAGTTGTACCTTTTGCAACGGACACTGTTACATACTGCTGTCCGGGATAGCTCGCAGGATGAATCCTTGCTTTCAATTCTGGTGCTGGAAGCGTAGGCCAAGCATCATCGTTATTAACAACAAACTCATCTGAACTTACTGGCACTCGTGTCGTGTTCACAATGGTGGACTTCAGACCACACAGTTTCGTAATCAAAGCACATGCAACCTGCCTTATGCCACAATCCGAATAATGCAGTCCATCACGGGCTAAATTGCATCTGGCAATATGACTTCCAGATCGATCAACAGACAAACACGTTCGCAAATCGACAAAGTCTGCTCTTTCATGATCATCACAATATGACTGTAACTCACAGTTCAACTCATCAATCATTGGGTTCATCTCAGCTGAATTATCAGTTCCAGTGTACATGTTATTGGCCACATAAGACAGACTAACAAATGCTAGATGAGCATTTTTGCAATGAGCTGTGATCGTTTTGTAACACTGGTCGTAGTCATATATGCAGTTAGTCACTCCAAAGCCGTTCAGTAAGTTGTTCACACCAACGTTGATAACGATCAAATCAGACTGACCGCAGAATTTTTGTGCTAGCTCAGCCATTTTGTCTATCTGGCAACCAGGTGCAAAGTGTACACTATCATAATCTGTGTAACAGATGCTACGAAAAGTACTGTCTAATCTGCGCCACATAGAATCAGATAGAAAAGAGACGTTCGAAGACATAGCGTTGTTTTTTTCGTATGTTATTAACAGCGTTTGTTAGCAAATTTTATTAGCTGTTTAACTGTAGTTTATAAACTGCTTTACTTTTGTTCAACTCTGGTCTGGTTAACTAACAGCTGGTAGTCAATACTGATAGTAAATATTAAAGAAACTACAATAGTTCTTCTTACGTCAGTTAGTAGTACACAACACAATACTGTTCAACAACTTTTGTTCCGTATTTCTGGCCTGTTTCAGCCGAGCGTAAACCGTTTCTGTTCTGTACTTCTGTTACTAGCGTGTTATACGTTTTTATTCGTACTGCCGGTCTGTTTCAACCAAACTTTGAAGCAAGTTTGACACGAGTTTGACACGAATTTGACACGAATTTGACACGAGTTTTAAATCTCTTACAATCTGAACCGTTCCAATCAGCAATGACGTAGCCAAATTGAGACCAATCAACAACCTGAAACAAACACAAACTACAAGATTATACATTTGGCAAGACAGTATTTTATGACAAGCTGGGCGGCGAATTGGCTCGCACATTTCTAAGGCTAAAGCGATACAATTTTTACTCGAGTCAGCTTCAAAATTGTAAGCTTGTAATACAGCTCGTTATGTCTAACACGTAAGTATCCTTTGTACTGTTTCAGTCGTTTGTTTGTGTTCTGGTATAATGCGTCAAGTGCCAAGTCGTATAATACGTCACTGAAGCCGTAAATCAGGGGTCATAGACCCCGTTATGCCAAATAATTTAGCAAAGCCGGTCAAGGTAGAGGTCAACGGATTCTACTGTGTACTGTACGGTGGCAGAAAATGCAGTTCCTTGCTTTTCCTCAACTAAAACGTAAGTTTAAAATCAGCAAACAAAAACAACGGCACACCACAACAAAATAATGCAACACAATACGTGTACTAAAAAGCTCAGAGTGGTCAGCTAAATTTTGCACAGGTACCGGTAATGAAACCAGACACAAAAATATAAAAAAGGAGACACTAAAACAAACAGAAACTAGTGCCCACTCAGTCCGATACTGGTTCAAGAAACCTGCAGGCAGTACAAAAGGAACTGGCAGACTATGTAGATTGGTGATAAGTTTTAAGACCGGAGGGAAGAGAAAGTGGTCAGAGCGGGATGTTGACTGTGATGAAGTGATGTGTGTAGATGAGTTTAATCAGTAGTAGAGTGAACAGAATGAGGTGACGGAACAAAGAGGGGAGTTGGTTCCACAGGTAAGCTGATACATATTTAAAAAGAGCCATTCGTCATTTGTAATGAGGAAGATACATATGGTCAAGTTAGGGTTACAATGGATAAGGAGGAAGTTCTACGTGAAGTATGTTCCAGACTGTGTTAAGCAGTCAGCATCCAAGACAATAAATTTTGTTACTTATTTTTCGCCTAGAGTGACCCTCTGAAGTTATTCAAGCGGCTGTGGACCATAGCCTGGACTATGCATACTATTCGTCAAAAACCGTGCAAAGGATCAAGGCAATCGGATGGCACAAAATCCAACTAAACACGATCTCGGGTGTGAAAAATTACAACTACAGTGTCGGTGAGCCAGTCAGTAGACTAGACAGCCAGCCAATACTAGACACACACTGGCCAACGAGCCACTACAGTAGCAAGAACGATGTCAGTCAGTTAGGACACGAGGTAGTCAGCCAGCGCCAGACACACAGTGATCATCAGAGTGTTCGGATGTCAAAACTACAGTAACAGTGTCAGTCAGTCACTCAGCACAATAGACAGTCAGCCAGTACTAGACACACTGGTCAACAAACCATTACAGCAACCGCAACTGTGTCTGTCAGTTAGCACGTTAAGTGTCAGTGCCCAGATGTCATAAACTACAGCTACAGTAGCAGTCAGTTAGTAAGCAGACTAGACAGTTAGCCAGCACTAGACACACACTGGCCGACGAGCCATTACAGCAGTAGCAACAGAGTCCATCAGTCAGTACCGGTACACAACGCAGTCAGGCACCATGATGCAATAAGGGCGCGTTTCACCAACGTCGATCAAGCTTGAACCAAGTTCAGATTTGACCTTGACCTCGGTTTAACCGTAATTTTTGTTGCACCAACGCAGTTCAGATCAAATCACGAGTTAAACTCGGTTTAACCCTGAACCGCCGTTGACGTCGGATCAAACTTTAATCGGCGGTTCAACTCGCGTTATGCAGCGGCCCACGCACGTGATCCCTGCCATCTTTGTCCAAATTGGTGACAATTCCTCACCAATTTGGAATAAAGTGCATTTGTGTACGCCTATTGCATCCAGTTTCAGGTTATCCATCAGTGAATAACTACTTTAATACTATTTCATAATGCAGGTGCAATTCTGTGCGTGATAACTGTGATTTTAATTTATTTACTTTTAATAATAACGAATGATTGACATTGCTATCTGACCACCCTCAAATTTCTCCGCCATGATGGTGGGATAATCACAAAATGAGAGCAGTGAAAAAACATTGCGCATTGCGGCTGCAGCTGCTGAACACGTTCGCTACTGGCGGCCGCTCTTGCGCCAAAAGTCCAAAACTAATGTAAACAGTACGTGTGACGAGCCATTAGGATGTCAGCCTCTATACCGACAGCACATCACATCACATCACATCAGCTGCAGACAGGCAGTCAGTCAGTCAGATCATGATGTTCATAACGTTTTCAAGTAACTTGTTCCATCCATGCTAGTCACTGTGCCATCGAACCAAATTATGCAACTGTCTGACAATTATGCTGCCAACTCGATGTCCAAGAGATAGGCCTAATGTCACATAACACCTATGCTGCATTCAAAAATGTTGACAAACATATGATATACTGCAACTATTTGTGATAACATCATTTCCCCTGAGTAAATTTTAAATTCTGTCTGTGTTTTGTACTGTATGACTATCTAGATTTTTCTGAATTTTGCAGAATTATAAATCCCTGAGATTTCCAGCTTTTCACGAGTTGTAAGCACCCTGTATGAGTTCAGATATTATGAGTAAACCAGATTGCACAGATAAACAATGTGGTCTCTACAGGCCGACACGACAAAACCTGCTTATTGCAGTCATACCAGTCGCTAGAGCTGACACCACAATACGAGCTGTTTGCAGTCACATCACATCTTTACAGATGCCTGCAGTTACAGGACAGTCTCTACCAGCCAGCACCACAGCTACGTGCGCTTCCATATTCAGTCTACTGTCAAGGATGATGCCAAGGTCATGGACTTTGTCCAGTGGTGGCACAAACAGTTGATCCTTAAGCTGCAAAGATGAGAAGTCGACTTTTGTCAGTTAATACCGTATGGCTACCCAAATAAGTTCTGTTTTTCTAGCATTAAATTTCCACCAGTAACTCTGTGTTGTTAGTCTATACAACCTGCAGATAATGAATATCTATATTATTATTAGTAATACTAGTGCTGTGCGAATAATGTTATTCATTTCGAATCGAATAATTATCGTGGGTCTCAAAATTCACCAGTAATGAGTACTTGTTAAATAAATTCAACTGCTTTTATGTACCGCACTACTGTGCTTTCTGTTGTATGAGTTCAGTACTTGGTGGGCCATAACGGGCCAATATAACATTGATTTTGTTGGTTGCTAAGCATGATTTTCAAGGCAAAAATCGGCGTCATTCTGTTAAAAAAGAAGCTTTCTTACACTTTTTAAAGTAAGGATTTGGTGTTGGTAGGTATTCGAAAATTTCGAATTATTGTACTCGTTTTGAATCGAATCGAATACTGATGTAACTATTCGATTCGATTCGAAATTTCGAATATTCGCACAGCATTAATTAATACACGTTACTCTAAATACTAAAGTAAATACTGAAGTTTCTATACTCCAACTGTAAAGAGTTTTAACCCTTTGATACCCACTGTTGCCGTAAGGTTACAGATGCGAAGCATCCTGTGCCAGACCGGGTTAAGCCGTCATTTACAATTTGTGTCATCCGGGCAGTCAATGACGCTCAGGACTGAGCATCAGAGCGTCAGAGTGCCTCAATGCACAGGATGCTTTACATCTGTATCAATATGAAAACAGTGGACGTCAAAGGGTTAAGCTGCACATTACATGTAATCCCACCAGAAGCTGGCACTACTTTGATTAGTCTCACATAATGGGCTAACACACGATGAAACGCTGTTGACAATAAGTTAAGTCATTCTGATACAACAACATTACCAGATAGTGACGGGTGGAGATAGACAGACAGGAAGACACACAAACACATTTCAACAGCAAATACCAACCTTATGCAACAACAAAAAGTTCTGCTGGCGATAAACCACAAATACGACAAATCAGACAACGAAGAACGACGGTTGATCGGCTGAAGCTGCTGACGACACAGCGGCAAGTAGTCGATGTCAAGCTGACAAAGACAGAATCAATCTACAAAACACACAAGACACTACCAAGTAACCAACCAACAAAACATGCTTCTAAGACAATCTGCATCATCATATACTGCGACAGAAATGATACTAAATAAATAGTAAATAATAAACAAAGGATAAATATTCGTATGTATGTATGTATGTGTGTATGCATGCCTGCATATAAAACACCGCCCAACTCGTTCACATGGCAACATGATACACCGAGTCTCAAAAACAAGCACTATTGTTTTTGTTGTAACTTCATGAATGTGAAATTTCCACCATGATAATTTTTGGAACAAGATAATGATCTAAAGAACACGGTGTCTGTCCGATGCCATCTCTAACACTCACAACATTTCTACCCGAATATATCTGGATGACCTAGAAGTTTATGGTCACATGAAGTCATAACTCAACGCATAACTTCAGTCATATTTTAGGTAATGGGCCCCAACATATTCGTGTCACGACCGCGACCTGTCCGGGTCACGTGCCTTTTCCCGTCACGTGACCATTTTACGTCATTAGAGGTGCACCGGATCTGGAACCGGATCCGGCCGGATATCCGGTGTTTTTTCAGGATCCGGTAGGATCCGGATCCTAAAATATGAGGATCCGGCAAAATCTGGATCTGGCCGGATCCAAACAGTCTGGATCCGGTCAACCGGATTCATTACCATGTAGTAGTGTCAATCACTGTAAGCATGCACTGTGTATTATCACCTAATGTCAAACAAAAAACCAGACCGTCAATGACGCAGTAGCTCATTCCAGGATTGGGACATTAGACCAGCCTGTAGCTGCCTGATATGTAGTCTGATAAAGACTTACTATATGTTTCCCTGTAAATCATGTCAGGAATGGTTGGACAAATCACCAAAACTGGTGGGACAAACGCTATAACTGGTGGGATAAATGTCCCACCACTTATACAGTTAAAATATGCCCTGCCTCAAGCTCTGTTGCTGTGTTCAAACGTAAAC
>Ga0209680_1000597_pt1 | contig 10327 bp, 15 predicted proteins | sample WorMetLIZISLAND1_FD_187413 | JGI IMG/M metagenome (GOLD analysis project Ga0209680, IMG submission 187413) | Marine gutless worms symbiont microbial communities from Max Planck institute for Marine Microbiology, Germany - Olavius loisae LIZARD... ... | reverse complement strand
CTTTGGCACTGCTAGCCTGCGAATTTGGAACAGTCTGCCACGTGGCCTGCGAACACTTGACATCAGCTACAAACATTTTAAAACGCTGCTGAAGAAATGTATGTTTCGACAAAACCACAGCGCTTTGTGGCGTCACATTTTATATAAGCACCTTAGAAATACTCTAACTTACTTACTTAAATCATGGGACATGTCTAGCACGATGACATCACGTTACCTCGGAGTCATGACGCTGCTTCAGTTCATCAATCTCTCTGTCCATTCTGTCCGTTGTCTGTCTCGTGTCATGGTCCGCAGCAAGTGACGAGTGATCACTGATATGCTCTAGCTGTGACTGTAAACGCTGCATGTCTGCCATCAGTCGCTGTAGAGATGTCTTCCTGCTATCACCGTCGCCAGCAGCTGCAGCTAGAGTGTGGCTTCTTGGATGCTGTGCCTACAATCAACATTGTAACCCAGGATACTTTACTTCCACACTGCCTTGATCAGCAAACAAAAGCCTGCAGCAAAGGGTCGTTAAGCAGCAAACTAGTTCACAGATTATTACAGCTGACAAAGTCTCCACCCACTCTACTGCATAATGAGCTGTGTGTTAGGGGTTGATAGATGTAAAGCTAGTGTGCGTTGATTACCAAATATTTTCCAGTTTTGCTGCTTGACATACAAAACAAAATGAAATGATTTCTCTCTAGAATTCTCTGGCTGCACAATTCATAGAAACATGTGACCATACGAAACCGAATGTGACTCATAAAAACTCACATCTGACAGTCTCCGTGATCCAGCAACTCGTCTGCTATGTACACACGCACATGATTAGCAGTACAAGCAATACGATCATCCGTTGTTTATGTTATATATTTAGTTTATTTCACAGCTAACAAACTTATGACTAATAACACAAACAATAAGCACTACAAAAATAAATTTAAGTAATTTTAGTAATAAGATGCCACGGGACAAGTGCTCAACTCTTGATACAGTTGTAGGAAGGCACTGGCAAACGATCACTTTATGCAGTCACGTGACCCAGGCCATGACCTCTGTCAGTAAGCAGTCAGATGGGTGAATGAACAAATGTACAAGTGGTTTTGCATTAAAGTTACAGTTTAGTTCTGCAGCCAGTTCAGCTAATAAGAACAAAAAGATGTGATAAACAGCATGTAGTTATTATGCCATCAAATCAGAAAACAAACAATATGGGAAATTTCATGTAGCAGATAAATTATCACACATGCACACAACACATTATACAAGCAATTCCCAGCATATGAGCACAACTTGGGAAGGTTGCCCGCCTCTGTTGCCTTACCCTTGAGAACAACTAGATCTAATGTTAAGCGAAGTAGGAGGCATCTCCCAATGTCAAACAAAGAATCAGTCTATGCTGCTCATCCTCTAATCGTCAATGAACACAAGAAGTGTTACTACTTTTCTATTCCAAACCAACATCCTCAATTCACAAGCATCTCCAAATGTTTGCCACATCGTACTAATAAAATCCATTCCATATCAGGATCTGATTTAACAGGCGTGGACTTTGACATAAGCACAATTTCCACTGCACAATCTGAGGATATACCCAATACATTTCATGTTAGCAACACATAAAACAGACATTTGTACATACGTGAGATGGTTGTAATCATCTAACATAGTGACAATGTTGTTGACTGTTTCATTGAGAGCTGCAAGTGGATCAGTCGGCGTTGCTTCAAAGCAAGATGGAGGCAACAACTGTACAGCTGAATAACAACAACAGAACACGAGGAAGATTATATCTGCCATAACAGTTCACGGTTATCTCGCCCAACAGTTCGCTATATCACGTGAAAATCTATTTATAGAACATGTCGCAGGCTATGAGGCTATATAAGGCTAGCTAGCCAGGCTCAAGCAGCAGGCTACAACTGTGTAGGCTATGTGAAAATGGCGGCAGATTTTACGGTTGTGCAACGGTTCAAACATTTTAAGAAGCAGAAAGCAGTGTTTTAGAGTTTACGGACGTGGGTCTGTATAGGGTTAGCAATTAAGGTTAGGTTAGTGTTAGTTAATGCAAGGTGTTATCCGCTGCAAAAAATATGCAAATTTCCACAGCAGAATAACGATCGATTTTCGCTATCTGCCGTGAAATTGTACCCAGCTTACCACTGCCATCAGCTGTCACGACAGCTGAGAGCGGCCGTAAAATGGCTGAAACTGCACGGCCGACAGAGAAAATCGGTCGTTAACTTTCCGTGAATTTTTACGATAGATAACACCTTACGAATACAAAGGCAAAACAGCGTCAGATTAAACTAGGACGAATGGAACAATCCAGAGTTATTTTAACTTTTTTTCTTGGTAACAGCCCCTGCAGATTCTGCCCCATTGTAAAACTAAACTAACCAAAAATAAAACTAACAACATCTGCAGAACGTGAGGGTCTCACTAAAACACGACGGGCAAACAAGCCGGACGACGGCGGGCCGCCTGATTTTTATATTGCATGTTTTGTCAGGAGGCATAATCAATGTGCACTACGACAACGACGACGTCAGGACAAGCTCGACATCGTTACAACGACGCGACAAAAAATACAAACTTTTTGCGACAGGTAAACACTCAAATTTACGACGGGCCAGTGTCCTGACAGTCGTCCAGCCTGTTGGCTTCACTCCTAAGTACGAAGTACGGTCGGCAATTAAATGGCCCGTCGTAAACGGGAGCGCCGGAGGGAGTGACCCGTCGCCTGCATAACGCCGACGGACCAGACGACGGGCCATTATGCCTGACCGGTCGTCCGATCCGTCGTCTTTTAGTGAGACCGGAACATGACAGTGCACTCCTGAAAGCCACAGAAGTACAAGTTAAACAACATCACACGTATTGTTAGTGGGCCAGTAAACTGAAATGCAGCCTAGTAAACGTGAGACAATGGCTATTGTTGATTACCCGTTGTCGGAGTTAAGGCTGTTGCGTGCGCTGTCGTAAAATCGGAAGGCGAATTTAACTTTACTTTACTCACGCTCGCCATATTTGTTTGTAAACAAAGTTGAATTTCCCTGGTAGTCAACGCAGTTCCTAAGTAAGTAATGAAACAAGGAAGCCTAAGCGCAGTCTACAGCAGTGCGCGTATAGGGGTAAAGTTATGGTAAACGAAAACGCTGACGGCAAGGCCACCGGGCCGGAATTTCCGGGAATTCCCGGGAAGCCAATGATTAAATTCCCTCAGGGAATTCCCGATAATTTTGAAGATTTCTATACTTTTTAGCCGACCGTACTGACGGTCGCGCTTATGCCACAGTGTTGCGTCCGTCCGTCTGTCGTCGTCTGTGACGTTATGTATTGTGGCTACACGGTGCGTCCTAGAGCAAAAGTTACTATTGAGAGCCTATAGGAAGTCATATACGAGAAATCGATTGGTACCAAAATGAATGACCTTGACCTTTGTTTATCAAGGTCACGTCAACCATTGCCTTACATTTGACGTTGAATATCTCGGAAACCGTTAGAGATAGAGGTTTGGTTCCAAAGGACTACTTTAAAAGTAACTTTTCAACTTCAACTTAAATCAAATTCAATCAACTGCAATGCAAATGTTTCTCTGGATCCTCTCTCCAAATATCGTTACCCAATGTTTGTTCACAGAAAGCATGACCGTAACTATTAATTGTCCACGAGGAACATAACCTTGCAACATTCAGCTTAGCTGATATTTGAAGTATTCCTGTGGGCATATAGCACCCATGCATCTCACAGAGCCGTAAACACAGCAGACCTTAATCACGGTAACGCGCAGGTCGACGAATATGGCGACCAGGCCGTAAACGACGATTAGACTGCACGTCTCTATGTGCCTCTGAGGAAGGTGGTTCACAGCGTCCAGTGCTTCCAAACATGTCGTGGTGCGCTTTTAATTGAACTCCCATCTGTGACTGTACAGTTTCTTCACAATTTTTGTGCGTTACGGACACAATTGGCACCGGAAGTCTAGATCGTCGACTTGTAGTGTTTACCGTTTCAGCTTCGGCTGAGGACACCCCGGACGTATCAGGTTGATCGCAGAGTGCATCGGTTACACTGTCCCCGACCTTACCGTCAAACAGATCACGTAAGTCGGGTACGATTGGTTCCACGGGTGTTTCCACATCACCAACGTCTCTGACAAGCGGTCCATCAGCTCTCAGCCCGACGCCTTGCCAGCACTTCGGTTCCTCGGTTCCTTCCCACGGTTTTAGCTTATCAAGTTATCAGCATGTACAATAAAGCGACGTGACTTTGGAGTCATCGCAATAATGTAATTCACAGCATTCAACCTTTGTAAAACTCGAAAAAGACCAACGTTCGGCCGAGAAAGTTTCGGCGACCGTCCTTTGTACCGTCGAGGATAAAAGAACATCACATACTGACCATGAACGTAGGTGGTTTCTCGCACCTTTGCGTCGTAGTTTTTCTTCATCCTCTCAAACGATGTCCGAGAATGCGCCTGGACCAGAAGGTTTGCTCGTCGAGTCCGCTCGGCAAACTCTTCGACATAGTCATCCATATCTAAGGATAGGCCTTATCTGGCAGATCCAACACCATGTCTACAGGCATACGCGCGAGCCGACCATACATAAGCTGAAATGGCGAATAGTTGGTCGTTTCATTCTTCGCACAGTCCATGGCGAATGTCACCATGGGCAGATGTTCATCCCAATCTGTCTGATTGGTGGTTACAAGTTTCGCCAAACATGTAGATATCGTATGATGCGATCTCTCACAGCGGCCGTTTGCACTAGGCCGGTGAACTGTTGTCTTCAATTTGTGCACTCCCATTACTCGACAAATTCCATCCATTATCTGGTTCTGAAATTTCGTACCAAGATCACTAAGCAAAGACCTTGGATATCCGAGTTTCATGAACACTTCATCGACTAATGCGCGGGCCACAACCGGCGCTGACTTCTCTTCAAGAGCAATCGTGGTGAAATGGCGTGTGTGCGCATCCAGCACAGTTAACATGTACTTCTTGCCACGTTTTGTTCTCGGATACGGACCAACTAGATCAATACAGTAACGATCATCTGGACCGTTTGCTCCAAAACTTTGTAGTAAGCCTTGTCGTTTTGGTTTCCTCGGCTGGCTCTGAGCATACTTCAAGCAACGACGAATGTAACATTCAACCTATTGACGCCATCCAGGCCAATATGCGCGGCGTTGCACTTGGTCTTTTGTCCGGCGAATCGCAACATGACCACCAGCACCTTCATGCACCAGCTTCAGAAACATGTTACGCAGAATACGAGGTACAATCAACTGCAGGTGACTTATCGTACCATCGGTTCTGTAGAATCTTCGATACAAAACGCCATTCTTCACTTCTAGTGACTCGAATTGGGCCCAAAGCGTGTGCACATCGTCATTGTGATTCTCCAGCAATTTCCAGTCCAGTCGACTAGCAGATTTAGATCGCCAGTGTTTAATCGGTGCGATGGTTTCATCAGCGTCCTGCGCCTTACACAAAGCGTCGTTTGTGAACATATCCACATCCACAGCTCTCTCGGACTCGGTTACTTTAGACACACAAACATCTTCAGATGACGATGCTCGGTTCCCAACAGCGTTGTCGACATCAGCATCACCACACTCCGGAACAGCGTTTTTTTCTGAGTCATCGTTATCCTTATTATTATTCTCAAGAACACAGCAACGTGTGCCTTTCTTTGGCTGACACTGTTGACATTTCTTTTGCAAATCGCTGCGTTCACACGGGCGACGAGAAAGGCCGTCCGCGTTTCGATTGGTTTCACCAGAACGATGCTGGATCGTTAAGTTGTATTCTCCAATCAAGTCCAGCCATCGTGCCTGCTTCCCGGATAGGCTCTAGTGTTCTCCGCAAGTGTGTCAGAACCGCATGATCAGTACGAATCACGAACTCGCGTGCAAGCAAATGCTGACGGAACTGCTTGAGTCCGTATATTATGGCCAACTGCTCCTTTCTTGTGGTACAGTACGATGTCTCAGTGTTACTCAGAGCACGACTTGCATAAGCAATAACTCGTATACCATCCGGTTGCTCTTGCTGAAGCACGTCTCCTAGTCCAGTGTCAGACGCGTCTGTATCCAGAATGTACTGACCAACAACGTTTAAGCACTTCAAAAGCTTTCTGTCGCCGTTCATTCCAAATGAACGGTTCGCCTTTACGTGTCAATTCATGTAATGGTCGAGCAATATCAGCAAAACCCTTCACATGCCGACCATAATAGAACGCCAGACCAACAAAAGCGCGAACTTCAGACATGTTTCGAGGCATTGGTCATTCCGTTACACTCTTCACTTTCTCTGGGTCAGGTTCAATGCCGTTAGATGAAACTACATGACCCAGAAATCCAACTTTCCTTTGGAACAACTTGCACTTTGCAGCTTTTAATTTTAAGTTGGCTTCGCGTATGCGCTCAAAAACTTGGCTCAGTCGCTATAGATGTTCATCAAACGACTTCGCCCAGATTATTATGTCATCCAAATAGACCAAACATGCTTCCCACGTTAGTCCTGCTAACACATAATCCATAAGTCACTGGAACAATGCAGGCGCGTTAGCCAAGCCAAAACTTAAGACTTTGAACTTGAAAGTTCCACGTCTTGTGACAAACGCAGTCTTGTCAGCATCTCTTTCGTCCATGGCTGTCTGCCAATATCCAGCTCGTAAATCCAAAGTTGAGAAGTAGCAAGCACCACCTAGCGACGACAAACAATCATCTGTGCGTGGCAACGGGTAACTGTCTTCGCGGGTGATATCATTCAGACGACAATAATCCACACAAAAACAATACGATCCATCTTTCTTGCGTATTATCACGACATTCGATGCCCACGGCGATGCAGTAGGTTCGATAATATCGTTTGCCAGCATGTCGTCCACGTGCTGATCAACGATAGGCATGCCACAGGATGACGCCGTAGTGGCTCCCGGAACGGAGGATGATCTCCTGTGTCAATCCGATGTCTTGCAGGATGAGTGCGTCCAATGTCATACTCCGATTTGGAAAATACATCAGCATTTATCCGTACAAACTCCTCCACGGTTCGACGCTGTGCAACAGACACGTCCACAGATAGAGTATCCAACAGACATGAAACATGTTCATGCGTACCTGTATCTGAATCCTGCATAACACGGGTCAACATCCACAGGCATAGTATGCCCCAAAAGTTGACCTGTGCTCAACTGACAAGGTGAGTCGCCGATGTTGACGACTCGCACGGCTGACTCAAATTTCGCTGAATTGACTAAGTACGAGCAGCCAACACATTCTTCTTCAGAAGTCGTGGCTCCATTGCCCACTCCGTTTTCGGTACTAGAAGATCACGCAACGTAACAGAAACCGGAACATCAGTTGCATGACCCGGTGGAATGACAATCGGCTCGCTCACAACAATTCTTCTAACAAGATTCTGCGACTCACGGCTTCGTAGTGCAATCTGTTTTCCTTTGAGTCGAATTCTGACAGACTTAAAGTCCCACAGCACATTCTGAGCAACCAACCAATCCACACCCAAAATCAGATTTTCAACTGCATCAGACACAAGCACATTAATACTCGTCGGTGTTCCCTGAACAGACAGGTGCAACATCAGTCGGCCTTTCACTGGTATCTCAGAACCATTCGCAGCAAACAGTCTCTGATCTGTAGGATCAAGTTCCATGTGCTCAACGAAACTAGTTTTTATGACCGAATGTTCACAGCCCGAGTCAAGTAGCCCATAAACACACGGTGATTCACTCTTGCTTTCAGATATACTGCAGTAGGTGCTCGCTTAGTTTCCGCACCTGTTATCACATTTGTCTGATTATCCCATTCACGAGCATTTCCAACATGTGCATTTGCTTTTCTTCTGAGGACAAAATTTTGCCCAGTGTCCTTTCTCCAGACAGTTCTTACACGTATCGCGACCGATAGAACTCAGATTTTGACTCACCGGTCTGTATCGTGTCTGAGTGTATGGTGTCGCAGACACCTCCGACTGCGTAGGTGGAGTTGCGTTAGTTTCAGGCTGATGAAAAGTGTTAAGCTTCAACAATACTTCTTCCAGCTTTGATTGCAACACATCCACTCGTCTCGATAAATTTCCATCGTTATTATTATCAACAGCTGTTGACGGCGAGACTTTTGCCGTTCGAACGTGTCTGTTCTTCGTGCGAGCACCTCGCCCATTCAATTCTTGATCATCAGAAAGCTCCCGATCATATGCTTCCGGTCGAATGGCAACTGACAGAGCGGCCTCCAAACTTCCAGGCTGCTGAATCAAGATCTCTCGACGGAGTTTCGGATCATCCAGTGCATCCAAAAATGTATCTCTGGCGATTAGACAGTTCACTACTTGGACCAGGGTAAGCCAATGCCATAATACGGCAGATATCTTGATGTAGTCTTTGCAATGACTCACCTGGTTTTCTTCTACGCGACTTCAGTTCAGCGCGAAACCGTTCGCTCTGATTCTGATTACCGAAACGAGAACGCAACAGCTGAATCAATGCTTCGACTGAACAACAATTAGCAGCATCCCACAAAACTTGTCAACTTGTCCAGCTGTTCCTTCCAGAGCATTACTGAGGTGAAAGACCCGATCTCTTTCACTCCAGTTTAAATATCTAGAACAGTTCTCAAATTTCGCAAGGAACGTTTCCAAACTTGAATCTCCTTTGAAAACTCCAACGTGCGGTACATACGTTTTAGCCAAGTGTTGACCTCCACAATCGTCAACGACATACTGACGCGACTCTATCGGCCTTCGTGTTGAAGCCGCTGTGTCGCAAACAGCAACGCCCGATACACTGACTGGTAACTGGTAAACATTCTCAGTCGCGAGAGACTGCACAGCATCTGGACAAGTATTACGCGCAACGTACGCGGTTGACACAACAGTATCCAGCTTCAGAGCTCTCTCTAACAATGACTCTGTATTCCGTAATCGTGCTTCTAGCTCAGCCACACGATCCCGATTTGTTTCAACTGTAGATTTGATCACTGCTCAAACCGGTAATCGGCGTACCTTGACTTTTAGCAAACAGAACTGACGGGTCAAGTATTGGCATACTGCACAAACTAATGACAATAGTCGGTAAGGCCCACTACAGTGTTGTACTATCGTGACTGAACGACACTGCATACGTATTAGGAAACAAGCTTTCATACCTCGTTCCCGAAGCTTGAGGTACATATCCAATCGTATCCTGACACGAGGACAAACATGACGGTAATCTCAAACTCGATACATCATCAGCAAGTTCATAATATGTTGTTAATCCGACAGTCGTACTAGCGTCACTTCGCAATGGCGTGCGACGCAGCGCCATCAACGCGTCCGCCATGTAGCGAGTAACATTACCTGACATCATGGACTCCGTAGCACTGATATCATCAACTTCAACAACGCTATACAGCTCTCGTCCACCTTCTGCCATTGCAAACTCAGAATGCGACGAACTGCACAATAAAATCTCCTTCAAACTATGCTGCCAATCTCATGAACATTCGCCTACCTCTACGGGGGCTCCACGTTGGCGCCAAAATTGTTACGTTAATACGTGCGACTGTGCGAGTGTGTGTTGTGGGGCTAGCAATTCTACTCCGTCGTGCCGATGGTTCGAGGGATGCCGGGCGCCTCGGGAGGTAGGCTGACACGGCGGTGCTCCAACTCTTGTAAATGTAAGATCATGTGTTCGAAGACTTGGCATTAACATTTTAACAACAGATATTCATTTCATGTAACAGCAAAACAGACAACATCGAGCAGGATGCACACAAAATCGACAGAGTCATTCCAAATACTCTGGACTTCTACATTTTCTCATACTACTCCTTTTCGGTCGACTCTACTGTAACACACAGCCAGCCAACTACTCCTCTAAACATCAACAACATCATCATCATTCCTTAATCTATGAATCCCTTAACTGTCAGGGCGCCGAGCTTAAATAGGATTAGCTTCAAAAGCACTTTAAAACAACAATTTTAAAACTACTATAAAAAGGTCCTTCAAAAGCTACTTTAAACTATAAATGTCACTAAAGCAATTTACTAAGCTTACTTTTAAAGTCTTTTAATGCCACATTGCGCTTTTAATGTCAGCTTAGAAATTACTCAGCAGTCCTTGCAAGGCTCTCAACATCCATCCTACAGTTCTGTAAAGTCAGAAAAAGTAGCCTAATCGCCACAGTTATAACTCCTTAACTAAACAAGAAAGCTGTGCTATAGCAAAGATGACCGCGCGATGTGCGCTATATAAGTAGATCGTGAGCTGTTGTGTAGATATGGCCATTCAAAATTATCCAAGATGGCGGCGGCCGCCATCTTGAAT
>Ga0209680_1000596_pt1 | contig 10343 bp, 14 predicted proteins | sample WorMetLIZISLAND1_FD_187413 | JGI IMG/M metagenome (GOLD analysis project Ga0209680, IMG submission 187413) | Marine gutless worms symbiont microbial communities from Max Planck institute for Marine Microbiology, Germany - Olavius loisae LIZARD... ... | reverse complement strand
GACTACGAGTGGCTCGTAGCCGTCTATCGTAGATATGTGTCCGGCAACGTAGCGGCTACGAGCCACTCGTAGTCGCTACGTTGGTGGACGGCCCTCAGGCTAGTTTTGTTTTGCTGTGTTTTGTGTTAAGAATCTACTCACTCACCCGTATGCTGTATGCCAGATTTTATGTCATTTTTCTCTGTCTAGTTACAACATGTTTTATCTGTGTTTGCTGTGTTGATTTTGTCAGTCCTGATTCTGTTGTCGATTGATGGCTCTGTGTGATGTTTGGGTAAATTTTCACTGTGTACAGAATGTTCAAAAGCGTTCGACATTGTTCACAGCAGTTTTCTTTGCCAGAATCCAAGATTCGACCATTTGAGAAGATTCTTATCATCTATGAAACTCAGCTTCTCAGTGGTGTTATATTTCAGGTTAAATCACACGTTCATTTTAAAGCCATATCTTTTGCACAATGCTATACAATGTGTTGTTATGTCATCGTGCTAAATGTATTGTGTGCTTATAAATATTTTACTGTTTTTTTGTAAAAAAATTACACTTTTTTACACTTTTTTAGTTTTGCTATACCTCGTGAGTTGTTCATCAGTTTCTGTGTCGGCAGTAGGCAACATTCTGCCAAATATTGTCAAAATTGGCTTAGCACAGCTGAAAAAGTTATATAGTAACGAAATGAAAAAATTGTTGTTGTTATTTGGAACACATATTTTCGTTGTCATTAGGTGAATGCCATCTCTCAGATGTCTACAAACTCTTACCTGATAAAACTGATCACGCCTATAATCTCCAACCACTTTCGCATTTTTTTTCGGAATTGATAGCAGAAACTCTATAAACAGAATGTTCTTCAAAGACAATCTACTAGCTCAGAATTTATTGTATTGTATGATTGCATTTTGTCAATCTGTTCTATTAAACTGATGATGATGATGATGTCTGTGGAGTATATTGACACTTGTGCATTGTGAGGAAAGAGATGACAAAGCTGTGTTGTGTGGCTGCCTGTTGCAGAACTGCGTTGAGCAGTCATTTGATGATCCTTCGCGGATATCTGTCTCAAAGAACTCGGCTCTCAGCGACGACTTTGCTGTCTGTATTCACAGCTGGCTGGCAGCCATCATGGCTAAACTCGGCATGTTATTTCCATGAGTCTTCAACATATTTTAATGTGCACTTGTTGAGTTTACGAATTTTTTCAAATTAAGTGCGGTAACAGTAACTATTCATGTTTGCAAAGATTACTGCATGATAGCTCTGTTGTATTAATGAGGCAGTGGAGAGACTGGAAATACATCTGACGTGTTTGTATTGCTACACATTTTGAGGTAGAATATCTGAATAATGTTTGCCACAGCTAGTGATACATCAGTTTTAGGACGTCCAATCGTCCATCCATTTCTATGATTATATACTGTTAATAGTGTATGTTTCCTTCCGGACTGCCTTCACTGATCTTACCCTGTACTTAATCAAGTGGGCACTGGAATTTGTTTGTCTTAGTTTCTTTTATATTTTTTTGTTTCTGGCTACGTGTATTAGATTAAGCTGACCACACTCAGCTTTTGAGTCCACGTTAAACTCTTCTATCGTATATCGTATCATATCGTATAACTGTTGTGCTAACTGTTATATTGTTTAGCTGCTAAGGACTTTGTTGAAGAACTATCATAGTTACTTGCTTACTTACTTACTTATGTAGAAGCCTGTTGTATCAGGTGACAGTCGTGTGGAGACGGATGAACGAGACAAACTAGTTGCTGTGATTGGTCTTCACGTCCTTCATTATTACCTGTTTCATGTTGTTGACAAGAAAACGTTCAAAGTCCTCTGGGAACTGCACAAAAAGGTGAGAATTTGCTTACATCTTGCTCCAGTCGTTAAAGCTTTGAGCTGTTCAGTCAGTATGCAACAAATGTGAAATAATATAAACATTATGGAGAACAGGTCATTAGATATTTTTGTGTACATGTTTAGTTGCATTTGCTTTTAAACTTTTATGGTTGACAAAATACCAGATATTTTTGTAGCTAGCAACTGCTTATGTCAAAGGGTAGAAAGAGCTTGGAATACAGTACGTGCAGTGTCAGTGAGGGATATGAAATAGATGTGTTATATTACTGGATTTAGATGATTGTGATGTACGATAGAATGTTGTCTGTTGTGAGTTGAGTTATGTTTTGACATTAGGTTTAACAGCTGACAGTGATTCATCAGCTTTATATTCTATTTATGTCTTCAAGACAACTCTTCTGTGATTTCTGATCTGTAGAAATTTTATTGTGTAAAAGTTGTTGGAAGTTTTTGTAGAAATTTTGCCGAACGTAATTTATCTTATGTTACATTTTTTACGGCTGTTCGTGATTTCGGCACTTTAGGTTCCATGTGTCGTCCTGCTGGGCAGTGTCGTGTGGTATCCAAACGAATTTCTCTACACAAAACTTCCACACATGGCAAGTGCTCTGGATCGCAAGGCGATGGCGAATGTCAAGACCAACAGAGCAGCATATTTACAGCAAACAACACAAGTTCTTATTGCGTAAGTTAAGGATGTTTTCTGTGTTTAAAAAAATTCAAAACGAGATTATTTTATAGCTATTAGCTATACAGCCATGTACTTAGGCGGAAAATGTTACGACCAGAGACTCATCGACTATTCACACAGTGTGCCGCTATTGTCAACCTATTGCTGTCTGATTGTGCTATTGAGAATAGTTATAGGGACTACCAAAGTTTCTTGGGCACAGGTGTGTACGTGTGATTTGAATTTTAGTACAATTATGTGACTTATCCACAAGTTCTGCGTACTAGCTAGTCTGCTGTGAGGCAGTACGGTTGGCTATCCTAGCCACAGCTTGGCCTCTTGTCGTTTTAACTTGTAAGGCTGTTATTCAGACAGTGTGGACATGTGAGTGAGTGAGTGCATTCATACACGCCGCCAAGAAACATCAAGTCACAAGCCGCTGCAGCCATGAGTAAAACAAATTGTCTTTAGTGCCTGGCGGAATTGTCCGAGGGAAAGATCAGCTTGTCGTAGGTGTGATTGGAGACTGTTGCACAGTCTCTGCTGTCTTGGACACACACAGAAACAGACAAGCGTGCTGTTATAGAGATTATTTGCCTACTGGTCGGATGGCTGGTTGACAGGAAGGAGCAGAGTTTTCAGGCCGTTGTGTCAAGCTGGATGGTTCAACTGGAGACTGCTGTCAGCTACAAGGACGGTCTCACCGAGGCATTGTCTACGAGATGTGTCTTGCTCATTCAGGTGACATGTACATGTAGATGACACACTGTTGTGATCTCTGGGCTGTTATTAGCTTTTTAGATGAAGCTGACCACACTCAGCTTTTCAGTCCACATTAAACTCTTGTGTCTTATTGTGACTGTTTTTCATCTTGATCCTGTTAATAGGCCAACTCTGTGTAATTGTGTGTTATTTCAGTCAATCCTGTTTGACGTGTTGGATTTTATTGTGGTTTGTTTTGCATGTTCACTAGCAGTATGTTGCAGTGTCAGTGAGTGTTGATATGACTCTCAGCAGTGCTGTCACCTGTTTGTTTGTTGTGGTTTTGGTCACTGTTGATGTCGTGGTTTTAGCTGCATGTTGATAGTGGTTGTAATAGTAATAATAAAATACCAGTGACAATGTTTATAATGCTATCATCATGGCGAAGTCAGTGTGAGAGTTTACTGGGTTCATTTGATGAATGCAGACTAAGTGCCAAGTGGCTGCCAACCCTCAGACCAAGCCAACTGATTTGCGCTGTGAGTCCACCTGTAGGCCGCCACCATCTCAGTACACCATTGCCATTTTATTATTACTACTCAGCCCAAAGACTCATACTCATTTTACCATCCCACAGATGGTAGAAGGCTGAGTCGACCTAGGTGGCTGGTGATCAATATGGTTTACCTGCTCATAGACAGTCACCCATCCAAGTACTAACCTGGCATGACGTAGAACAACTACGTTGATCAAGATGTGTTACAGTGCTAAGCCAGTTATTTTGTGGTTTTGATCAAGCACACGTTTGATGGCATTATTGAGCATTCTGGCTATTTTGTGTACCTTCAGGGCCTGTTATATGCCTACTCAATTCGGCAGCTGGTGACGACGACAATGAACCTCCATGTGTCGCTGCAGAAGCCAATGACGAAGGCGTCGGTGTTGGCGACGTGTCGTCTAGTTGAGCTGCTGAAGGCGATAGAGCACACATTTCACCGACGCACAATGCTGCTGGCCGAATGCTTGAATCACATCGTACAGAACGTCAGTCATAGGGTGTTGACGACACTGAAAACGGTCAAGGTTAGCGGATTCACAGGTGGTAGTCGAGCCATTTTTTTGACAGGAAGATTTCATGTACAGTCATAAGAAAAGTTCATAAGGCGACCGAACCCCGACATGGTAGAGCCTGTTTACAGTGACTTGATTAATGTGGTAGATCCATCGAGTGCTGTAGCCTTAGATCAGCAGCAGATGCTGATTAATGTAGCATGTCGTGTGCACGACTCAGTCAGGCTTGTAAGATATGCTTGAACTGTCCTGGCCAGATGACATATCCAGTGTTGTTTCATCTAGGACCGTATTCAGTCATGTCATCTGAAGACATTCAGATGGTCCCTCCAGTATATTAGCTGTCGCATCATCTACTGATATGATGTGTCGTGGTACTGTAATATCTCGGTTGTAATGTGCACAATTTTGGCTTTAAAGTGGCGGTCTGAAGTTGGGATGTGCATTATACATGTGTAAAAATATCCATATTTTTTTCACAAACTTAACTACTGCTGCCAGTTATGTTAACCAACACTAAGAAGACCCGACATAATGCTATTGCGTATGCTGCCTTTGCTGTTGTGTTTCTACAGATTATGTTACATTAACTCGATTTTTCTGGTCATAAAATTTGAGGCAGAAACACAGTAACAGCAAAAACAATAGACAGATTTTATTAAAGGTATGAAAAAATGCTTTAGTTAAACAGTTTTTAAACGATATCAGTAATTTCCCTTTTACATTACTAACTACGCCAAGTTTTACTAAGACAGAATGTTATTGCGGGCACCAGTAACATTTGGTGAAACCTGAAAGTGCCCTGCATAAGTACATGTGTACTTCAGTTTTACCTGCGACCAGGTGTCAACGGTCTACCTGTGCTTTATACACAAGTGTGCATTATAATCGAGATATTACAGTATTTGTAAACGATGTGCACATGCTGATGACGGTTGTGACATTTACAGAAGAGATTGTCATTGGTTGAACATAAGTTGAACGACCGAAGACAGGACTGGAAGTTGGACGTCTTGTCTGCCATAGTCCTTGCCAACTCATGTCTTCTCGGACCAGGTACAAAACATTTTGTGACGTCATGTAGTTAATGCAGATATTTTGTGTGATTGGCTAGCAGTGTCCTGCAGAGTAGCATTTGCTGCGTTGTCTTTTAAATTTCTGCTGATGTTTGTGGAAAATTTGCTCATTTTAAAATAGTTTTTGCAGCATTCAGGTTTACTGTTTAAACTGGTGCAATTAAAAGTTATGTTTAAAATTTGACTTAATTTGGTTAAGAGTTTTTGATGATGAAGTGACTACTGTATATGTTGACTGAGTATCGAGGTATTTGTATCGTGAGCTGTAGTGTTCTGTTGGTTACTGTTGAGTTGACCTGACCCAACAGCAACCTTCACATAAGAAGTTGTTATGCCCTCCCTATATATGCCCAGTAACATCTTCTGTTCTTATGTGATTTGCTCTTGTTGTGATGCCAACCTTTTCCCAAACATTTGCGTTTCTTCTGTCATACGTCATAAGTGAGTCTGTGAGATGAGGTTGAGCTGTTCTGCTGCTTGGCATCAGTCAGCAAGAGATCTGGTCATTCAGAAATTCTGCATCAGTCACTCATCATTCCACATTCTGTGAACATACACAGGTTTACTCCGAGAGTGGGTGTTAGACCAGCATGTGTCTGGTATGTGGGTGCGCTGTGCGTCTTTATCAAGCACTTGTTCCTTAGTTTAAATGGTACAGTTTAGAGATATTACAAGGAAATATTTTGTTTATTATTGTAGCGACAAAAGAACGAAGACTTGTGCTTCGCTTGGCACTCGCCATTGCTACACAGCAGGTGGTTGCCGTTTTGTGCTATTTTCAACTTGTCTGTCATATATGTGTTACTATACGTACCACTCTGATGTCACCATAGAGAACGTGGTGTGGTACCTTCTTACTGCACTCAACACACAAATGCTGTAATGTGGTGTGTTTTGTGGACAGAAAGTGTTTAAAGATGATGAGCTCTCATTAGTCGACAACTGCCTGTCACAGCTGGACTTCATGGCCGACTTCAGGCTGAGGTTTTCTCTGTTCTAGTAATTTATCTCTGATATATTACGCGTTGATCGGTAAATTGTGATGACAGACAGTTTGTGTTTATTGTTTCTATGTTGACTCAGTTGCTTGCGTTTGGCATCTTCTTGCTGTCAAAACGTCTTCTACTTAAGTTCTGTTAATTTTTGTTATTTTTGTACTTTTTATTACTTTTTCACGCCCCTGTATGTGAGTATTATTATAGCAAATCGTCCTGTCCATCTGCCTGTCTCCGTCTCGTCCATAACACTTCATAACAGCTGAATTGATAGTGAAATTCTGTTATTGCCTTCAGTCATTGTGAGATCGTGGACTTGAGTGTATCTAGTACTGTATTCAGTCATGTCATCTGAGTTGGTCTGTCCAGTACATCAGTACATTAGCTGTTATATTACTTCCTGATATATGATATGATGCATGTCTGCAGACTAAAAGCTGCATGTGACTGTACATTTATCTACTGGCATCGAGTGATGCTTCCGATGTATCTCGCCGACATTCATGACAACTCTTCTGAAGCATTTCGTCTCCGGGTACAAATGAGTCTCATAGTATCTCATCTGCAAGTTGCTGCTTGGCAAAATGTTATTTACTCTGTGTATGCACAGGATGTTTGTTGCATCTGGCATTTTGTCAGTAGAAATATTCCTGTTATTTTAACAAAAAAAGTTAAAGCCAGATAAGTTCTTCATGGCAAGCCATCTCAGAACTACGGGGTGTCACTGAAGTACGGTGTCACCCGATTTTAATTGCAGCCTGACATAAGCGAGCACACCCTGCCTTAACTCTAGCCACTAAGGCTAGTACTCGAGTTACCCCAGTGGGATGGAAGGCTGAGTTGGCCCGAGCAGATACCGACAGTTACTGTACCGTGTGGATAAAAGTGTTTTCATTAACTATTTGATCACAGTACACTGCATTGCATGTTCATATATACTCTTGTCCAGTAGCATATTGGCACTAGACGCCTAGTTGCAGTCAGCAGCACTGTGTCATTTACTGGCGATTGTGCTGGTGTGTCTAGTACATGTGTCGGTCGTTAGAAGACTGTCAGCCTGTGCTGTGTCGAGTCTGTCACCTGTCTTCTCCGCAGTGCCTTGTTGAATCTTATCAGAACGAAGTTATCAAGCAGATCAGTGAGGTGCGTTACCAACAGTTTGTTGACAGATGTACATTTTGTGCAGTTTTGCAGACTTCTTATTATCCATTTGTTGCCCACTGTTGCCATATGGGTACAGCTACAAAGCTTCCTGTGCCAGACCAAGTTAAGCCATCATTTGTAATTTTTAACATCCAGGCACTCTTATGCTCAGGGCTGAGCGTCAGAGTGCCCGGATGTCAAAAATTACAAATGACGTCTTATCCCGGTCTGGCACAGCTGTACCCATATGGCAACAGTGGGCGTCAAAGGGTTAACTAATGTCTGTGATTGTAATGAAGCTGATAGTGCTGTATATCTGCTGTGATCTCAGCCTGGCGATGAGTCTGTGAATGATAACATATTGTGCTCAACTCACCTTGATCGTATCGGTCGCTTGAAATGATTATGGATCACCTTTGTGGTCTGGTTTAGAATGGTTAAGTCTGTTCATTATTTGACTCATATGGATATTGACCTGTTATCATTTCTGGAAGTTATCTGAAGTGTTTTGTTTCATTATTGACAGAGATGTGTGGTCTATGCAGCATTGTTGACCAACAATCCTGTTGTATTCACACAAGATGTGCATAAAATAATAGTTTTCTATCTGAACTCTGGTATTTCAGGAACGATTGTGCATATTGCTACTACTGTTGTGACAAAACTGTCAGAGTTTTTGAAACAGTAATTGTGCACCCTGTGGAGATCTTGTGGTGTTGCAGCATTTATTGGACACCCTGTGTCGAGACGTCGAGACTGATTTGCGTCTTCACATACACATGCACCTGCAGCTTGACAGCCGCAATCCATTCCGAGTTGCGTCTCAACAGCTGTCGACATTCCTACGTATGATGCCCATTAGGCTCTTTGAACATGACATCAATACTCGAGGTGACCTGCCACTCGCTCTCACTGTGTCAAGTAGTCTTTGTATGTTTTATGATATTAACAATCTGTCTTATTTGTCACATATCCGACCAGTAATATCGGACTGGTTGGTGCCGTTATGATGCAGTATGTGTTTCTAGCAGTGATATATGTGACTTAATGCCAGGACAAATTCTGTATTTCTGATGATGATGTAACACATATACACTATTATACATATAAGCAGTAAGTTAGTAAGTCAGCAAGCAAACAACAGTATTTCTACATGATGCATTTAAAATGGTTCTCGCTGCGCCGTGTCTACACTGCTCATATTCATAACAATGTGGTGATATTATCCCAGTAATCTGATGTGATCTTTTGCTAAATGCAAGCTGTCTTGTACTGAAATGACATGTTGAGTCAACTCTCTGTGCTGATTTGTGGCATTACGGACTGTTCAAAAGTCGAGTAAGAATACCTCTGTATATACAGAGTATTTAACTGTTTGGCGCCCACTGTTGCCATATGGGTATAGCTATAAAGCATCATGTGCCAGACCTGGTTAAGCCGTCATTTGTAATTTTTGACATCCGGGCACTCTGACGCTCAGCCCTTAGAGTACCCGGATGTCAAAAATTACAAATGATGGCTTAACCCGGTCTTGCACAGGATGCTTTCTAGCTGTACCCTTATGGCAACAGTGGGTGTCAAAGGGTTATTGAATGAATTCTGTGCGAGTTTTATCGTGTGTCGTTGCGGCTATGTTGATGTATTCAGCGTACGTGGAGAATTACCTCAACAAGACGTTCTACAACTTGACGACAGTCGCTCTTCATGACTGGAAGACGTACAGTGAGATGCGTGCGTTGGCCCAGCAGAAGTACACACTGACGATGGCTGAAGCACATCTACCCAGTCAGACCCTTGAACAGGTCACCACTACCAGACTGCCTGTTAACTGCTGTCAGGCTGTATTTGTGCCTTGGTGTCTGGCTGAGCCAAGCCATTGCATAGTGGCCTTACCTTACCTTACCTTACCTTCGGGGCAGCTGTCGTTATAGATGACAACCAGCGCTAAGACCAGATGTCGGTTTAGATCTGCATGACCTGTTAGTAAGCCTAGCAAGATGCGGAGATCTCTCCTAGTTAAACGTAAGGCATATTTGGAGAGGATGGAATAGTGGCAGAGTGGTTGAACAGTTACCTGGGTTGGGTTTGTGGGTCAGGTTTGGATTATTTGGGTCAGGATTTTGGCGTACATGCTACTGTTGTCATATATACATACAGAAACCTCTCTGATCTCTGGCACAGTGCAGTGACGACGTCAATAATTACTGAAGACCACACACCGTGTGTCGATGAATCATACCCAGCATGTAATCATTGAGGCCCACACACGATGTGTCATGAGTCACACCCAGCAGGTAGCCATTGCACATTTGGACATTGTGTTTTACATGCTCAGTTGCTGAGGTCACCAGGCGCTATAATTAGCTCGATGAGCTATGCAGCTGGGAAGTTGGAACTACACTCTCTGACTGTGTGTCATACCCCACTGTGTGCCTACATGAGGGCATAAACTGCCACTGTACTCTGAGCATGCAGCCTGTTGAAAACTTCCGTCTAACATCCCACATCATTAGCCGATCGTCACATTATGTTGTGTTTGTCTGTTGGTTTGGGCATTTGTCTGTCATCTGTCGCCTGTGATCTTTAGCTGTGTTTTGTAGCTGGACTTCTTGTTTGTTTATGACGCCGAGAGACCCACTGAGTCTGTGTTCTTATTGTAGGGCCTGGACGTGTTGGAGATCATGCGAAACATTCACGTCTTTGTGTCGAAATATCTCTACAATCTCAACAATCAGGTGACTGTACAGTTAGCCGGAGAGATGATCAATTAATTTAATTTTTCTTCTAACAATTAGTCCTGTTTTGTTCTATTTCATTGTATTATCCTGTGTT
>Ga0209680_1000595_pt1 | contig 10352 bp, 5 predicted proteins | sample WorMetLIZISLAND1_FD_187413 | JGI IMG/M metagenome (GOLD analysis project Ga0209680, IMG submission 187413) | Marine gutless worms symbiont microbial communities from Max Planck institute for Marine Microbiology, Germany - Olavius loisae LIZARD... ... | reverse complement strand
GTTTTAAATAAAAAAAGTGCACAAAAATAAAACTGTTAAAAACGTAAAAACGTGGAAGGAAAAAAACGTTTTTACATCTATGTTTCTCATCATGCTATGATCGCCGATCGCACTGCAGCCACTGTTGCAATACACGACGTGTGTGGCCCTGGCGTGGCCACCACGTGCAGGAAATGGTTGTCTGTCATCACCTGTCACTTTGATGCATGGGGGGTCTGGACGGACGGCCTCTTGTTGGTCCGGCAGTCATTACAGTCAATAGCGACTGCACCCACTAGCGCTTGACAGTCAATTCGCATGGTGTGGGCACGCAAGACGGATAGTGAGGGGATCATTGTGTCAAAGAACGGTGTTGTTAAGTGATCGTCGCTCACCAGCGTTCGTGGGAGTGAGTTGTCTGCTGATATAGCTACCGCGCGAGGTCACATCAATTAGCAATCGCCGACCAGTATTGCGACGGAAATCACCCCGGCTTTGAAGACACCGCTAAGCGTCCATTGACCACAGCACTCCCGGAAAACCGACCACTGAACCGAAACCGCAGGTTTTTCCTCAAAACCGAACCAAAACTGACCGATCTTGGCCAGTGTGAACCATAACAACACTACTTATAAATACTGCGCTATGGGCAGTGCTTTTTATTCGTTTTGCAAGTTTTTATGTTCAGTTTTGTTCGACAACTACTAGGTGTATAACTATGCCATCGAAGACACCAGGGCCCAGGAGTGCCGAAGAAAGGCTGAAATAGTTAAGGCCGGGGGAAGGGCAGTGAAAGGTGCATAACTGCATCACCAGCTGCCAGTGGTGCTGATCCAGATGCAACAGAGCCACAGCTTCAGACTGCTGCCGGGAGGGCCGAGGCCGAGGTGCATGACAGTGTTGAGGATACAGACGGTACCAGTGTGGCCAGCACCATTCAGAAGATGAAGATGATGAAGGCGACGGCTGATTTATCACCAGAAGAGGAGCAGACCATGACCACGCTTGATCTACGTCAATGCAGTCTTTACTACGTCCTTATTAAGTTCTTACTACGTCCACATTCGACCACGTCCTCACTACGTTTTTTGAACATGTTCAAAATTCGTCCACGTCCTCCACGCGCATGGAGACCATACCACGTCCTTATCGGTTTGTACTGCATTCCCTCTATGATGTACAAGTTCTGACTGCGTCCATCCAATTTTTTAGGACGTGGTGAGAACGTGGCTGAGTGTGACTGGGGCTTAAGTTCGTGTTATTCTGTTATTCCATCAATTGATTGATGTATGTGAAGAGCGTCACTTAAATAATTGAAGCTGATCATCATTCGTCGCTACATATTGATTTTGGTAAGTTTCGACTGAAATTGCCGAGTTACTTCGTTTCAACTTTGGCCCATCCATCTTTCCGTCATTGTCAGCTGTCATGTGGCAGCCAACGAGTTGGAAATATGGCTGAATAAGTCGAAATTGCTCTCATTAACGTCAGTACTACACTACTGACGTTTGCCAGAAAAAAGAACATCTTGTTTGTTTATGATCGTCCCTTAACCATTAGGACTAATATACTTTGCAAGTTAAAATCCTGTATTCAACCTCCATAGAAATATTCATACACATTTTGTGAAAAACAGTGCAGTAAATTAGAGATGAAGCAAGTAAAATAATTACTTGAATTGTTTTTAATCGATAAATTACTATACTGATGTGAATTACGAATCATAAAAGGAAGAATATTGATAACAGGTGGGGCGTTGCCCCACTAGCCTTCCAACGTTGCCCTACCGACTCTTTTGCAGTGGTCAATTGCTGCTTATTCAGTTGAGTACTCTATGGTACTAATAGATAGCTGCCAAAAGTTTGGCTGGTAACGCTGGATAGCAACTCGCCCTATATTTAAGTGGGGCGAGTTGGTTGCTGGGGCAAATTGGCAGTGGTGCGAATTGACTGTAAATCTGTGGCCCGTGACCCCTACAATTTTTGGCATACTAAATTTGGTAAAGATTGTTCAATATTTCTAAAGTTATAGGCCGTAAAACAAAGTGGTCCCGGTTTTTTGGCCTACCGGGTATGGTGAGGTCTGACTGGAGTCTACAGAATATGTCACATGTTGATGTTACATGGTAGAAAACATGACATGTTTGTTGTTGGTCATATGTACCGTAAGTAAATACTGACATTGACTGTGTATATGGAAATTTGCAGTGTTGGTAATTCATTTTTTATTTGTGTCTAGAAATTGGCAGAGTGACGTCTTCAAATTTTCTTACAATGAACAGACCGTTCAGTTTTGGCCGCAACAAAGGATCAGGTATCTTTACAGATTGTTGTTGCTAAACACCTTGATTTATTGCATGTAAAACAAAATGTGTCATCACATCACATTTTGTTTTAAGCAGAGAAATTTTTCCATAACATTTTTCAGTTAAAAAAACAAAAAATTCATTTGCTTATTTGTTCACAAATTCATGAGCAGAGCAAAACAACTAGTAATTAACTGCGTGTGACCAGGACATACAAGCCTCGATAGAGCTCTTTTAGCAGCCTGAAATTATACAAGAAAGCTTAGCTGATGCAAAGGTGAGCATGCAACAGCAGTGAGTGTATGAAGGTCTTTAGTGAAGAAATCTACAGCAAATCAAAGATAGGTGATTTCCTATTGATGATTAATAGTAACCATGCAGTATGACTTACCATTTGTGAGATATTTTCAAGTATAGAGCTTGAAAATTACCATTTTTGCTAACTATATTGTGATTGTAGACCCCTAGTGCAGGAATGCCTCACAACATCAATGTAATCCGTACATCAGTGAAAAGTACATTTAGAGGGCAACAATTTTGTTGCCAATAATATGGGTCTATCTTGATTTGTGTAGCTGTTGCTGACTCCCATATCTGCGAAATCACACGAAATTCTGAGAAAATTTGAACTTTTAGTAGTTCAAGGTCATCCAAGGTTATCTACCTTGCTGGCAATCATAAGTGCTTATGCAAGTTCTTATTAGTTCAACTTTGTACATAACTTGTACGTTTTTTGAGATATCTACACATAAAGCTGTAAAATATTTTGTTTTCCACAACCCACTTTGTTTGATGCTCCTGCTAAGGGAATCTGTCAGATTTTCTGGATGACACATATCCCACAAAACTAGAGGGATGATGCTACTGTACGGTGAAAAATTGCATGATCCCAACTTTAACCGTAGGCTACTTGACTAATTCACCCGGGTGATGGATAGACGGACGGACAGGTGATAGCATAACTGCTCCACTAAGCATATGTGTTGTTGCATGCTAAAAACTGAACAAGCAAGTTATTTACGATAATCAAATAAGTTACCAGTTTATTTTAAAACACATATGATGATAGATTGATGAAGTACAGTTATTGTGAACATGACATTGTTCAGGATCTGGGGGTAGACAGTGGATTCATTCTGCTGAGACACTCACAACACAGAGAGTTGTCTATAATGTCAAGGTATGTTGCACTGTCTGTATGTCTCTCTGTGGTGATGATGACTATGATGATTCTCTGTGTCACACTGTCTGATTGCATTCAGCTAGCTGTTGACATGGATACCGCCTCCCTTGACTTATCCAACACATTACCTGTAATTTCTGTTTTATGTATACTAGAATGTGGCAACTTGAGGTTGCTATGTGATAGCCATCCATCTTGCTTTTCCGCAGACCCAAGCTCGAAGGGTTCCCCTTGGAAATTACCAACAACTGTAGTTCTTCTGATGGTGGATACATAAGGCTACAGTTTGGTGAAAACAACACAGATGTGGAGCCAACTGTTGTTGAATGTGCAATGGGCAGACAGTAAAAATGACCTTTGACCTTTGACATTTGATCTCAGAATTACTTAACCATTTTCACTTGTTAGGAGTAACATCCTCCAAAAAATGAACTATATACGGCGTTCCAATTGTAAGTAAACACTCGTGTGTGACAGACAGACAGACAAATATCTAAAAAGTGACACATTTCCTGTGGTGATATCTATTTGACGATATGTGTAGAATGAGCTGAGGGTCATTTTGGTCTTAGTTGGATGTAAATTGATCCACTTGTGACGAAGATATGCGCGAAAAACGATTTACATAATCTTTCTCTGTGACCTTGACTTTTGGCCTTCAGACCTCAAATTTGCTCTATCATTCACTCGTGTCCAGGGCACAGATGTATATAAATATTCTTCTGGATACCGTACTGGCCACGAATGTTAATAAATATTCTCTGCCTTACGCTAGGTGCCAACAAAGATGGCGGATCAGTTTGGGGAATTGGATCTATTTTTAGCTGCAGCAAAGGACTGCGGGATTGTCTGGTACTTAAACCAATCACAACAAAGCAGCAGTCCGTGCTTTGATTAGTCAGCCAATCACGGCGTATGCCGGCCATATTCGCTGGCACCTGCTGGTGGATATCACTTGCGGCGGCTAGTGGTCCAGGGTCATGCCTTCACCTAATTTGAAGTTTTTACGGCTCTCTGATTTCGTGTAAATTGAAGGCACCAGACGGACAGATGGACAGGGTGAAATGCTTAATGCAGCCTCCTAGGGATGGCCGCATAACAAAGGTTGATAGGACAGTGAATGTCAGAACTGTGATGCATATGAAGGCCATATTAGCATCAGTCGATTTTGTTAATTGTAGCTAGAGTATACTGAAGACAATGAATGAGAACTGTTGGCTGTTTGTTAAAATGTTTCAGTTTCTGGGTCACGTTGAAGTTGATCAGCCCAAGGGATCTGAACTGGTTCGTGATGCCATTCGCAAGATGAAGGTTTGCAGCCGATTATTAACAGGCTACTAAATTGGTCGGCTAACCTAGCGACAGCTTGGTTTCTTGTTAAAAGTAGCCTCAAAGCTTACGTGTTTCATATAGCTTATAATAACAGACAGTAACGACTGACCTGCTGACAGCTGTGCCACTGCCTCTGAAGTTATGACGGCAGCAGTGTAGAAATTTGTGTTATTGTTATTATTGTTATCTTGGAAAGTGTTGCTTGTGCATTATACTAGTATAGTGTGACTTATGTTATTGGAGCTTGAACGTAGCAAATGTCTGGTTGCAGTTTAACAAGCAGATCAAGAAAGCTGAAGGACACAAACCATTCAAAGTGGAGCTTGTCATATCAATTGATGCCATCGCAATTGTCGAGCCAAAGTTGAAGGTTAGTATTTATCTAATAATTTTTGCACAGTTCATATGTTTGCATAATACATTTAATGTCTTTTAACAAAGCCCCAATAACTGTGCATGCGACTCAAACGTCAACACTACGTTGAATTACTTTAAAGTCAGTGTTTTCATCAGGAGGCTTTCAGTAACTGCACTGACCTTAAAGGTCGTTCAAGGTCATTGGTATTGGTGAGTGTTTGATGGACCACATGCAGTTTCATGTTAGTTGTCCACTGTAGCTGTATCTCTGAAATATTGCTTATTACTAGCATTGTACTATGGTACGATGCAATTATCTGTAAAAAAAGTGGTAGTTAACTTACGTTAATGACTTTGGAAAATCTTAACCGATTTCCCGTAATTTTTACGCCATGTTAACCGGAAGTGAACATTGCTCATTGTAGTAGCAAAACAATTCAAAGGATCATTGTGTGTAAGCAGTCTACCCTGCAGAATCAGTACAAGTCAGCCACTGTCAGTTTCATTGCCCATTTCTTTTTAAGACATATCAGCGACAAATCATCATGAATGATGCACGTGACAGTTACGTGAGAGATTCCAAGTTTTCTGGAAATTTGATGAATAGAAAGAATCGTCTGAGGTCTGTTATGCTGGCTGTGTACAAGCTCCTGCATGTCATCCAGACTACAAGAAGCATCTAGCAGCACATGCAAGGGGGCATCTGCTGCCAGGTGTCAATGAAATTAAACCAGTTGCTCATAGTCTGCAGAGGAAATCTTTCAAGCCAAGTCTGTTTCAGTTTTTCATAAATTCATTGGTTAATTGCCTGGCCCCACATTTCCGTTATTCTCACAAGTTTTTGATTAGAATTATATATATATTTTGTTATACTTTCAGTTCACACTCACAATCAACAAACATTGATCAAACGTTGATCAGTGTCATTACAAAGATACTATTAAAATAATAAACTTATAAATAATTGCATTTTGTATCAGATTCATCTCTGGTTAACTTGCTGTATGAGAAAGCCTAGCTGATGCAAAGGTAAGTGTGCGACACTAGTGCATGTGTGAAGACCCCTAACAAAGAAATCTACAGCAAATCAAAGATATACAATTTCTTATTGAAGGTTAATAGTAACTGTGGCTGTATTACTTACCGTTTGAAATATATTTTCGTGTATAGAGGTTGAACATCGCCATTTTCACACACTATATTCTGATTGTAGACCCATAGCGGAGGCAATGTAAACGTAATCTATACATTGCAAAAAAGTATACATTTAGTGGGCTACAATTCTGTCGCTGACAATATGGGTCGATCTTCATTTGTTTAGCCTTTGTTGCCTCTCAAATCTGTGAAATCACGCGATATTCTGAGAAAATCCGTACTTCAATTGTTCAAGGTCATTGATCTTGGTGTCAGTCAAAAGTGCATATGCAGCTTCCTATTAAGAATAACATTTAGCTTTTGCTGGCAAACATGGCCACAGTTCCTGGATGATGTTCACTATGGTGAAGTTGTGTGAACAGGTTGTTCAGTATCAGTATCCACTGCATCTTGTGTCATACTGTGCTGATGACAAATCGGACAAGAAGATGTTTACGTTCATTGCCAAAGATAAGGACTCGTCAAAACATCACTGCTTTGTGTTCGACAGTGAGAAATGTGTAGGTTATCTACTGTTATAACACAAGTAAAATGTAAAGTCCTTTCCCGAGTCTCAAGGCCCATGGGTTGGCGCTGATCTCCGTTTCCTTAGCCCTCAGCCAGATACCAGCCGAAGCCACAAGACCACGTATATGGGGCCATTGCATCTCGTGGTATGCCCGTCTGCTTCCCAGTTTTCGCTGGTACTCATTAACCAACTCCGGAGGGATGGCGCGCTGAGTTGGCATTGGTACACAGCAGCCATGGGTGGGATTCGAACCCACGACCTCGCGGTCGCAAGTCTGGCACTGTACCACTCGGCCAGCGCGTACTTATCATTGCGTACCTAAATTTATGTGTATGTTATAACGTAGTCTGTAATAATTATCAGGAAGTTCTGTCTGCAGTTGATTGTACACAGTGTACTGTGACAGCTGCCTGTGCTGTTTTATGAACTGATCCAACTCGATGTGTGTTTGTATTCAAAGTGCAATAAATGGAGTAGACAGATGACGAAGCTCATGCTGACTGTTACCATGACAGTTGGTGTATCAGATCAGCTGTGGTGTTTGCAAACTGCTGAATGTTTTGTACTGTGTTTGCAAATCTGCCTGTGAATGACGTCAGCCATCACCATTTGTCATTGCTGAGCTGATATTCATCTTACTGTCCCATGGAGAGTAGAAGGCTGATTTAACCTAGGCACTGCAGTTACAGTGCACAGGCCCAAGACAGCATATCACAGTCATTATAGTGATAAACTCAGTCACAGATGACGATCCTGACGATACTTGACACTCACTCACATGTTACCACCAGGACACTGCTACCTGCTGACGTAGAATGATTGATCTAGTATTGTTAGAGCTTCATATTTGTTGTACAAGTCCAATGTGCTTTGTAGGCTGAAGAAATTACATTGACCTTGGGTCAGGCATTTGATCTTGCCTATCATCGATTTCTCAACTCTCAATACAAAAATGTTGACACCAAGAATCAGTTGTTAATGATGCAACAAAAGGTTTGTGTTCACATGAACATTGATGGGTCAGAAAAACGCTTAGTAATGAAGTTTGACCGTGTGACAACTGCTGTGATGTGCAGTGTTCAGTTAGTTGTTAAGTTATTGTTTTGGAAGGAAATAATAGATATGATAGAAAGGTGAATGGAGATTATTATTATTAAAATTAATTTTTAAAAATGCACGGATTAGAGTGACGCTGTCACAGCACTTTACATTGTCAGCAAATATGCAACTTGCGTGCTGAATACACTGCCAGAAATGATGAGCGACCAGCCGAGGTGAAGTCGCTGAAAACACAACTGGAAAAGAAAGGTCTTCAGTTCCTGATGAAACGCCGAGAGTGACGAAGCGGCTCTGACTGACTTACTTTACCTTACCTTCACATCCAGCACTCAGGCCACTAAGTGGGTGCATTGTATATCCCCGTTAAACCAATAGGCTAACGGAATCTCTCAGAAGCTTTGACAAGCTTCTGGAGTATGCTACCTAGGTCAGTGTAGTCCATGCAGTAAACATCTAGCAGAGTGATCTTAGTGAGTCACTGGATAAGCCAGTTTATGTCACTGAATGAATCAGTTTCAGTCAGCCCCCGCTGCCAGACCAGCGGCCACCACCTCTCCCTCCCTAGCAGGATGGTACTGGCTCGGTCCTGTCTGTATCAGCAGTCTCCCCAGGGAGATGCGAGCAGACCCTCCTCTTCCAAGTAGACAACTTGCCTGGCAGAACCAGGTGCTGGACGTCCTCATCCGAGGAGTCGGACCGGCCGACATCCATTCCTGCATCAGTCACAGCTTTGTCATTAGCCTGTCATGGAGCTAGTTGCTAATGAGAACGGCACTCTGACTGCTGGCTGCCAGTGACGATGTCGGTGGCATTGCTGACAGGCTGCAGATGCAGACTGACAACGACGTCACAGGAACGACATCGTCAGCGTGAATGGACCAAGAGTGGGAAAACCCACTAGGTATGTTCTTAGATGAACAGCAGTCATGATGAACACATGTAGCAACATGGAATTTGTGATGGCAAGTTCGTATAAGAGAAATCCATCATTTGTTTGCAAATGTTCTGTAATATGTAGGCTTCCTACTGCTGTAAGGAAGTGATGAATTGGATCCATTGCTGGTGAAATGATGTGTTGTTGTGTAGATGGCTGCAGAAAGAGCATGTGTCTGTCTGTCTGTCTGTCTGTGTGCATGTATGTCTGTTTGTCTGCTGGTGTCTGTGTGTGTCTGTCTGCATGTTTATGTGTCTCTCTGTCTGTGTGCATGTATGTCTACCTGTGTCTCTGTCTGTGACTGTCTGCATGTCTGTCTGTGTCTGTGTGTAAGGTGGATGTGCTGACGTCAGAGAACTCTCAGTTGAAAGAACGAGTTGCTCTTCTTGAGAAGCTGCTGAACATGAACAAGCAGGATGGACAGTTGCTGAGCAAGATGGTAAACGTCGTGTGTCACTGTCACTGTCAAGTGTCTCTGTCACTGTCATTAGTGTCTGTGATGCAGCCGTGTGTACTGGTGATGTAGTTGCCATGCGTTGTTCGTCGTTGGTGCATACAAGACGAACAGAAGTCATAGATTGAATGACAGTGATTAGTTGACTACTGTTGTTGATGTAGAGTTTGCCGCTGAACAGCAGTGAAGTACCGTCGTCCAATCAGAATCTGCCGTCTCCTGCAGGACATGTTTCAGTAGTCAACAGTGGCAGAGCTTCATTGTCTCATGCTACTAATGGCACCGCCAGTCAGTCGACCATTCCTGCCTGTAAGTGTCTTGTCTGTCTGCTCTTGACTAAGTTACGGAGTACAATGAGTACACTGTACAATGACTCCTATGTCGGTAGCTGTTGGGCAAGTCTGTCTTCTCAGTACAAAAAGGTTGCTAACTTTTTGTGTTAATCATTGCAGTTTTGTTAAGCTCGATAGATTAGGAGCAGTTGAACATTAAGATCCAAGATTTTGGGTGCTGATAGATGCCGTTTCAAAAACTTGAAGCCAAGAATATTTTTGAACCCAAGTATCTCAGTCTTGAGTGTGTTTTTCTAGTAGCTGAGAACATTTTTAGAAGGGGTTGTCAGGGGCTATTTGTGGCTGGATTATCAGGAGGTTGAAAAAATCTACAAGTGCAGGAAATACTTTTTACCAAAATTACGAGGATGAAATTAGGGTTTGCTGTATCACAAATTTATTAGTTAGATTTTCACAGTTCTTTGTTTTATGGGGTGATTTGAGACGAAATTCTGCCGTCCTTGACAGTGGTGTATAAAGGTCTCTTTGTGGGGTCTGCCCACAGACTGAGATACTGCAGACCAAAGTGGGACAAAATTTTGTATTTTTTCAAAAACTTGTATTTACCTCAAGAAACCATCTGGGAATGTTGTTGCACACTGGGCTGGTGTTCCATGCCCTCCAAAATTATTCCTCCTTCCCAAGTGGGCCATTATTCAAGATTGAATAACTGAAATTTATGAAGTAGGTGTTTTTTTCCTTTTCCATCTGTGTATCTTGGGTATACTTTTTGTACTAAAATATCAAAAAAATT
>Ga0209680_1000594_pt1 | contig 10365 bp, 3 predicted proteins | sample WorMetLIZISLAND1_FD_187413 | JGI IMG/M metagenome (GOLD analysis project Ga0209680, IMG submission 187413) | Marine gutless worms symbiont microbial communities from Max Planck institute for Marine Microbiology, Germany - Olavius loisae LIZARD... ... | reverse complement strand
GTACTAACTATTATTGTACGTAATTGTAATTTGAATAAGAAATTTAATTAGGCCTACTATAAACACCGGATTTCCTAGTTGACTGGAACTTGTTATAACTTCAAAATGGAGGAATTTTTTTCATCGTTTTTGCGTCGCGCGGGTATGCCAGCATCAGCTGGGCTTTCTTGTACTTAGTAGTGATAGCAATGTCATAAAATTTACTAAAAACAATGTCTTTAGTAAATTAATGAAATTCACATAAGATGATAAGCAAGAAAACACCGGGATACGTTGTACTTCGTTTGGTTTTTCATTCCAATCGGTACTTAAAATTCCTGCAACAAGGAATCAAGCTACGTGGTGATTGGGTGAACTACCGCCCATCGAGAGAACCAGTACATTGACCTTTTATCTTCCAACTCGTTTTATAGTGACCATTTTTAGAAGCAGTCTAGTTTTATTGTAGCACCCGTGTTTTTATATTAGGCGATATGCAAATCCGTTATGAAAGTGAAGACGATTCCTATTATTTTATACCAGTCGGCCTGCCCGGCTTGATTCTTGTGGCGCCGTGGGACTAGCGACTGAAATTAATTTTGAATCCAAGAACACGAAGCCATCTTGTGGCGCCACCTGCTGCGTGTTCCTGCAGATATTGCTAACCCACTTCCAAATTTTTAACTACAGCAACACGAGAAACGGTCAGTCAAAAGCTGTAGACGTCGGTCGGGTGCACACAAACAAACAAACCAACAGTATTTCAAGACTATAATTATACACATTAGATGCGATGACGTAAGGGGCAGACTCACTACTAACCGACGGAGAACGCCACCGAGCAGCGAGGCGTTGAGACACTCGGGCTGCTGGAGACGTCTCTGAACCTCGGCGACGGACACCTTGTACTTGGACGTGGAGCTGAGTAATGACAGACGACCAGGCACCGAACAGAACACGTCGGCGTGCTGAGCTGACGTCACGTTGCCTGGATACTGCAGCCTCTTACCAGCTCCGTGCATCTTCCGACCATTCACCACTGTTATGCATCAACATTAACCCTCTGACGCCCACCGTTGCCATATGGGTACAGCTATAAATCATCCTGTACCAGACCGTCTGGCACAGGAAGCCTTTGGCAACAGTACAGGGCGTCAAAGGGTTAACCGAGTAACCGACATATGTAGCCTTTGTTGTTTCCTTAATTATGTGATGTAAGTGTATACCCTATACGGATACGGATGTCATCACATCAATCACTTCCACAGTACGTATACTCCTAATCTCACTTGGTGTGTTTCTCTAATGCAGTGTTCGTGTGTAGCCTATGTCTGGCTGTCTGCCTGTATGCAACTGTTTTGGTCAGGTGCACAAAAAGAGGCCACAAATACTGTTTTATAGCCTATATTTGGCTTCAAGTGGCTCGCCTGACGTCACACGACGTCACCATTTTTGCATCTATTAGGCCTATTACCCGCACGGATTCCGGTCCACCAAGACAAACGCCAACCACAGAAGCGGACGTTCAGCCGTCGTCGGTCGGCGGCCGTATAGTAGCCACAACGGCGGAAACGGCGTAGTAGTGATAGCTTTGGCGGACCTTGTCTTGCCGGGCTGGTGGGCCTACCACGTTCCGCATGATGCTATGCACAAGCGTGTATTTGTTGTCGAAAGGCGTCTGTCTGTCTGTCTGTCTGTCTGTCACGATTCCGCACCGTGTCAAAACGACTTGGCTTGGCAAATAATTCGCTTCCGCATTCAGTTTGCTATTTGGTTATATATAGCTGATGGTCGCAGATCGCGTGTCTTCTTCTTAACGTGCGCTACTAACTACGAATTACACATAGAAGCCTTGTTATTTTTTAGACAAACCGTAAGTATTGCACGGGGGTTGTCAGTGATATTTGGACTTTCTGGTTTTTGAGAGATATCCTAAATCTCCCGCCACCTAGACTGACGAATGCTTCGGGCCTAATATAAAACCTAGACCCCCTGTTGTCCTACAACAAATCTGTAATGTCGTTCGTCAAACGCAGAATTTATATAACACCTTTTGTTGACTGGGGACATAGTCGTCCTCAGAATCGATTCGAACTGTCGAAATATTGGACAGCAACGTTTTCTTTTTGGTTCTTGCTGTCCAATGGAAGGAACTTTTGTACAGTAAACTGTGTTGTGCATTTCACAGACTGAGTGACTGATTGCTTTCTATAGTAGCCTACATAACAACAACTATTACTACACAATAAATACAACGCCATCAGCCAGCCACAACAAGTCTTTATCATCGTCAGTGGAAGACATTAATGCGTTTTAAAAGCAAACACATAAGCTGAAAATCATCGTATAAACCGTCTGCATGAAGCAGGATATTGCATGTCTTCAAGCTCAATGAAGAATGAACAACAGTTGGAAAATTGTCATTGTGTTATGTTATACGTTTTATATACAGGACTCCGTAAACAGACATTCTAGTTCACAGACAACATAACAGTGATTCCTTTTAGTGGGCGATTCAACATAGACATAATAAACGTTATATCAACTCTGGCTTGAATTCAGCCATCAAAATCGACCATGCTATCGCGAACAGATTGTGCATCCGTTTATACAATGTTTCTCTGCAGTAGCAGCTGAAATGGCATTAGAAGTTACTAGGGGTCATCGGCAAAACGGCATTAATCGATAGGCTGCAGGCAGACACGTGGAAAAACAAGAGTTAAGCCTACTACGTTCTACACAGCTTTGCATGAGGATGTGTGATGATGAGAGCTTTGCTGCACAACTGGCATCATGTAGTTGTACCCGGTAAGTGTTTTCAGATAGAATATAACAAATAGTGCTGTAATGCCACATTATAATATTCACAGACATCAGCTATTTCAACAGCAGGAAATGAGGAAGCCAGGTGGAAAGTTTACGAACAAGTGCAGGAACAATGAATGCTAAAATGTATGTTTTTCTATTTATCGGATAAAAGATACATACAATTTACTGCATCATCACAGGCAGGATATCTGGTGGAATCTGTGTTTGTGTGTGCATGTGGGTTTAGCAGGTAAACAGTACGTGTGCAAGTTTTGCACACACAAAACCTGTACATGGCAGTTGCAGTGTTTGATTATGTTAATATAAGTGATAAGTACTCAAAGTTATAAACAATTTAACAGGGCCACAAAGGAGATTCTCCTTCGAACGCCAAACTAATAAACCCCAAATTGCTGCAGGCAAACAGTACCTAAAACTTTTGAAAGTATAGCATTATGAATCTGTACAGAGTAAATACTCGCAAGTGCATGATATGCAGAATGTTAAATGTTAATACTTCATTTAATCAATGTATGTGTACTGCAGATACATCAAGTACTTCAGCAATGTATCAACCGCTATGTAATACACAGTGAATCAGTGACATTATTATGAAACTGCTGGGTGACACCAAAAAGATTGAAAAAAATAACTGCAAATTCAGTTGGTAGTTTTGTGATTACATGCATTTCAAAATACATGTCTGTAACACAGTAATAAATCATTTAACATACAGTGACACATTATTAAGAGAAGCTGATTTTGACAAGTTCTCTCCTGTTCAAATAATGAACTAAAAGACAGCAAGCAATTTTTAGACTTCTGTCAAATTACAATCCAGTACCAGTATGCTTTGACAAAGAAATGAATCAAAATAAAGCAGTTTTGATATGGAGAAATATATGCCTAAACCAATAATGACCATGACACTCTTGCACTGCAAAACTCCACACAAAACACTAAAAATAACAATATCTTTAAAAATAATAATATCACAAAATTAACAACATGACACACAATACTTGTTGTGCAGATAGAGTGATGTGAAATATCACTATGATTTTCTCATCAGGTTGAACAAGTGTCATTATTACTGTTAGACACTATGTAAAAAATGACACCGAAAATGAATTAAGTTAAAAACAGCTAACAAATGTTAAGTAGTCAGTCATATATATGACAAAAATTCACTGATTTTCTGTACATTATGTGCATGATAAATGATGTCAGTTATCGACAAGACTTAGGTTCATCAGGCGCAACCAGTGTCATGCGATCTTGAGGCCGCAGATTCTGTGGCCTCAAGCGTTCCTGAATTACTCGACAATGCATGTCAGTCGGTCTTCCAGTTTTTGATTTGAAGGCACTCTGGCAACCATGCACGTCCTTTTCTACAAATTTCTGTACATCATAGCGTCCTGCACCAACAGGGTTGAAGTTGCCAGTAAAGAACTTGACTGCCATTCTGTCCATTCTCTCCGACGATGACAGGAATGCGGGTGCGGAAGAGGCATTCGATTGCCGCTTGAAATTAGGATCAGTTGGATCATAGTGACCAGGTCCAGGTTCTAATGGTGTTCTTGGATTTAAATTTAGATTTGATACAATTATGCGATCGATAGGAGGCACTGGGTACTGAGCACCTCTGCCGAAGCGACCTTTATATTTCTGGTCTCTGGAAGACATTTCTTCAATATAAGACTTCAGAGTGTACTGGCCAGGTCCAAGTCCAGATGTCTGCTGGGCTAAGTGTCCAGTTTTTATTGGCTTACCACGGTCAGCACTGAATACGTCATATGGACCACGATTTCCAACTTTCTTTTGCAGCAGTTCATCAACGGAACCAAACATTTTGTAACTACCAGGTCCGAGACGAGAACCAAGATTTGGCAAATTTCGACCGGAAGGACCGCCACAGTCGAGTAAGCCAACTCTGCCAACAGACTCTTTGGATTTTTCTTCCATCAGTGTATGTGGAACGCCATCCTTTCCATATGCTCCCGGTCCCGGCGTAATAGATATTTTACTGTCTCTGAACCTCGATTCACGCGTGTCCAAAAGACCTCGCGTAAATTTCTTGTCACACACGATGTCTTTTGCATTGTACGCACCGGGGCCAAGGCCGCGTTTCAGTTCTAATTTCCTCTCCCATTCTTCTTTGTTTAGCAGATATGGCAAGGCTATCATATGGGACGTTTCGTACGCTCTAGCCCATCCGGGTCCAGAAGCACGCCTCACAACCGATACGTTGTCAAAAGCTCCGACGTCAGTTTCATAGGAGCCGGGGCCAATTCGTTCACCGGCTCCCGTTTGTAAATCACTTGAAAACCGAGGACAGTTTGAACCAAACGGAGCTCCAACAAATTCAGTTCCAGCCATACTGTCCGATGTTCTTTTAACAACGACGCTGTTGTACAAAACTGCAACTTTAAACTGACCAGCATTCGGTCTACTGCAAAATAAACAAAGCTACTGGCGTCACGTTCCCTAGCAACGTGTTTTAGAACGCAGTGTTTATGTGCCAGAACCGGAAACCGTACTAATCGTATCGTTACGTTACGTTCGGTCATAGGTCAAGGACTACTTGTCGATACAAGAGAAAGTTTATTGCGAAACTATATTTTTTGTAGCCGACCGTACTAAACGGTCGCGCTATTGGTACAGTGTTGCGTCTGTCTGCCGCCGTCTGTCTGTAACTTGAAGTATTGTGGCTAAACGGTGCGTCCTAGAGCAAAAGTTACTATTAAGAGCCTATAGGAAGTCGTATATAAGAAATCGATTGGTACCAAAATGAATGACCTTGACCTTCGTTTAGAGGTCGTTCAAGGCCATGTCAACCATGATGGCGTCAATATCTCCTGAACTGCTTGAGCTAGAGACTTCAAATTTCGTACACGACTTTGTGTTGGGAATACCAAGCGCGCGCACAAATAATTTTCCCTAAAAGTAGGCGTGGCCTAGGTCATGTGACCATACAATTTTTTGGCGTACGATCGAACATATCTTCAAAACTACTTGACCTAGAGACTTCAAATTTGGTAAGCGGCTTTGACTTTCCATTGCTATTTGACTGTCAGGTTTTGCGTACTATAGTCTACTGTGATGCAGTACGGTCGGCTATCCTGGCGACAGCTTGGCTTCTTGTTTACACACCTATTATACGTTCCTATCTACGCTAGATTACAAATTTTTATCCAATTATCCCCGATTTTGATGAAGTTAATGAAGTTATGTCATATTAAGCGCGACTACCCAAGTTCACATAATATGCTCAAAATGTCCACCATCGGCCAAACGCATGCGTTCAGACGTTTGTGTAAGTCATTGATAGCTTTGTTGATCGTTGTCTGTGGCAAGTCACTATAAAATAAACAATTTTATAATGTCAACAAATATGTTGGATATGACATGACGTCAACAATGACGTCATTTGCTCAGTAAGCAAACTTAGAAGTTAAAGTAATAGTGAAATGTGAAAATTTGTTGGGTGGTCGCACTTAGCATGGCATAACTTTATCAAAGTTGGAGATATTTGAATAAAAATTTGTAATCTAGTGTAGAAATGATCGTATAATAGGTGTGTAAAAAATTGATTAAAAATTCCCAACCGTTTGGGAAAAAATTTCAAAAAACTGAAGGGGGATTTTGTGACTCACGCTGTATGCTACAAAACCAACAAATAATTACTGATACAAATGGCATGTCGTACAAAACAGTACACAAAACCACATAAAAGGAAAGTTGCAATATGATATGATACTATAATGTCTCACTGATAAAGTAGAACTACCAGATAGTCAACGACAGTGTAGCTCATTCCATCTATCTCCAAGTGAGTGGTTTAAGGTTGTACAGAAGAGTGAACAAAATCTAAATGATTGGAGAGACAGGACAGATAGACAGACAGCTGACAACCATTCTACACTGTGGGGCATAAAAAACTGCACCCTTCTTACTGGTACAATAACTTTGCAAAATTATGCCGTACTGTGATATTTTTGGCACACAGATGCACAATTGATTGAGAATTCGTAGTATGCCATCACTTACCTGTTTGATATTCTATGTAAAATCAAAAACTGAGAACCAGCTTATCAACACACCATGCAAGCGAAACAATTGAGCTGCTGCAATGCGAGACTCTAGACTTCATCACTCCAGACCTATGACCTACTAACAGTCCTGACCTTAATCCTGTGGATTACAAGATATGTGGAGTACTGCAGGAACATGTTTATCGGAAATCTGTTAAAAACGTGGATGAACTAAAGCGGTGTCTGACTGAAGCGTGGTTAGCCATTATGCAAAGTGTCATTAATCAGGCGATTGACCAATGGCCAGTTTGTCTTAGTGCATGTGCCAAAGCCAGAGGAAAGCATTGTGAACACAAGTTATGATGTGCTGTTCCACAACTGTCAGTTATGAAACTTACATTGCAGTTTTTTTTTGTTTCACAACTTTTAACCAGTCATGATTTTTAAAGTTTTAGCTCTGGTTGTTGAACAATTTTGACATATTTATTGAATTTCATACTGTAAAAAATGCTTGGTCAGCAAAGGTAGCATTTGTACACTGTTTTGTTACAAATTCATTCAGGTAACTGCTTGCAAAAAATTGATGTACTAGACCTCAGCTTGATTAACAGTAGGTTTTAACACAGTCTGGAGTGTTTTATGCGAGCGTAGCGAGCATAAACACTCCAGACTGTGTTAAAACATGCTTATATCGACAACCCACTGGACGACCCATTTTCACGGCGCGGTTAGTTGGTTGCAGCCTGAGAGCTCCGTGGTCAGGTGTTGCAAACTCGCAAACTGACCGTCACCGTGCAAAGGTCACTGTTGGTGCATACATGTGGGAATTGAGTTGCCAGTCGTTGTGTTGGTGTAATATTGTTAAAATCACGGAATTATTTGCGTTATTTTGGCAGTTTTAACTTGTTTGCCGTTAATAAAGACACTTTGTATTTCGTTGAGTAAATTGCGTGGTCGTTTATTTACTATTTTCACGGCATATATCGTGTGCGTATTTTTTGCATGCATCTATTGCGATCGATTTTCGGCGTTGTCGTGCCCAGTCAACCGTGCGATCTATAGCACTCCACACACACTCCACACAGTGTGTGGAGTGTCTCTATAGAGTGTCTAGAGTGGATCGTGTTATAAGTATCATTTATCTACTCTAGACACAATACAATGATAGGAGTCTGGGAGTGGGTCGTGATATAAGTTATTGCAGAACCAACCACGGTGCAATTTTTTATGCCCATCGTAGTTAGCACAGTCACAGACGTCTGTGTATGTTGGCTGAGGTGTTAAAGAGAAGTACCGAGTTCTGGACGGAGAAAACGTTGTGGCCTGGTTGAATGATGTCGCCAGCAATCAGCTGTCGAAGACTGAAGCACGCTCGCTGATCTTTGGTCTTTGACTGACAGTTCTGTGAACTCTGTGACTTGTGTGGTGCGTCACTGTGACGTGACACTGCTGTCACACCCACACTGTACGCAGGTGCTGCTAGGATACTACGATCTGTGATGTTCTTGGTCTGTGATGTAGGCAGGTTGCTGGCTGGAGCCGGAAGACGCCTCGGTGGTAGAAGAGGCGGTGACATTGGCGGACTGGCGCTGGACAGTGATAGCAGTGACGGCGACGGCGGCGGTAGACGCATCCTCTTGGCTGCAGGACTGTCACTGACTGACCTACTGCAGTGAGGAGCGACGGCACCAGTAACTGATAGAAGACCAGTGACTGGTGGACTAGCTGGTAGACTATTAGTGGCCGGTAGAGTGATGATCGTGTGTGGTCTGGCAGTGACAGGTGCTTGGGTCGTCACAACACGGCAGGCGGCGACGGCGGAGGGTTGATGAGACCTTGACCACTGTAACTCAGCAGACTGTACCAGACCTTCACCCAGTCCACATCCACTGCTGACAACACAGTCAGCTGACACAGCAGGCCGTGATGACATGCAGTGGCTGACAGCTGCATCAGCGGGGAGCGTCTCATCGGTGACTGGCTGCAGACTGCAGTCGTCGTCGGACGACAGCAACTGACCTTCATCCCAGTGGCACAGTTGCTTTAGCCGTTCAGCCTGCATCTGAAACCGTCTCAGCAGACTCAACAGCAGCTTATGTTGGTCTCTGAGCAGCAAGGCGCGACTACAGAGCCGCTGCGAGTCGGTGTTATTGACACGGATCAGGTCAAGACACTGGACGAGCCGACTGGTCTCAGCCTGTAGACTCAACTGAACCGAGCGTAGAGACGTCTTGGTCCACTCACAGCCGAGTGTAGCCGCTGACAGGTTGACTTCACACACATCAAACACAGCATATACCAGGTCTGTCGTTCAGTGGCGATGACACAAGTGTCAGTTAGGTTCAGTGTTTCCTTGAACAAAGTCATCATCATCAAACTAACCAATCCCATCTCAAACTACTGCAGGAATCGTCAATTTTCTAGCTTCTATCATATGTTATAGTTGAAAGCTTTTCTAGAAGTTGCATTCGAAGTTTTAAACCATTTCATAGCAATGGCTGTTATACTTTGGGAAGGTACAAGTCCTTTTATATCTCCCAGGTCTGGGTCATAGGTATCATTGTGATTGGATACTGTTTATCATGTCTATTGCTGTGTGTACTACTGCCGACAACTGATAACTAAACTACAATGTGTACACAAAGCACAACATCTACACCTGGTGTACGACGTGTGTACACGTAGAGGACACTTTATCTGCTTCTGTACCAAGTTAGACCTAGTGTATGAAAACTGTCCTGGAGAATCTGTCATAGAGTTTTGAAGCTGTGTGGCCTTGGTGAGGGTTGAGAGTGCTTACATTGGCCGCCGACTGTGAGCTGTTGATCAACGATGTGAAGCTGACGCTCAACCTGGTCGAGTGTCTCAGCTCTCAACACGTCTGATGATGACACGACTGAGTCTGTCTGTATTCAGTCAACACAACACAACTCTACTCCACTGTGCTGCAACATGTACACAGCAACATGCACCCACTCTATCACTCACCAGTCTGACACTCACTTCTTCATCTGACTAATACCACATCGAGCAGACACCAGTCTGCCACTGCAGCCGTGTGTTGTAATAAGAAGGCGCCGCTGTAGCGTAACACAGCAATCTACTGGCAGGGGCACGTGTTAATCTTCTCAACCAATCAAACAATATGCTTTATCACAGAGACAGAGACAGCGGTAAACAAGCCGACCTGAAGGCTAGCGGTGTAGGACACTGAAGGAAGACGAAGAGCATCATCAGATATTCCATGGACTGACACAGCATCATTGACAGACACAGCATCAGGACCACATCCTCCACACAGCTCATCATTACTGCCCACACCACACACTGGAGCTGCTGAGACGGTCCCTAGTACACCTGTATTATAAGGCTGAATGACGGCATCAACAGGTGTGTCATCAGCATCAGGACCACATCCTCCGCACAGCTCCGCATAATGTTCATCATTACTGCTCAGCAGTGACACAGAACAAGCCTGTTTCACGCCGCACACTGCAGCTGCTGAGACGGTCCCTAGTACACCTGTATTACAAGGCTGAATGAC
>Ga0209680_1000593_pt1 | contig 10369 bp, 6 predicted proteins | sample WorMetLIZISLAND1_FD_187413 | JGI IMG/M metagenome (GOLD analysis project Ga0209680, IMG submission 187413) | Marine gutless worms symbiont microbial communities from Max Planck institute for Marine Microbiology, Germany - Olavius loisae LIZARD... ... | reverse complement strand
GCTTGTTCCAGGCCGCCCGTGCGAGAGCCAGGGGTTACCGAAACACCGCCACCTTTATTACCATCATCTACTTGATCGCAGCCCCACTCGGAAAACTCCTCAATTCCACATGAAACGTCGAAGAGCCAAAAAAAGGAACTCAGCTTGGTCGACGGCGTCGCCCGCATCGATCTCTGGGGAGCCCAGCGCAAAGTCATCTACCTTGATGTCTCGCAAACCCAGCTGGCCCAACTGGGTTTGACCGAGGAGAATGTCAAGAAAACCCTGCAAATCCAAAATGCCGTGGTTGATGCTGGCAGCGTCGACCTGACCAGCAAACGACTGCGAATTTCACCGACGGGTGCATTTCTGACGCCAACAGACATCGGCAACCTGACGATCCAGCCGAATGTCGTCGATACAGTTCAGGCTTCGTCGGCGGAACGCGGCGGCCAGGTGATCCGTATCCGAGATATCGGTAGCGTGCGCGAGGGCTACGCCGAACCGCCATTCCAACTACTGCGCTTCAATGGTCAGCCGGCGATCGGCATTTCCATTGCCAACGCATCCGGCATCAATATTGTCGACATGGGGCGCGCCGTCGATGCGCGGTTGCAGGATTTGATCGGCAACCTGCCAATCGGCATCGAGGTCAACAAGGTCCACTGGCAGTCGGACATCGTCAGCGAAGCGGTCGACGGATTCCTGATCAGCTTCGCCGAGGCGGTTGGCATCGTCATCGTCGTGCTGACGATCTTCATGGGTTGGCGCATGAGCATGATCATCGGCTTCGCCCTGATCTTCACCATCCTCGCCAGTTTCATCCTGATGGCCGTCTTCGGCATCGACCTGCAGCGCATGTCGCTGGGCGCCCTGGTGGTGGCGCTGGGAATGATGGTCGACAATGCGATTGTGGTTGCAGACGGCTACGTGGTGCGAATCCAGCAGGGTATGGACCGCGAAAAGGCGGCCGTCGAGGCCGCCAATCTACCCGCTTGGCCATTGTTGGGCGCGACCGTTGTCGCCGTCATGGCTTTTTACCCGATCTTCGCCTCGGTCGAAGGTGTCGGTGAGTATTGCCGGACGCTATTTACCGTCATCGCCATTTCCCTGTTGGCCAGTTGGATCATCTCCATGACCCTGACACCGATCCAGTGCATGGACATGTTAAAAGGATCCGGGTCCGACGACGGGAAAGACCCATACGACACCAAGTTTTTCAATATCTACAGAGGCATGCTCAGCGGTGCCATCAAGGCTCGTTGGGTGACTGTTGCCGTCATGGCCGGTCTGCTGGTTGCCGCCGTCGTCGGGTTCGGGCACGTGCGGCAGTTATTCTTCCCTGATTCCTCGATGACCAAGTTCATGGTCGACTTCTGGACACCGGAAGGAACACGTATCGGCAAAGTTTCGGCCAGTCTGGAGCAGGCCGAGAGGCGCCTGTTGGCCGACGAACGGGTCGCATCCGTCGGCACCTTCGTCGGTTCGGGGCCGCCGCGTTTCTACCTGCCGGTAGAACCCGAGCAGCCCTATGCCTCCTACGGCCAGCTGATCGTCAACGTCCACGACCAGAAACAGATCGATAGTCTGATCGACGAGTTCAGGCCCTGGTTCAAGGAAGCCTATCCGGACGCGTTGCCGGTCCTGCGCAAATACGGCGTCGGTCCCAGTAATACCTGGAAGATCGAGGTTCGCCTCAGCGGCCCGGCCGAGGCTGATCCGTCACTGTTGCGTAAGCTGGCGGGACAGGTTACGACGATCATTGACGACGAACCGCTTGCCGCCTATTCGCGTACCGACTGGCGCCAGCGGGTCCAAAAGGTGGTGCCCCAATACAACCAGGAACGAGCACGGTGGGCTTCCGTAACCCGCGATGATTTGGCCAAGACCACCAAGCGGGCCTTCGACGGCAGCACCATCGGTCTTTACCGGGAAGGTGACGATCTCGTGCCGATCATTCTCCGCCACGTCGAGGAAGAGCGCCAGAACGTCAGCGGCATGGATGTTCTGCAAATACAACCGGATCTTTCGACCAATACCGTTCCGGTGGCGCAGATCGTCGATGGCATCGTCACAGAATGGGAAGACCCGATCATCTGGCGCCGCGATCGGCGGCGCACGATCACCGTCCAATCGAACCCGATCCCCGGAACCACGGCGCCGACGCTGTATAAGAGCATCGTCGGCAAGGTCGAGGCGGTCGAACTGCCGCCGGGCTACACTCTCGAATGGGGCGGCGATTTCGAATCGAGCCGGGATGCGACCGCGTCACTGGTACCGGGCATTATCCCCGCAGTGGCGATCATGGCATTCATCATCGTCGTCCTGTTCAATGCCTTCCGGCCACCGCTGGTGATCCTGTTCCTGATCCCCTTCGTGGTCGTCGGTATCTCGGCAGGTCTGTTGGCGTTCGACGTTCCGTTCGGTTTTATGGCCCTGCTGGGCGCCATGAGCCTGTCCGGTATGATGATCAAGAACGCAATCGTGCTTCTCGATCAGATTAATATCGAACTGGAAACCGGCGAGACCCGCTACGATGCGGTCATTAAATCAGGCCTATCCCGATTGCGTCCGGTGATGCTCGCCGCCGGGACAACGGTTCTCGGCGTTATACCACTATTGCAGGACGTCTTCTGGATCGGTCTCGCCGTCACCATCATGGCCGGTCTCACCTTCGGATCGGTCCTGACCATGATCCTTCTGCCCGTGCTCTACGCGATCCTCTATCGAATCAAGCCACCGGGCGGAGCCGTTGCGCCGCAGGCGGCGGAAGCGTAGACGGCCCGAATCCCAGGCGCATCGCAGGCGATCAGAACTGCAGCCGCGTCCCGGCGATGAACATGGAGATGTCGTCGTAGTTCGTTGCCGTGGTGTCGTCGTAGGAGAAGTTGCTGTAGACGGCAAAAACGTCAACTCCGGCGGGAAGGACCTGATTGACGCCGATTTCCAAAGCGTCGCTCTCATCGCCTTGTGCCCGCGTGTCTTCGTTCTCGCCGTAAATCACGGTGAAACTGGTTAGGCCAAGATCGGTCAGGTTCGCTTCATAGCCAACGGCGACATGCCAGTGTTCGCCATCGAAACTTTGTGTCGGTTTCGAATCCTCGGACGACCAGCCAAACGATGCGTTCAATCCGCTGTCGTGCTTGGCCGCGATGGAGCCGCCGTATATGGCCTCGATCGTCGTGCTTTCCTCCGCCTGGTGGCGGTAGCCGCCGACGGTAGCGACCTGTACGCCACCGAACTTTCCGGCGAAATTGAGCGCGGCGTCCCAGGTTCCGCCGTCGATCAGCGAGGCGCTGGCGCTGAACCCAGAAAAACCCGGAGTATCGTATCGCAACCGATCATCGCGGCCACCGTCATAGGACGTGCCGGCCGCGCCCAAAGTGACGCCCGTAACGGCGCCGGTCGCGCTGTTCGTGAACTGGGTCCCGCACCCATAATCGCAAGTGCCGACGTCAAAGTGGACGAGATGGCCCAAGTGTTTTTCAAAGGCGTCGTCGGAAGACACAGAACTCTGGCCAATAGACAGGGTGCCGAATGCCTTGTGTTTGAAATCGACCTTGGTGTGGCGGATTCCCCAGGTGCTGTCTCCGGAACCGGAGGAGGTGCTGAAAGATTCGTCGCGCGCTCCCGTCGAATCATTAAAATTGGCCCGCGACGCCGGGTTCGAGCCCGGGATATTCATCTCGATGAGGCCACCGACGTCGATGCTCTCGGCCAGCTTTCCGGTAACGATCCAGCGCAAGCGTGACGAAGCGGAAGAACCGTCGACATTAAACAGGTGACTGTTTTCACCGTCGTTGATGTAGAGCAACGAACGGATGATCTGGCCGCTCATGATGATGCCATTGTCGTTGGCACCAGCCCAATTTCCGGCGCCAGCGGGCCCAGTAGAAACGATGGGGGCGATAGCCAAAACCGCTGCAGTGGCGGCGGATGATTTGAGAGTGAATTTGATCTTCACGGCGGCATTCCCTTTCAGGGTGCGACAAACCTATCGCTAAATACTATGGCGAGGTGTTGAAAGATTCATGAATCAATTGACGCCACCGGCGGTCAAGGAACGCCGTTCATTCGGCTCTATAAATTGGGCTCTGAAAGCCACTCCTCGGCGTCTTTGTATTTGTCGACGGAAAACCGGCGAATGGGCAAATCTTCAACGATGTTCTGCCAGCGTGAGGCTTCCCATTCGAATTCGGCTGGAGCGACGATGGCGGCACGTTCGACCATCAGCGATGTGCGCGCCACGTTCATGAGCAACCCTTGAATGGCGTCCGGCTGTCCCTTGAACTCGGTCCAGTCAACGAGCAACCGGACCGGCCCCGACTTTTCATATTGTTTTTTGACGATTTCGAAGCCTTCGGCGACGACTGCCTCGGTGCGGGTGCCGGTATTCTTGAACCTTACGATGTTTTGGGTTTCGTCGATCGTGATTTCGAGCGTCATCGCATTCACCCCCCGAGATTCGTATCCAAGGTCAAACCTTATCCTCGGTGAACCCCGACGAGCAATAATTGAAACCCTGGCGGACTGAGCGGGTTTGTATTCCTGGAAATCGAGTCCAATATTGTGACCGTAGCCATTGTGATCGATTGAAAACGGACCGGCGTCAAAGGGTTTGAAATGCTTGGTGACGTAAGCAGAAGGGAATTCGAAGCCGTCTCGACCGCATTCGTGAGAAGTGTCGGTTTCTTCGCGACGCTCCTGTCGCTGGCAATCTTTCTATCCGGATCCGTACCTGCCCTATCCGCAGAACCCGACAAGGGCACCAGACTCTTCGAACATTGGGAACGCCAGCTGGACACGGCGCAGGAGCGGGTCGCCGGCGGAATCTTAGGGCCGATGTCGTCGCGTGCCTATCGCCGCTTGGTTCAGGAAGTGATGGACGAAGTGTCCAGCGACCGCGCTCAGACCATGAAAGAGGTTGGGCGGATACAGGAACTCCTCGAATCGCTCGGCCCGGAGCCGGAGGATGACTCCGAAGACCCGGACGTCCAATCGAAACGGGCGGATCTGACGAAGACCTTGGCCCAATACCAGGGACGGGTCAAACGCGCCGACCTCATCCAAGCGCGGGCCAAACAGATCCTCGACGAACTGTCGCGGCAATCCCGATTGCGGTTCCGCGACAATCTGTTGCAGACCCACGTATCGCCGCTGGCTCCCGCTTCGTGGATCGCCGCCGTCCCGGAGTTCGCCGACCTCCTTTACCAATCCTACGTAGTGGCGCCGGCCGAATGGATGGCGCAAATTCTCAAGGAACCGGATCGAAGCGGCCGGGCGTTCAGCCTGATTCTGATCGCGCTCATCGTCGCCGCAGCCGGATTTCCGCTGGGGCGCTGGCTCCTCGAGCGTTACGGCCGGCGTCCGGACATTGCCGAACCGAGCTACGCGCGCCGCCTGTTCGCCGCCTTTGTCGAAGCCGTCGCCCGGGGCCTGATTCCGGTTCTGTTCGTGATCGGCGTCATCATCTTTTTCACGGATGATGCCCTACTCGGTTTCGTCTTACGGGTCGTCGTTGAAGGACTGGCCGGCTATCTCGTCATATTCTTCGTCGGCTACGGCCTGATCCGCGCGGTGTTCACGCCGGACCTATCGGCCTGGCGGTTGACGCCGTTGCATACGGGGGCTTCGAAGCGCGTCGTCAAGGCCCTGCAGCGGGTGTTGATCACCTTCGTCGTCTTCGGTGCCGTCGCCCAGTCCATGTCCTGGGCAACCATCTCGGATGCGCTCCTCAGCGTTTACGCCTTCGTCTACGCGTCGGCCCTCTATGGGACCCTTTGGGCCCTTCTCAAACACCGCGTATGGTTGACCGGTGGCGGTTCAGTTGCGGCGGATACTGCGCCCGATCAGGCGCCGCGCGTCGGATCACCTTTCTGGGCCCGGATACGAACGATCACCCGTCTCGCCTTGCTGGCACTTCCCGTATCGGCGGCCTTTGGTTACCCCAATCTAGCGGTGTTTCTGATCAACGCGTCCATACTCACGGGACTCGCCGTCGGCGGCTTCCTGGCACTCCGCTGGCTGGGTCATGAAGCCAGCACGGAATTGCTGGCCAGCGGCGAAGACCGCGGTCGACGGCTGCGTGCCTTCCTGGCCCTCACCTACCAAGCCGGATTGCGCTGGCGGTTCTGGATCAATCTGGTTCTTGACTTGGTCCTGATCCTGCTTGCCGTTTCCGTCTTCTTGCCGATCTGGGGCGTCGGCGTCGCCGACACACTGGCCGGCCTGGCACGCCTGTTCCGCGGCTTCCAGATCGGCAGTTACACGTTCTCGCTGTTCGATTTTCTGCTCGCCGCCGCCCTGTTCGTGGCGATCATGGTGGCGACACGCTTCCTGCAGCGCGGCCTCGACCGTCATTTCCTTGCTTCCTTGGTTCGCGATACCGGCGTTCGCAACGCGCTGAGGTCGGCGGTGGGTTATACCGGTGTGGTCATCGCCGCCCTCGTCGGCATCTCGGTGATCGGCCTCGACCTTTCCAATCTCGCCCTCATCGCCGGCGCGCTCTCGGTCGGGCTCGGTTTCGGCCTGCAGAATATCGTCAGCAACTTCGTCTCCGGTCTCATCTTATTGGCCGAGCGCCCGATCAAGCCGGGCGACTGGGTCGTCGTCGGCGGCCATGAGGGCACCGTCAAGAAGGTTAACGTACGATCGACCGAGATCGAGACCTTCCAACGGGCCAGTGTCATGATACCGAACGCCGACCTGATCGCCAGCCCGGTCACCAACTGGACCCACAAGAACGTCCTTGGCCGCCTCGAGGTCCGCATCGGCGTCGCCTACGGCAGCGATGTCGAGCTGGTGCGCGACACGCTCCTCGAATTGGCACGGGCTCATCCGATGGTCCTCGCCGATCCGGAACCGATGGTCATGTTCATGGATTTCGGCGCCAGTTCCCTCGATTTCGAACTACGCTGCTTCCTGCGTGATATCGCCTGGGTCGTCGTCGTCGGATCGGAACTGCGTTTCGCCATCGACAAGGCGTTCCGCGATAAAGCCATTGAGATACCGTTCCCGCAGCATGTGGTACATATGGCGGAATCGCCGGCGTCGAAATCGACGGAAGAGCCGCCTACAGAGGTACGAGACGAAGTCGCCAAGCCGAAGAATGCCGGAAAACGCGGAGAGCCGCCGCCAGGCGCCCTGGGCAGCGACGGGGAATAGACCGCCATCCAATCGCCAAGCGGTCTTCATTCGAAAATCCATCCCGATCGACGCCACGAAAAAGCGAGACCAGCATCTCGCCCAGGATCTTATTGCCCGTCACCACGATGTCACAAACCAAGCCGAAGCCCTAATCGCTCATTTCGCAGCCCGCCTTTCACTAGACGAGGCCGACCGCGTTGCCCGTCACCGGTTCGAGTTGGATGTCGTCGACAAGCTCCGCCGCATCTAACAACTGGCGACCGGGATGGTACGATTGTTGTTGCCGCCAACCGCCGGTGGGCAGGAAACGAGCCGGGAGATTTTTCAAACAAAGCAGACTTATAACGCGCCTAGGTTGGCTTTCCATTTCGGACAATGATGATACGCCCTCAATCGTCGAGTGCCATCCGCAGTTTCAGTTCCGTTTCACCGAATATCCGAAGGTCGGGGATGAAGTTCTCCTTACGGAGGTGACGAACGTCATCCTTGGTGACCGGACCGACGAACATCAGGCGATGTTTGACGCTGTAGCGCGCGAGATCGGTGCCGAACACCTTCTGCAAGACGTAGAAGGTCAGGTAGTGGTTGTCGACGACGGCGCGGACCGGCGTTTCCGAGTGGCGCACGATCTGGATGAGGTCTAGATCGAAGAGTTTGTCCCCGTTGACCAGGGAATGACGTTCCGGACCGTCCGAGAACACGAACTCGTAGCGTCGGTCCGGGATTTCTTGGTATTGGACGCCACGGAAGATCTTGTAGATGCCGTCGACCTTAGGGCTGTGGATGATCTCGACGATATCTGCCACGTTTTCGGGCAGCATCTCGCGCGCTTTTTGATGCCAACCGGCGTCCTCCTCCATGGATGTGACGCGGCCACGGGGCGCGCCGTCCCGTTCGTTGGCTTTCAGCGCGTGGGCAAGGACCACCGTGGATAAGCCGGTTCCGAACTCCAATACTTCTTTTGGGCGGTGTTGGCGCACCTGCTCGTAGAGAGTGAGATAATCGGACATGGACGCGCCGGTGACGTCCGAGCCCTTGGCGTAGTCGGTGATCGCCGCCCACAGTTCCGCCTTCTTGCGGAGCTCGCCTTCGGCCCAGCGGTTGCGCCTCGCCACCTGGCGCTCGATCCAGGCGGCGCGCAGCCGGATCAGCGGGCCGAAACCGCGGGTATCGAGCGGGGGGAGGGGAATTGTAAAGACTCCTCAATCCTGTAGGACAGCGGGCCCTAAGGTCATCGATTTTGTCAGCGACCTCAATGGTTTCTTTGTGTTCGTCGTAGGCGATCTCACAGCCCGTAGAGAACTGGCAGCAGCCACGATAGGGCCAGCCACAGGATCACGGTCAGCGGAATGCCGGCGCGCAGGAAGTCCGAGAACTTGTAACCGCCGGCGCTCATCACGAGGAGGTTGGTCTTATAGGCCATGGGCGTCGCGTAGCTCATGTTGGCGCCGAACAGCACGGCCAGCACGAAGGGTTCCGGCGCAAGGCCGAGTTCGCGGGCGATGCCGACGGCGATCGGTGTACCGATGACGGCGGCGGCGTTGTTGGAAACGATATTAGTCAGCACCGCCATGACCAGCATCAGGCCGCTCAACAGGAAGGCGGCCGGGGCGTCGGCGCTGACGGCCAGGAACACCTGGGCCAGATAGTCGGCGCCACCAGTCTTAAGGAGTGCCGATCCGAGAGCCAGGGAGGCAACGACGATCATGATCACCGGGGTGCTGAGCGCCCGGACGGCGTCGCGCCAGCCCATACAGCGGCTGACGATCATCACCAGCGCGCCGGAGACGGCACTGACGGCGATCGGCAACAGCCCGAAGGCGGCCGGTGCGATGATGGCGATCATGATAATCAGCGCCAGCGGCGCCTTCTTGGTATGCGGTAGATCGGCGGTGGCATCGAGGACCAGGAACTCGCCGCCACGCTTGAGTTCGGCGATCTTGTTCCGGGTGCCCTGTACGAGGAGCACGTCGCCGACCCGAAGGCGCACGTCGGCGACGCAGTCGCGCAGCACCCTGAGCGTGGCGCCGGCCCGGTGCAGGGCCAGGGTTAGGAGCTGGTGGGTGTCGGCGAACCGTGCGCGGCTGAGCGTGCGCCCCTCCAGGGGCGAGCCCTGGGTGACGGCGATCTCGGCGATCTGCTGGTCGTCGGCGAGGAGCGGGTGTTCGTCGTCGACCGGGAAGTCGCCGGTGTAAAGCCGGGCCCCGAGGAGGTCCTCGAACTCCTTCAGGTTCTGCGGCGTGTCGCGCACGCCCAAGCGGTCGCCGGCGCGCAGCTGCAGGTCGGGCAGCGGTGTCACGGCGAGGCTGCCGTCGCGCATGATCTCCGCCACCTTCAGACCGCCGGCCCGCTCCAGGGCTTCGGCCAGGGTCTTGCCGTCGGCGAAACCGTCGGCCTCGATGTGCAAATGCCCGTCGAAGACCCGCGGCGACAAGTCGCCCAGGGCCGCCTCGCGGGGCGGCAGCAGGCGCGGCGCCACCAGCCACAGATAGACGATCGCCAGGCCGCCGGCCGCAGCGGCCGGCACGATGAACTCGAACATGGAGAATCGTTTGAGCCCCAGGTCGGCGGCGACCGATATGACCAGCAGGTTGGTCGAGGTGCCGATGGTCGTGCTCATGCCGCCGACCAGGGTCAGCAGCAGGGACAGGGACGGGCTCACCGACCACAGTCCGGCCAAGGCCCGGCCGACCGGTTCCAAGGCGCCGGTCCGCACCAGCCCCTGGCCGGCCATCATCAGGGCACATACGGCGATCAGCGCCTCGTGGCCGAACCCGGAGAAGAAGTCGACGGCGTGTAACGTCTCGCCGTCGCGGGTGTACGGGAACACCTCGAAACCGATGGTCAGCACGGCGAGAACGGCCAGGCTCGACGTCTCGAGCGGGATGCTCTCGCGGGTAAACAGGACGAGGGAGATGACGACGAGCGCCAGGACCGCAACGCCGTGGGCGTCCGGCAGGGCGGGAAAGGGCATCGTCAGGGCCTCCTGGATGGGTCGTCGTCGCTGGTCCCGGCCGGATCCATCCGGCCCGCTTGGCGCCCCCTAGGGGACTCGAACCCCTGTTTCCGCCGTGAGAGGGCGGTGTCCTAGGCCACTAGAGCATCGGGCGTTTAATCTGCAACGTATCCTGCATCTATGAGGTAGTTCCAACATTCCTGGGGATCGAAGAGGGCGCAAATGTCGCCGACGGCGCGCCAGAGGGCGTCATAGGTGCGTGCTTTGGCTTTTCGCAGCAGGGTTTTG
>Ga0209680_1000592_pt1 | contig 10375 bp, 7 predicted proteins | sample WorMetLIZISLAND1_FD_187413 | JGI IMG/M metagenome (GOLD analysis project Ga0209680, IMG submission 187413) | Marine gutless worms symbiont microbial communities from Max Planck institute for Marine Microbiology, Germany - Olavius loisae LIZARD... ... | reverse complement strand
TATTAACACTTTGACGCCCACTGTATGCAATTTCTAATTTTTGACATCCGGGCACTCTGACGCTCAGCGCTGGGCTTGAACATTTTTAACGCTGAAAAATCGGTAGGTGGTCATGTTAAAAGGTCTATAGGCCTAAATTTCGTCGTTTTCGAACAGAATCACATTGGCACTTAGATGTAGAACATTTCAGAAAATTAACCTTTAAAATTTCAAATAAAAATTCCAAACGGTTGTTGAGAAAACACTGAAAAACTTTAGGGGCTACTTTATTTTGCCGTATGGATACGCAATCCGTTTGCGATAGTTGGCGATCTTGTTTTGTCGGGAATCATAGGCCAATGTCTTCTTCGCTGACGACGCTCAGTGAAGTAATAGTAAGGCCCTATATGTCTGGTAGGCCTATAAAATACCATTGCTAATGCTAACGCTTAAACGTCGCCGTCGCGAAAATATCCAATTCATCATGTCCTGATGTTTTTACAATGTTCGCCAATGTGAAACCGCTGAGTCGGCGTTAGGCCTACGTATGATATTAAGGTGACGTCATGATGCCATGACTACCCAGTGGCTCAACATCCGTCGACTACAAGGCCACGTGTCTGCGGCAACGCATCCATCATCATGCCATATGACGTCTGTGATGCCTATAGTAACTCCATCTCGACGTATCCTACCCGGTAACATCACCAGACAGAAACAGCCATGAGCGGAATGGTCGCTAACGACGCCACGGGGCTGACACCAGCCAGACAGGACCTCCGACTGCTTCCAGACACACCACTGACGACGCACCGAGGAGGACCTCAGGCACGAAGATCGACCGCCGGCTCACTACGCGACCCAGTCGTTCGAGCGGAGATCATCGGTGACCCACGTATTCGAGCCAGTGTTTCGGCCGCCGCCGTGGGTCGCGATAGTCTGTTCGACGACTCCAGCCCGACACCGATGTCCAAGTACGGCCAGCGACGACAGACTCCACTGGAACAGGGCGACTGTCCGCCAACCGCGATGCCATTCGACTATAACAACCCAACATTTATCGCAGCCGCTCAGCGAGTTGGCCGATATCTCCATCGCTGCTGGATAGACCAATCTCTCGGAGATGTGGTTCTACAGACGGCCGACGGCCAGCTAGTTGCCCACCAAGTGGTTCTTGCGTCCGCCAGCAACATACTCAGCACGCTGTTCAGACAAAAGAGGCCTCCTGGCTCCGACTCGCCCCCGCCGATCGCCCAGCTTGACCTCAAAGACTTCAGTCGCGAGACGGTCGCCGACGTGGTCAACTTCGTCTATGCCGGAGAGTTGGAACTGGACAGTCGTAACATCGGTCCTGTGACGGCCTGTGCTCGCGAGCTGGACTTTGAGACGGTGGTCAGCATCTGTCGCAGTTACCTACTGGACCAGGTCGACCCAGAGAACGTCATTCTACACTACTCGGTCGCCGCTAACAACGACTTTGACGAGGAGCGTGAGAGCCTGCAGATCGTACTCTGCGAAGCGTTTCCTGAGACAGCCAAGTTAGTACAATGAGAACTTCGTTTAAGAAGCATGTGCATAAAGCGACTTTATTAAGAGTTCGATTTTGTTGATGCACTGTGCACAAGTCGCCATGGCCATGCAGATGAACAATTTTTTGACAGAATTAAGCACAGTGGCACACAGGCTGACTACAGCAATATTTACCACACTGTCCTGAATTGAACTATAGAGTCTCCGCAGCCGACATCACAACAAGACACTTAAATGCAACACTTCTGAACTGAATGACAGAGATTTTATAATTAGAAATTTGTACAAATATTCCTACTAATTCCCACTGCACATTATGCTTGTTGTCTCTCCCTTAAGCTGCAGCCCCTTTCGTATTTCAGCATTTTATATTATGTTCCAGTTGCATTTTATTGAACTGACTATGTTGAGATCAGCTAGTTTCACTTGTTTAGATGCATGTTGTTGTCATGGGCTGCGTTTGCCAGTCTTTAATAAAACTTACTTTATGCTAGCAATGATCTTTCTCAACTCAACTGGATATTATTTCAGTAGCCTACCGACGTACACTCAATGCCTCACCGCGGCTTGTCTGAGTTGAGCCCATCATGGCATTATCAATAGTCCGCCTTTAAGGCCCAGCATATCGTGTATCTGCTTACGTTGAATTTAGGCCTATTTGTCTGTTTGTGGTAATATTTTGTACTGACATCGTTGCTTTTGCTTATGCATGTTCTATTTAATAGCTATCTGGCTACAATTTCATTAAACGCACCTACTTTACTGAATCATAACAATGGAGTTGATAACTAAAATGAAGAGTTACGGCTGTATGATGTCTGTTGACAGACACTTCGTGCTCAGGCCAAATAATCTCATACGAAATGATAAACGAAGCTTAACGTGCGTTAACAGTCTTCGTCTAGGCCTACTCTACGTAATCACGCAGTGACGCAGAGAACATAGATATGGGGCTATCTGATGGTGAAAGGATTTTGACGATATGTTTAGTATGTTTAGCCGTTTTGGCACAAATCTTTTGTTTGTAGTTTGTATTTTTGTGGGTGCACCGCAGCTGTTCAAACTCAAAGCCACTTAATTGATTAGCCATTTGCGCATACAGTGTGTGTATTCAACACGTTTTGGTATTCTACTGCAACACGTAGCGAGTGACGTGTGGTGCACGTACGTACGTCACGTAGCGTGTCTGTCGTGTCACGACAGGAACCGTCACTTTCCGTACCTGCCGTACGAGCGTCTCGTGTCGATACTGAAGCGCCCGGAGCTGTGCGCCGACGAACTCGATGTGTTCCTGGCGATTGTGAGCTGGATCAGCGCTCAACGCGTCGAGCGCTTGCCAGCCGCCGCCAGACTCCTGCGTCTGGTTCGGTTCCAACTCATTCCACCCGACCTACTGGCGAGGGAGGTACAGGCAGTCGGGTGGCTCTTCAACAACCACGAGTGCATGGAGCCAGTCTGGGAAGCTTACAGGTACGTATCTCTCTTCCTAGGCGACTGCATACTAATTATCGAACACTAATGCGATGTGACAACATATACAGGGTGGCCCAAAAAATAAGCCACGAAATTTTGCCCCTATCTTTGCTAAATATTGACCGATTTTCAAAAATTTTTCACAGCTGCATTCTGTGAAAAATTGGGATACCACCACACCTTAACTGCGTCGCTACACTACCTTGTGAAATATAAAATGTGTAAAATCCATCAGTATTTGGTGAAAATCTGAACAAGAGTTTGGAGCTTAATTTTTTGGCCCATACTGAATGTTAAATTATGTTTTGTTTTAGATAGACTTTACGTGTTTGTAAACATAAAAAGACGATACTATCGTGCAGGATGGGCCAAAAATTAAGCTCCAAACTCTTGTTCATATATTCACCAAACAGTGATGGATTTCACATATTTTTATATTTCACAAGGTAGTGTAGCGACAGAGTTGAGGTGTGGTGGTATTTTAATAACCACTTTATTACAAATTTTATTACAAATTTTATTACAATATTACAAAATAACCACTTTATTACAAATTTTCCACAGAATGCACCAGTGAAAAAAATTGACAATCGGTCAATATTTGACAAAGATATGGATAAAACTTTGTGGCTTCCTTTTGGGGCCACCCTGTATATTTCAGTGTCGTTTTCAACTTGATTTGTTTCCCGAACACAAAACCACTGTTTGTCGCCTGCGTGTGACTGTGCTTGAGTATGTATGCTTGTCTCTTCATTCAAACCGCAAACATTAGCTACTGAATGCATGATGCGGTGGTTACCGCGATTGATGCGACGTAGCAATTGCAACGTGACTGTATCATCATCGCAGAAATTAACCCATTGACGCCCACTGTTGCCATATGGGTACAGCTATAAAGCATCCTACGCCAGATCGGGTTAAGCCGTCATTTTTAATTTTTGACATCCGGGCACTCTGATGATCAGACCTGAGTTAAAATGACATTGGTGTCGCAAATCTGTCCATGCCGTCAATAAAGATACAATAAAAAATAGTGGGCCTAATGCACAAGCACTGGCGGATGCAAGCATATGAGCGGAGCGGGCAGCTCCCCCTCATAAATAGGGGCTGACGGACGTCAGCACGCAGCAGCCACAAAACACATCAGATATACACAAAAACCCCGACAAAACTACACGTTGATAATAACGCTCGACATTTTGATCGGTATTGCAGACATGTACATCAGTTAGTGTTGTTAGGTCTAAATGTTACTATTATTGACAGAACTATATGTCAGTTTATAACACAAACGTGCATATTTTCCTTTTTGTACCGTTTCATTCAAATCCTTAACTTTTGGTCCCCCTTTTGTATAAAAGTGTACAAAAAGCTTTTCAGCTTCATCGGCTACGCCCACTTACCCCAACCGGGGACTCCGCCACTGTATGGACCTATCTATCCGCCCCCCCCTCGGCTCGCTCTACAGGCGCTCGCCGTATAGTCCGCCCCTTTGATAAATCTCGGATCCGCGCCTGTGTACAACTGACACGCACGTGCTTTGGTTTCTTTATCGTGCAAATAACTGAAACTGTGTGTGTAGGAAATTCGCACTCGATCTAATCTTGCAAAAGAATTGCCTCGCTTTGTTATGTTAAACATTGTCTCCGCAATGTTTAGACCGAGAGACAGTGCATTTGACTGTGTACTGTGAAAACGTGCTAATTCCGTAATATCGCCATGTCACTTTCTTTCACACTCCATGCAATCATTTACAGGAACTCGACGGCTCACCGTGTTGTATTGACGTGCAGGCTATTTAAATATTCGACGTCCAATCAATCATGTTCCGTTATAGCAGACTTGTACGCAGATGCCGGATGGCGCCGCTTGAAGGAACACATTGTACGCGTGGTCAGACATAGACTCACTCGGTCCGAGTCTTGTGGGACGTATACACCGAACACCGTAGGCTGCAATCCACTCCCGGAATAACAACTTATCGCTGATCGGCGCTGCGGTCGGAGCGGTTTTTAGCCGACCGTTTCCTACTAACGGTAGCGCTTATGCTACAGTGTTGCATCTGTCTGTTTGTCGTCTGTGACATATGTATCGTGGCTAAACGGTGTGTCCCAGAGCAAAAGTTACTGTTGACAGACTATAAGAAGTTGTATATGAGGAATCGATTGGTACCAAAATGAATGACCTTGACTTTTGTTTAGAGGTCGTTCAATGTCATATCAATCATTGCGTCACATTATATGATCGTGAGCAAATTACCGGTACCTCGGACTTAAGTAATTCCTATGTGTGGAGGGTTTTATGATAAGTAGGCCTACCTGGATAAAACACTGCCAAGAACGACCGAACCAGCCCGTAGTCCAATACACTTCGTTTTATCATTTAAAGACCTTTCCATGTACATGTTACTATTTGATCACTCGCTCATTGTGCCAATTTGTAACGACTCGTTGGTCTGTATAACCACTAGCCACATCGAGTTCGCTGGTGATTGACAGTTGAGATGTTATTCGTGTACTGCAGGTTTCACGCATTGCTGTCGTCTGGTAGCCCTCAAGTCAACTGCATGCCAGTCCAACCATTGCGTAACTGTAATCTACAGATGCCACAACTGTCTACACCTCCAGCAGCATCAGTCGATCTCCGACAGTCATTGGTCACTGAGTGATAGACAGGAGCCAGCATCACTCCAGCATGTGATGATGATGATGTCAACACTCAACTCCAAGCAATATATTACGTGACCACAACGCAGACACTCGACCCTCTCTCTCTAGGGTGTACGGTCATTTGGGCGACAAGACGTTTGGGCGACAAAAGTAAATCGTTAAATCTAGGACAGCCGCACAGGCCATGGTCGTGTACGCGATCATTAGCAGTAATTATCTGCTTCAGCACACATTTTAGCAAGGTTCATAGACGCTTCAACAACACCGACGTCACAATGTTGTGGTGTTAACAATAATTTTACTTTAGCCTTTATACTGCGTACATTTTGGTCAGTGCTAACTATAAAATTTAGTTAGCATTTGAATAAACACATTGTAGTGTCTGCAAGTTAAGCTATAAGGCAGCAACTCAAGTGAAAAACTGATAAACTAAACAATTGTTACAAATAGACGCAAGAAATACGTGACAATTCGCCAAAAACGTCAACGTAGCACATAAACACAAAAAACTTTACTAATATGTTACAGCTTTTTAATATGAGCCTCGATCCGTGCTCCACATCTTTCAACGTTGATCGCATGCTTTCCTTAGCTGCTGCTTAGTGCTAATAATGGCACTAATAACTCCTAATGATGGCGTGAACGACCCAAACTCTGCGGCTGTCCTAGATGTAGCGATTTACTTTTGTCGCCCAAACGTCTTGTCGCCCAAATGACTGTAGACCCTCTCTAGCCTCCCCTAGTAACATGTCGCATAGCACGCCCGGCTCCATCTTGTCATCGGTGCTATACTGCTTTGTTTTGAGAAGATCACGTGAAACTTTGCGCACAACGCATTTGTTTCACCGTCCACCAACGTATCACATTTGACATCATCTGATAACTTATGTTGTATACCAAATAATTCAGTTAAAACACGAAATTCCCCATGACGACAAAACAGTAATAGTTATAATAGACTTATACGCGATGACCGAAAACTGCCGCGAATACTTAGTTGACTCTAACATTCCAGAAACACCTAACGAATCTGACGTGTTAAATGTAGTGATATGCATGTAAAAAGCAGATTACAAAGTCTACCACTAAATCGAAATCACAGGCTTATATGTATACACCATAATAGAAAAAGATCTTCACCTGCTTAAGCTTTTTAGTCCACGTTAAACTCTCTTACCGTAGGCCTATAATATCGTATCTCAAAGAACGTTTAATAGTGAATCAGCACAAACAATGGCATACAACAGCGTATATGTTGTATTTCAGTGGACGGCGCTGCTTGTTTCAACTGTAGTGAATAAATAATGTTGAAAGTCGCCTAAGGTTGTCGCGTGTAGATTAGCCTGCGCTTTGAGTTTGTTGACAGTCATCTTGCCCGACAGAGCGGCTTCAGTAGATGAAATATGTAATTCGCACGTAAATCGGAGATCTGGGGCCGACTGCGAATGTCGGAGAGAAATTGAGCGATCACCAGACGAGACGTCATCACAGACTGGCGTTGTGCTAAACCTCGTACGTGATGTGCCCGTCAGTTGGTAGATTGGTTTGATACACGCACGGCGCCGGGGCTGCAGACTCACTCCTCGGTATCATGGCTCTACCACTACAGACACGTTTTCGGAACACGTTGTTTTGTTTTCGATTTTTTAATGAAAGTGCGTTTTGATTAACGTTTTTTCGACGTGTTTTAGGGTAATTGTTTTATAAGTCCACCGTAACGCAGGTACATTGGACTATTAAAATGATAATTAAAAGTGTCAAACATCCTTCAGCTGACATCTTGTGAGCCTATACTCTGTGGTTCCTATAGTGTACAGTCTCTGCAGCCCCGTTGTTCTGGTTTCATTAAAACTAACATGCACTGAGTTTCCGAAACTTCTACGAGATCACCCTATCGCAGGCCTCGAATGAAGGTGGGTATGGAATCGTTATTTATAGCAAGGAAGCCGTAAATGATTCGATCTCGCTGTGAAGTGAAGATGTCCGATGCTGTTACAACACGAACTCGAGCAGACATCATTGCGATCAGTTCGGTACCGGAATAAGTCGACCGCGCTTCTATCTATCGGAAGACCCGAGAGACCAATGCACGTAAGATCGATGAATATTTCACCGGGACATGCTACGCCGCTGCGTTACAAACATACGTAGAGTGCTTTTTTCCGGCCGACATAATGTTCTTCGACAGAACGGGAGAGGGAGAGAGAGATGGATGGTCGACAAGGGACATGAAATTACATTGACGGTCGCTTGCGGCCACTGAAGGATCATCGTGTATGGCCAGGCAACGACTACGACGATATTATGACGACAACGATTCCCGTTACGACCGAAGATCGTGTTTGGTAGTCGCTGCCGAGCTGTGAACATGAAATCAGACAGATTTAATTAGGCTATACGTATCCGGAGATTACTTTCAACTGTGATGACAAGAAACGCAGGTTTCTGGTATAGCATACGTTAGACTGGTAGACTATTGACAGACAGACGATATGATACGATACGATAATGTAGGCTAGTGGGGCCGACCTTTTCGCTCCATTCCACTCCGAGTCCTGCCATCTACGATGGGCGATCAAAAAGTTCTCGGCCAGACCTATACTCTGTCCACAAAAAACTATAACCCTAGAAAATGTACGACAGAAATGTCAGATACAAACGCATCCTAACCAAATTGCGTGTGCTTGATTATGAATATATTTGCGACAGAATTGCCAAATTTCATAAGAAAATATTATTTATTACACGAGTTATTAATATCCAAATATTGACGACGAAATTTTTCAGTTTCCAATATAGCGTTACATACTGCAGTCAGGCACTCAGGCATCCAGCCCACAGCGCACGTGAGACAGTGCATCTGCTAACTCATGAAACACCAGACCTCATCACTCCAGCTCTGTGGCCAGCCAACAGTCCTGATCTTAACCCAGTCGACTACCAGATTTGGTGGAAGCTGCAGGATCGTGTGTACCGCAGCCAGATTCGTGACGTCGACCAGCTGAAGTCTCGCCTGATCGAAGAGTGGGAACATTTCCACCAGGTGGTCATCGATAAAGCGGTCAGGCAGTGGCGTCCACGTATTGGAGCTTGCGTTCGACTTCGAGCACACGGTGGATATATGAGTGGATCGAATGAGCCGTTGCGGAGATATGGCCATTCGAAATTGCCTGCCGCCAACTTGGATTTGATGTAACCGGAAATAGCGCCATTCGATCCGCCGACCATGAAAACCCTAGAACCAAACATGAAGCGTTTCGGATCACCCGTTGCGGACATATGGCCATTCGCGTATCTTGGGGACATATGGAACCCCCATTTTGGGGGAAGAGGTCGTACGGGGTCAGCGATGGCACCATTCGAAAGAGCGATGGTGGTTTCCTATGCTCTTGTGACCGTAGCGCTATCTGTAACCATTCGGTCGCAGTTTGCGATCGAATGTCTCTGACGCTCAAATCAACAGGGGGTGGGTCACTTTGGGCCCAAATTTCCGGTTGCTCCCCTTGGAGTAGACCCGTGATGTTTGGGTCTGCAGAGAGCGAACATCCCAGGCTAACTAACCGTAAAATTATCTGCGAAGAATTCCAACCTATGTGATCACAATCCACCAACGTTACAGACGGACGGACGGACGGACGGACAGAGAGACAGACGACATGCGATCGCAAGACCGCACTTTGTACTAAAGTGCATCGCGCGGTAAAAACTGTTGAATTAATATGCAGTCCATAGGAACAAACTTCCGTAGAATTGACAGCGAACGTTAGACGGTCTAAGTCGACTTTCAGTAACAGTCTGCGTATGTACGGTGCATTACGCAGACGATGCTTGAGGGAACAGTCATGGTTCTAGTGCTTAAAGTGTGGTACCGAGGCCGCGCGCTGAAGCGGAACTGCGTAGCGGGAAACATTAGGACCGATCAATATCGGATTGGGACGGGCAGGTCAGTGGAACAGTCAGACTTAACCCACGATATGGTCTGGTGGCTGGGCGAACGCGTTGTCGATGTCGGAGAAATGTTGTCAGATAACTGCAGCCGGTTGACGCGCGTGACGCTGGCTGTCGTCGTTGAGTCTGTTTCGCGCCGTTAACTCTGCGACACATAACGTATCGTACACGTAGGCTACGACAGTCATCGTCCCACTTTGATGTTTACGACGTACTCAGCCGCTACCGAACGAAAAATAGCAGCATCTTTTTACTAGCGCGAACTATGCCGATCGACAGGAGACTGGTTTGCAACTTTGCACTACTACCGGATGATGGTACGGAAGGTCATTGTCTCTCCAAGGGAAGGGGAAGGGAACAGTGGCATTCCGGCCGCATTGCCGCGGATCTTGTCAAATGTCTTTGATCTCTTGTTTACACTGTTTACACTTCTGTTGCAGCGGCATCATCATCCTCATCATCATATTTATTTTCCGATAATAACACAACAAAAAATCACAAAAATAGCCGTACAATCGGAGGGCTGCCAGAGAAGCCTTACAGCTCACTGACTGGCCGCCCAAGTAAAAAAATAAATTGTGCACAAATACAATAAGGGTACAAACAGAAAACAAAAAACAACGCTGTGCAGGTGCAATAGGCCATGAGAAACGGAGAAAGGTAACTAAACTGTTTATGAAACCTGACATATTTGGCTGGGGCCAACAGTATGACCAGTAGAACTCATATATAGGCAGATAGATGGATGATAGTTTATCTTAAGTCATCAATGACAC
>Ga0209680_1000590_pt1 | contig 10383 bp, 4 predicted proteins | sample WorMetLIZISLAND1_FD_187413 | JGI IMG/M metagenome (GOLD analysis project Ga0209680, IMG submission 187413) | Marine gutless worms symbiont microbial communities from Max Planck institute for Marine Microbiology, Germany - Olavius loisae LIZARD... ... | reverse complement strand
CAGTCGCGGATCCGCTCTATACAGGTTGCAAGCCGGTCCATGGCATCGACGTGGTCAGTGGCTGGTGTGCTGATGTAGACCTGCGTGTCGTCGGCATACGTGTGACCTGTGAGACCGTCTGTGTTGCTGCATTTGATATGCACAGTGTACATGTGTGAATTAGCTTCATGTTTTGTTGTTGATCTGTATCACTCTCTGTCTCTCTCTCTGTCTGTCTGTGTCTTCCTGCCTTTCTATCTGTCTCTGCCTGCCTGTGTTCTGTATACGAGTATGAGCTACTTTGAAATTCGAACAGTTTTTTGTGTACATTTCCTCTTTTTTGCCATGAAAACAGCAAAAACAGATGCCAGCAACTTTTGACGTCTATAATTACGTCATTATTATGGCACATAATTTGATGTTCATGTAATGCAATACTGTTTACAACGTGGTGCAACCTTTACTAATCTGTGCAGAGAAAGCTGTACTCAAACTCGTGTCAATGTGAACGTGGCGTCAGATTGGTTAATGTCTGTGTAGTGTTTACGTGTGTGTTAACAATACAGATGGTGAAGTGAGTGCTGACGGGTTGGATCAGTTCACTGAGAGTCTGTCAAAGTTCACCTGCTACAGCTCACTACGTACACTGGCGTCGCTCACCTACGCCACCGACATATACAACACGTCCAGCATTGTCTCCAGGTGAGACGGGAAACTTACCTGTCTTATCAGTGAATGATGTGTCCCGATGCACCTACCTGTGTGCCTTGTGGGATTTGATGCACGTAATGTAATGTTAACGAGACAATAGAGCGGCAGAAAGCTACTACAAGTGCGCTTTACAAAGTTAGTAGGCTGCTGTTCCATGCTCTAGAATGACTGAAAACAGGTTGGTCTTTAGATGTGTTCTAAAGGTGCCAGAAGATGTGCAGTCGGTGACGAATTGAGGAAGACTGTTCCATGCACTTCCGCACTGCCTTCGCAGATCGTGAACCTGTACTGAACTAAGTGGGCACTGGCATGTGTTTGTTTTAGTTTTTTCTTTTCGTATTTATTTTCTGGCTACGTGTGCTAGATAAAGCTGATCACTCAGCTTTTGAGTCCACGTTAAACTCTTCTTTCGTATCGTATCGTATCACGCACGAGGTCTGGTGATGGTAAAAGCTCCTCGGGTCTTGTTGTAAGTGCACTCCTGCTGCATGTGCCAGTCCAAACTTGAGTTAGTTATCTCTTACATAGTTCTTGGAGCATTTAGGCTTGCGTGATGAGGTGGGTTTTGAGTCCATCAGTAAACTGTCTGCAACTGATGGAGGATGAGTGAAGAGAGGTGTAGTGAAGAGAGTTGAGAGTAGAATGTGAGAAACTTCTGCAACTAATACACTGTGACGGACTAATTATTTCACGATGTATATGTATGCAGCATAGAGTTTGACCGAGACTGCGACTATTTTGCCATTGCCGGCGTCACAAAGAAGATAAAGGTAATTAATTATCTACGCTGTCGTCGTCATTATCGATATTGGTTTCATTTCAGACTGCTTTTATTGTTTGTGTCCACTCGATCTACCACTACCGAATGTGGCATGTTGCAGAGATATAGTCAACGTCACGAGAGTCCAGGCCAACGACCAGGGTTGTAGTCTCGGTCTCGAAAGTCTCGGTCTCGAGGCGGTTTTTGAACGTCTTGGTTGTCTCCGTCTCGATACCGTCACTCCAATGTCTCGGTATCGTCTCGGTCTCGGCATTATACGTCTCATTTACAACCCTGCCAAGGACATAACTGGCCGGCCTTGAGGCCGTGGCCACAGCCGCCACGGCCTCAGCCTCAAAGACTCCGCATAATGCAGCATGTTTTTGCCCAAATTCAATGGCTCTTCGATTATTGTTTACATTCACTGCATAAAATCAGATGTGAATGTGAAACTATAAATAAGTAACAACTCTGGATTTCACAGATTGACAGATCCAAGCTGTCTCTTGCCTTGTCAGTTTACCAGCTGACTGACTTGCTGCATTTCTCTCCGATTCATTCCACAGATGGCGCCACAGAAAATGTGTCGTACAGCAACTGCGTCAGTGTTGTCAAATTCATTCATTCATTCCCAGCATGCAACACTAGGAGTGCATAGCGCCAAACGTAGACATCAGTCTCCACAGTGGATGATTCTGAGCCACGTCAATTGTTTCATTCAGGGAAAGGTTATTGGATTTCAGGTCCTGCTGGATAGTCTTCATCCATGTAGTACCAGGGCGTCCTGGTGGTCTCATCCAGTTCTCCAAAGGGGGAAGCTGTTTCTTGGCATCTGTTTCGTAGTTCAGCCAGTAGTTATTCTTTACTGTCCTGTCATATATGAAGATGTCCTTTCTATGTGTTGTTTCCACATATTGTTGTCAAAATTGTTCTTCATTTATCTGTTTATCGAATGATGTATTTAGCATCTTCTACGCTATGACTATGCAACTGTTGATAATCGTTGAATGCATGTTGGTATGTGAAGGTGTTTGAGTATGCCACTGTCATCCGTGATCAAGTCGATATACACTATCCCGTCTCTGAGATGCTCTGCAACTCTAAAATTAGGTACCAACAATTACGTCACTACAATGTGCCGCTATTCTTTATTTAAATGCATGAGATGTTTGCCTTTTAGCCGACTGTACTTACAGTCGTGCTTTTGCTACAGTGTTGCATCTGTCTGTCGTCTGTCTGTCACGCATGTATTGTGGCTAAACGGTGCATCTCACCGAAAAACTGCCCAAAGAAGCAAATAGGAAATGGCATGGGAATATAATGATCACGTGCCCGATGACGTCACGTGACCCCGAAAGGTTAAGGTCATGACCCCATTATGCTTAGAGCCCAATATCTCAGAAACAGCTGGAGATGTTATTTAGCAACGAATCGCTAATTACTAGATAGTCTGCTGTGTGGCAGTACGGTCGGCTATCCTAGCGACAGCTTGGCTTCTTGTTGCCATCGGCATCATCATGAACGAATAGATATAGGTGGCATAATGTCAAATGACTGCTGGGCACTGTACAAAATATGAAATGACAAGAGAACATGATGTAACAGTTAGTCAGTAAGTAAAGATTGTTGTGAGTGGACGGAGCTGTTCACAAAACTTTGAGAACCCTAACCCTAGATTGCGCCTGAAATCTGTCGGTAATGGTGACATCCTGATATCTGACGGTGGTAAACTGATCCATGTTCGTACGGCGACATTGTGAAATGCTCAGTAGCTGGCTGTAACGTTTCGTGTGTTAGAACGTGTGTTTATAAAAGTCTCGTAAAAGATGGTTTATATGGTCTAGCTTATGGATTCAGCTGGCTAGAAAGCATCCTGTGCCAGATTGGGTTAGCCGTCATTTGTAATTTTTGACATCCGGGCGCTCTGACGCTCAGGGCTGAGCGTCAGAGCGCCCGGATGTCAAAAATTACAAATGACGGCTTAACCCGGTCTGGTACAGGATGCTTTCTAGCTAGCTGTATCCATATGGCCACAGTTGGCATCACAGGGTTAACATCAAGTATGCCAGTCAATTAGCATGTGAATTATGCTGTTGATGCTGGCTGTTAGTGGGCTGCCTATTGCCAAGACATGAAATAGCTGGCCAGTGGAGTAGCGCTGTAGCAACTTAACATCGTTATTATCACTGCGGCAGTGAAAGTGTTATTGGAAGCAAACATTTCTGTGCTGCAGTGTAGTTCACTGGTGGTGCTGGTGTTTTTCTGTGCTTTCGTGTAGTTCGGTGATCTGGAGTTCCTATCACAAGAGCATGCTGGCCAGTTCGGACTACGAAGGCACCGTTACGTTATGGGATGCCTTCGTCGGTGCCAAAACCCGCGTCTTTCAGGTTTGACATTAGTTCACAATCTCAGTTGCCGTGACGAATGAGTTCCTGGCTGATGTGAATAGCATTCCAATACTACAGTCCTGCTGGTCTCAACTGATGGACCTTTCGGCTGCCGGCCGGAGATGGTAGATCAAACAAATTGTTGTCAGTGGGGCAATTTGTATGGTGAGGGGGCTTATGTGAGGTGTATGGGGAAGGGGGTTTATGTTATGAGGGGAAGTCGGCTGTGTGTGTAGGTTTTATGCGAGGAGGGGAAGTTGGCTGTGTTTGGAAAGTTGTTTTATATGTGTAGGGGAAGTGGCCTGTGTGCAGGAAGGGGGCTTATTTGAGGAGGGGAAATGGACTGTGTGTGTGAATGGGGGGTTTTATGTAATAGGAGGGGATTGATCTGTTATATCAGGAGCACGAGAAGCGCTGTTGGAGCGTCGACTTTAACCGCTGTGATCCCAAACTGCTGGCGTCTGGTTCCGACGATTCTAAAGGTATGATTACTTTACAATCAACTCTCTGCCAATGACTGGCTCCTTTCTCAGTGTATTATTGCCGCTTTAGTTGCCCATGATGTGTGACTTGTCAGTTGTCACATCTGACTGTGCTTGTTTCTATCTGTTTCATTGCAGTATACAGCGTCGTGGATACGTGCTAATGGGTGCGTGTATTCCTAGCCGTTCTTGTTTACCAACCGTGTAGAAAATTGCACGTCATTTTTCTCGCCCGGTTTAGCCCAGGTAAGTACAATTTCCAACTGGTCAAAAGCCGTGGAACGACTGCTGTGGAGTTGGGGTCTGCCTTGGTTCAGCCAATCACATTACAATGAAACCGGGTCGAGTCACACTTTTCAACATTTACCCAGCTACAAAGTAGCTGACCGGTTAAAACTAACTGTTTACGTGTAGTTTTTTCACATTTGCCCGACAGTCTGGAACTCGTCGCCAGACGAACTTGGACAAATTCTGACAGTTTTGATCGCTTTAAATGATTCTTGAAAACATTTTTCAGCCGTTACTAGTGCCCCCGGGACATTAGAGGTTTTCCAAGAGGATGGGCTATATAAATGTGCGTTTTACTTACTTTCAACGCCAGAATGCGCCCAGTATATCTGTTGCTGTTTGCCTCGTTGTTGTGTGACGCCGTGGATTGACGGCCGTGAGATGGCACGACAGTACGTCAGTGGGTGGATTGTTGGTACAGTGAAGCTATGGCATACTAACGTCGAACACTCGGTGGCGTCGCTGGAAGTGAAGGCGAACGTCTGCTGTGTGAAGTTCAACCCCGACAGTCGGTTCCATCTGGCGTTTGGCTCAGCTGGTCAGTAACTTCCTCCCGGTGTTCAAACCTTTGATCGGTTAACACTGCTGTCGTGTATGGTGGAATTGACGATAGATGGATTTGATTCTGTGTGAATGTGAGTGAGTGAGTGAGAGTGCTTATATCCGGCGCTTACATCCGCAGCTCAAACGAACTAAAAAAGCCGTAAGTAATCGTTTATAGTGTTCAAAGACAATGTCTCTCCTCTGGATCTGTATTGGTAGGTTGTTCCATAGTCGTGGTCCGGCTCAGAGAAACTCCTGTCGCCAATCTGTGAGAGTGTAGTCTTAATAGCATTTGTCTTTGTTTGTGATCAGCCTAACTTCCAGCAAGTACTGAGAACTACTGAGGTGAGGTCGGAGTTAAAGAGGCGACTACGAGATGGAGAACAGTAGTTTACGCCACAGAAACGTGGACGTGACTGTTATCGTTTGAAATGTGATATAAAAATAGTTAGTAAAAATCAGGGTCGGACTGAGCATCGATCCAGCCACGAAGCGGTTGTCATTGTAGACCACTGCATTCACTACTACGACTTGCGACAGACCAAGGAGTCGCTCCACGTGTTCCGAGGTCACCGCAAGGCCGTGTCATACACCAAGTTTGTCAACTGCAACGAGATCGTTTCCGCGTATGTAGTCGTGTGCTGCAATGAAATTGTCCACTCGTGGCCCGGGAGCTGTGGATTAGTGGCCGAGGAGCTGTGGATTAGGGCCAGTGTGTAAGTGAGTGAGTAACACAGTAACCGCCACCAGACTGGGAATGCATTTACAAAAGTGTAAAATATATAAAACAGATAATCATAATGGTGTGAAAGGCCCCTAAATGCACTACATGGTATTTCTACAGCAAGTCGTCTGTCCGTCTGTGACGTTGAGGTATCGTGGTCACATAGGTTAAATATACTTCCAAAATAATTTTATGGCTGATTAGCTTAGAGTGTTTACTCTATGCAGAAATTGTGACTTTTATTACCGGTAATCAGTTTACATTAAATCAAAACTAAGACAGAAAAGGCCATTAAGTTTGACTTGTATAGAGTCGTGTGAAGTGTGAAGAAACTTGTCACATGAGGACGTTTATGGGTGAACATCTGTAGCTGAAAATAAGTAATTAAGTAAGTAACAGTAAGGGATTTATATAGCGCTAAAGTCTAAGAAGAGAATCAGGGCGCATTATAGGTGGTCGCTAGGGGTCAGGATAGGCTGAATGAAAGTAGTACGTCTTAAGATGACGCCTGAAAGTAGATTGTGTTTGGGATTGGCGGACGTGAAGAGGTATGGAGTTCTGTATTTGGACGTTGAACTGCTTAGTTTCATGTTGTGATGAGTTTGTTCCGTGTCGTCACGTGACATATAATCTCACGCTGTGTCGTCTGTCAGCTCGACTGACAGTCAACTCAAACTGTGGCGACTCAACGCAAAGCCGTCGTGTGTTCGTACTTTCCGCGGTCACGTCAACGAGAAGAACTTCGTCGGTCTCGCAACCGACGGAGATTACCTCGCATGTGGTCCGTCTAATCTCCATTATATACCCCAAGCTTCGTTGGCTCTTTACTTGTGCCTAGTTGACTCAAAGGTCTGCAAGTAGGTCAGTAAGGGCATTTCTGTAGTGCAGTAAGATCAAGGAGTCGCTGGAATATCAAAATCTCGATCACTCAAACAAAACCATTTCTAACACTCGACATAGTTGCAGTATAGTGTGTATGTCGCTATTGCAGTTGTCTAGCCACATTTCCGTTCCTACGTTCAAAGCAAGGCAGCTTGATATAACACAGGCGCTTTAGCGGACAAGTAGGGCTGCCGCGGGTACCCGGGTAGCCGGGTAATAAATTACCCGGGTAATTTTTTACTACCCGCCGCTGCCCGGGTACCCGAACAAAAACAAATCACTGCAAATGTGCTATATATTAGCGCGATTTTTAACAGAATTTATGGAATCCGAATATCGATTTATCGGATATTCGGAGTAGGAGTAACAGGACCAAGATCGTCGAAAATTTTGCCCATAACTCATCACCAATGAAATTTATGATAGTGAGTGACATTTTCTGTATTTAATTTTTAGGCCTATACTTATCAGTTTCTTAACATACCAGTATGCATACAGCATAAAAGCAAGCCTCTGTATATTGCGTCATTATTTCTGATGTAAAACAAGACGAAAGCCTAGCTAACGCTAAGGTACATATAAGCACGCAACAGCAGTGCATGTATGAAGGCCCCTAGCGAAGAAATCTACGGCAAATCAACGCACGGAACATAACGTTGACTTGAAGAGTACATCCAGTGGCTAAAGATGAAGGCATAGCGACATTATTTCTAATGCATAGGGCCTAACTCAAAAACCAAACGGCAGTATCATAAGTTTATTTCATATTTTTCAATATTTTAACAGCAAATAAAAAATGTATGCACCAATATTGGTATTAAATTGAATAAGATTACATAAGCCTCTGCAGTTATAGGGGTTATGGGCTATATATGGGCCATATACTATCTTTATTTACTTACTTACTACTTCCGTTTCCGGAGGGTACCCGGCAGGTACCCGGGTAATAAATTACCCGAGTACGGCAGCCCTACGGACAAGTGATGTTCCTAGCGGACAAATTTCAAACTACACTTGATAATGTAAGGTCTATATCGATGCTGTATATGTTGTAAACATGGTATAGAGAGAAATGTAGGATGTTTAGCTGACCATACTAACGGTAGCGCTATTGGTACAGCGTTGCGGCTATCTGTCGTCTGTGCGGAATGTATTGTGGCTAAACGGTGCGTCCTAGAGCAAAAGTTACTATTGAGAGCCTATAGGAAGTCGTATATGAGAAATCAATTAGTACCAAAATGATTAACCTTGACCTTTGTTTAGAGGTCATATCAAGGTCACGTCAACCATTGCGTTACATTTGACGTTGAATATCTCAGAAACCGTTAGTGATAGATGCTTGGTTCTCCAAAGGACCACCAATAAGAAATGGCATATGGGCTATCAAACAGTCACATGACCGATGACATCACGTGACCCCCGAAGGTGCTGTGAGGCAGTTCGGTCAGCTATCCTAGCGACAGTTTGGCTTCTTGTCTTATTTGTAAAACATTTCTCTTCTGATACCAACATATCATTTCGCATATATAAAGCTAATATTATTATTATAAAAAAACTTGTGACATGCGACACACAAGCTGTATAACCTTCGTTTGCTGATAATACTGTGGGCCTAACTCAAAAACCAAACGGCTGTGCGGAATGTATTGTGTCTATATCGATCCTGATCCTAGTTTCAATGATGTCCGGCAGATGGCTACCGGGATTGTATAGTGTGTAATGGTTTTGTTCAAAGCCACTGGTTATGTGCGAATGGTTGTGAGCCCCGTTTAGTGTTCAGAGGTCACTGTTCACTTCAGTTGAGTACCATCTTAGAGCAATGCGTTGCACTGGACCCAATCAGCATTTCTGTGATTGTTGGACAAACCATCACCGCTGGCTGCCGTTATGAATGCTGCACTGGGGTATACTAGCACAAGGGATTATGGGATATGTTGTCGTTTGGTGGACATTGGCCATTATTAGCTGTCGTCATTAACTGCCATTGATAATACAGTAGTGAGAACTAACGATTGACTGTTCTATGGCTGCAGGCAGTGAAAACAATTCGTTGTACGTCTACTACAAGGGTCTTTCAAAACGTTTGCTTACTTACAAGTTTGACACCCTGCGCAGTGTCATGGTAAGCTCTCGTTCAGCATTACACATAACATGTGAGATAGAGGCATGAATACATACATTTAGTAAGAACATTTACTGAATTGTAATTACTGGGTGATGACTGATAGTAAAGTAAAGTAAAGTATACGTCGATTTGTATAGCGCATAATGTGCGATACCTCTAATGCGCTCGTGAGATCACTTGTCATATGGGATCACTCACACAGTGTTACCTGTCACCCGACAGAGGTGATTCTCACGCCTTTACCCCCAGCATATTGCCGGTACTCATTTATCGACCCCGGAAGGATGAAAGGCTGAGTTGACCTAGGTGGCTGGTTATACCAAGATGGTTTACCTGCAGACAGTCACCCATCCAAGTATTAACCGGGCCCGACGTAGAGTAACTCCGTTGATCGAGACCAACACGCTGCCACTGAGCCAGGCCACCACCTGATACCAGCCGTCTCTCCTCTCCGTGATGTACCAAACAGTGTCTGTTTCTGTCTTTCTGCGTCTGTGTCTGTCTCTCTATGTCTGTGTCTGTCTTTGTCTGTATGCTGTAGTCTGAGAAGAGGGAAGAGGAGAACTGTGAATTCGTCAGCGCCGTCTGTTGGCGAACGGTGAGTCTAGTCTAAGTCCCCTTGTTGTGACGGCTCGTCTTATGAACACCCCAAAATGTCACAGGACATTGCAGAAAAAGTTGATCATATTCTGCAGCATGTTGCCAGGAAGTCGATTTCCGCTAAACTATCATCAGCTTTTTTCTGATGTTTGCCGTTTCGTATGTGTGCGATATTGACATGACAGAAATGTGAAAAAAGGATTTTAAAACAGCAAATATTGATGTTAAAAAACTAGTTTGTCACTCCAGTGAACTGTGCAAAATTATTGTTTGTTAGTCTCATCAATGACACCTGTTGTAGTTTCTTTACCATTGTTGTCAGTTATGGTGGACGACAGTGTTAGTTTTTGCCGTCATTTGCACACCAGTTGTTGACAGTTTTCAGACGCCTTGTCTCGTCTGTTGGCCGACTCAGTCAGTGACACAGACACAGAGATAGAGAGACAGACAGAGACACACACAGAGACACCTGATGCAGTGGAGTCATTGAGTTGAAGTTGATTTGTTGTTGATGTTAGAACTCAAACGTGGTCGTTGCTGCAAACAGTCAGGGAGTCATCAAGGTCAGTTGGTCTCTAACTCTCATCACTACACTACTTCCCTCCCCCCTCTCTGTCTCATATAGACATGTACAGTTCTCACCAGCTCCAGGGCTTGAAGTGGACGGTATACTCCCGTATGGTACACCGGCACTTCTTTCGTCGGCTTGAAATCATACCGCCAATTCTTTTTGGCCGACTACCATACCGGTATGAAAATCTTTTAAATTGCTATGTCTAGATGCATTTCCTAGGCGCAAAATATGCCCAAAATGTGTTTGCGGCTCCGTCCAGGACCCGACTGTGAGCTTACAGCACTCCCCAGACACTCTAGCTAGATTTAAGGAGCCTACTTCTAAAGGG
>Ga0209680_1000589_pt1 | contig 10392 bp, 9 predicted proteins | sample WorMetLIZISLAND1_FD_187413 | JGI IMG/M metagenome (GOLD analysis project Ga0209680, IMG submission 187413) | Marine gutless worms symbiont microbial communities from Max Planck institute for Marine Microbiology, Germany - Olavius loisae LIZARD... ... | reverse complement strand
GATCAACGGCCTCTACAAGGCCGAGGCGATCCACCGTCTCGGCCCCTGGAGGAGTATCGAACAGGTCGAAATGGCAACCCTCGAATGGGTCGATTGGTTCAACAATCGGCGCCTCCTCGGCCCGATCGGACACATCCCGCCCGCCGAGGCCGAAGCGCGGTTCTATGCACAAACCGAAGATCATGCTATGGCTGCATGACTCAAACAAAACCGCCTCCGGCAAACCCGGGGCGGTTCAATCGCTATGCCAATTTCCGACAAGAAAGACACCGTATGGAAGAAAGCCAAGCCGATCAGGGGCAAGGATCCCTCAAAATACCGGCAGGACCCCTACGGTAATGAGATGCATTACGACAACTATGGCAAGGAATCGGCAAAAGGGTGGGAAATCGATCACATTAAACCCACGGCCCGAGGCGGGAGCGATGCGACCGTCAACCTGCAAGCGCTGAACACCCAGGTCAACCGCCAGAAAGGCGACTCGCTCAAGAAGAAGAGCCGCCATTCAAAGACCTGAGAGTGGCTTCATGGAATTCCGGATCGCGGACACCTTCACAGACAGCCTCGCCAAGCTGACCGGTCAGGAACAGAAGGCGGTCAAGACCACTGCCTTTGACCTCCAGCTCGACCCCGCCAATCCGGGCATGAAATTCCACAAATTGGACCGCGCCAAGGACCCGAACTTCTGGTCCGTCCGCGTGAGCGCGGACATCCGCCTGATCGTTCATCGCTCGCCTTCTAGCCTCTTGCTCGCCTATGTCGATCACCATGACGCCGCCTATCGCTGGGCGGAACGCCGCAAAATCGAACGGCACCCAAAGACCGGCGCGGCGCAATTGGTCGAAGTGCGCGAGACCGTCGAGGAGATCACGATCCATCGGCCGGTTGAGGTGGAGGCTCCTCCCCCCGAAAAGCCGGCGCTATTTGCTGCTATAGCCGACGATGACTTGTTGGGTTACGGCGTCCCGTCCGAATGGCTGGACGATGTAAAGAAGGCCAGCGAGGACACTCTGTTTGACTTGGCGGATCATCTTCCGCAGGAAGCCGCTGAGGCCTTGCTCGACCTCGCCACCGGCGCGACACCGCAAGTTCAAACAGCGGTAGCCGACGATACTGACCCATTCAGTCACCCCGACGCGCAGCGGCGGTTCCGTATCCTGACCAACGTCGAGGAACTGGAGCGGGCGCTCGAGTTTCCTTGGGAGAAGTGGACCGTTTTCCTGCACCCGGCCCAGCGCCGATACGTCGAGCGGGACTACAGCGGCCCCGCCCGCATTTCAGGATCGGCCGGAACCGGCAAGACCATCGTCGCGCTTCACCGGGCGGTGTTCCTTGCCCGCCGAAACCAAAATGCCTCGATCCTGCTGACGACGTTCTCGAAGACCCTGGCGAATGCCTTGAAGCGGAAGCTGGACCGGCTAATCGGCAACGAGCCCCAAATCGCCGAACGCATTCACGTCCATGCCATCACGGGGATCGGTTATGAGATCTATGCCAAGGCTTTCGGCCAGCCGAACATCGCGTCTCCTGCCCTCATCCGGTCGCTGTTGGAACAGGCGGCCGCCGGCACGGCGCCCGGCCGCTTTTCGCCCCGTTTCCTTTTGGGCGAATGGGCCGATGTGGTCGATGCCTGGCAGTTGAAAACATGGGAGGCATATCGGGATGTGGCCCGGCTCGGCCGAAAGCAGCGCGAAGCGCTGTGGTCGATCTTCGAGCGGGTGCGCGCCGAACTGGCGGCGCGGAAGGTGGTGACTTGGCCGGACGTGTTCGGCGCGGCGGCGTCCCATATCGCGGAAGGGAGCCATCCGTTCGATTGCGCCGTGGTCGACGAGGCGCAGGACATGGGCGTCGCCGAGGTTCGCTTCCTGGCCGCCCTTGGAGCCGCCCGCGCGGATGGACTGTTCTTCGCAGGCGATCTCGGACAACGGATTTTTCAGCAACCTTTCTCCTGGAAAACCCTGGGCGTCGATGTCCGGGGGCGATCCCACACACTGCGGATCTGCTACCGCACATCCCATCAGATTCGCCGTCAGGCCGACCTGCTGCTACCGCACATCCCATCAGATTCGCCGTCAGGCCGACCTGCTGCTTCCGGGCGCCTTGGCGGACGTGGACGGTATCGAGGAATCCCGTAAGGGCACCGTATCCGTCTTCAACGGGCCACCACCCCGCATCGACATTTTCGACAACCCTGACGACGAGGCCGCGGCGGTCGGCGAATGGTTATCATCCCTTCTGGAACAGGGGCTGCAGCCCTATGAAATTGGCCTCTTTGTCCGCGATGCGCCGCAAGTGAAACGGGCGAAGGCGGCGGTCAAGGCTTCCGGCGCCAAAGCCATAGAGTTGAGCGACAAGGTCGAAACGACGGCCGAACATGTGTCGATCAGCACCATGCACCTGGCGAAGGGATTGGAGTTCCGCGCGGTCGCGGTCATGGCCTGCGACGACGAGGTCGTGCCGCTCCAGGAGCGCATCGAGACCGTCTCGGACGATTCCGACCTGGAGGAGGTCTACAACACCGAACGCCACCTACTCTATGTCGCCTGTACCCGCGCCCGGGACCACCTGCTGGTCACCGGCGTCGATCCGGCGTCTGAGTTCCTGGACGATATGATCGGATAGCAAGGAGGAACGCCGAATGCAGTGGAGCGAGGAGAAATGGCAACCTGGAATGCAGGTGCGATTGATCCACAATCCGCTGCGGATAGGCATGCTGACGGACGCCGAGCCCCGAGTCAGAAAAGAACGGCGGCTCTTTCAGGTTCGATTCCCCGACATCGTTGAGCGCGTGTACGAGGATCAACTCGAACCGCTTCCTGAAGAGCGGATGAACCCGCTCGATTTGCTGGCCGAGGAAAAACTCGGGACGCCCAAGGACCTTCGGCGCACGCTGACACATGTCCGTCTCACGGGGCGACTGGCGGACATCATCTACAGCATGGAAGCCACGAACACGGATTTCTATGCCTACCAGTTCAAGCCTGTATTGAAGCTTCTTCAGACGCCGACCAACGGCCTCCTAATCGCCGACGAGGTTGGCCTGGGCAAGACCATCGAAGCAGGATTGATTTGGACCGAATTGAGGAGCCGCTTCAACCTGAAGCGACTGGTCGTCCTATGCCCAGCCGCGCTGCGCGAGAAGTGGCGCGACGAACTCGTCAACAAGATTGGCCTGTCCCCGGTTATCTGCGACGCAAAGGAAACCTTGAGAATCTTGAAGGACGAGCAGGCGCACGCCAGAGGATTTGCCATCATCTCAAGCACCCAAGGCCTACGCCCGCCACGCGGCTGGGACGATGCAGAGGACAAGACGTCCAATGCCGCCGAATTGGCGCGTTTTCTCCAAGCCATGGAAAGTGAGGAACGCCTTGTCGACCTTCTCGTGGTCGATGAAGCACACCACATGCGCAATCCCGAAGCCCAAACCAACCATCTGGGGCAGTTGATGCGTGGTGTTTCCGAGTACCTCGTCCTGCTAACCGCGACCCCGATCCACAACTACAACCGCGACCTCTTCTCCCTTCTTCACCTCCTCGATCCCGACACCTTTGGCCGGCACGAAGATTTTATCGAGATTCTTAGCGCCAACGCTCCACTGGTTCGTGCGCGGGATCTGGTGCTGAAGGGAATAGCCACGGCAAACGAATTGACGTCAACGCTGGATGAAGCCAAAGCCAGTCACCTTTTGCATGGCAACAGACAACTTGAAACCCTCCTGTCCGGGATCACGGAAGAGACTCTCGGCTCATTTTCAGAGCGAAGCCGGATCGCCTATCGACTCGAAACCATCAATCTGTTGGGCCACGCAATAACCCGGACCCGGAAACGGGACGTCAAGGAATGGCGCGTCGTTCGTGATCCGCAGCCTGAGTTCATTCCGATGACGGAGATGGAGCGCGAGTTCTACGAAGTCGTGACGGATATTGTTATCGACTACTCCCTTGATCGCGATATCAATGAGGCATTCCTGCTCGTCACGCCTCAACGGCAAATGGCCAGCTGCATGCCAGCAGCCCTGAAGTCCTGGAAGGAACGGCGTATCGAGATCCCGGAGGACCAGCTTTCATGGACGGACCAGGACGACCGTCGACGGCAGCAGTTGGGCCCATTAACGACGGAACTGGTGGGCCGTTCAGACGAATTCGTCGATTTCGAAGAACTTGCGGCGAGCGACAGCAAATACGCTCGGTTGATCGAAATGTTGCAGGAATTCTTCAAGCTCCACCCAAAAGCCAAAGTCATCGTCTTCTCCACATTCCGAGGGACGCTTGCATACTTGGCGGATCGTCTCGGCGAGGATGGCATTTCGAGCATCGTTCTTCAGGGAGGAGGCCGCCGAAGCAAGGACGACATCATCCGGGAATTCCGATCACCCGAAGGCCCGAGCGTTATGCTGTCTTCAGAAGTCGGGGGCGAAGGTGTCGATCTTCAGTTTTCGTGGGTCGTGATCAACTACGACCTTCCCTGGAACCCCATGCGCGTGGAACAGAGGATTGGCCGTGTCGACCGTCTTGGCCAAGAATCAGACAAAGTTCTGGTCTGGAACCTCTTCTACGCCGATACGGTCGATGCTCGCATTTACGAACGTCTCTACGACAAGCTGGACCTGTGCCGAAACGCCCTGGGGGATTTCGAGGCCATCCTTGGCGAAGAAGTCAAGAAACTCACCCACGATTTGCTCACCGGTCATCTGTCGCCGGAACAGCAAGAGGAGCGCATCAATCAAACAGCCCAGGCACTTGAAACTCTGAAACGCGAAGAGGAACGCCTGGAATCTGAAGCAGCGCATCTAGTGGCATATGGCGACTATATCCTTCAGCAGGTTCAGGCTGCTCGCGATATGAATCGCTGGATCAATGGAGCCGACCTCTTCGCCTATGTGATTGACTTTCTGAATATCCATTATCCCGGTTATACGCTTAAGGAAACGGATGGAGAAAACCACGAATACGAGCTTTCTCTGACTGCCCAGGCGAAGCACGACCTCTCAGATTTCGTTCGGCAGAAGAATCTGATCGATCAAACGAGGCTGATCCAAAACGCGACCACACCTGTCGCCTGTCGATTTGAAAACCGCGTACTCGCTGGAGCACGCACCAGGAAAGAAACCATCTCTCAATTCCATCCCCTGGTTCGTTTCATCAGCACACGAATTTCGGAAACCGCAGCACAGGTCCGCCCTGCCGTATCGGTGAAGCTTTCAACGCAGGATATGGACCCGCCCCTCGAACCAGGCGTTTATGTTTTGGCGGTTTCACTTTGGTCGGTTCAGGGACTTCGGGACGTTGAGAAGCTCTTCTACGAGGCAGTTTTTTTAGATGAGCCGGATATGCTCCTCGGGGAGAACGATGCGGAACGTCTCGCAAGTGCCTGCGCATCGAAGGGCAAGCTTTGGCTGGAGGCGAAGCATGCGTGTGATCTACGTCATGCCCATGAGATCGCCAACGAGCATCTGTTCGGCACCCTTGATGATCGCTTCAAGCGCTATGTCGAAGAGGAGAGCGCTCAAAACGAAGACCGGGCAGATATCCAAGAGAGAAATCTAGAACGTCACGTATCGAAGCAACGGGAAACGATCCTTCGCACGATCGATAAACTTCGCGCGACGGGACGCACAAAGCTGATTCCGGCGAACGAAGGACGTTTGAGGGCCCTAGAGGAGCGATCCGAGCGCCAGAAACTTGCGATCAATTCACGCCGAAATGTGAGCGCTCGGCCCGAAGATATTTGTGTTGCCGTCGCGCTAATTGAATGACGGGTGGGTGTTATGGCCGGCAAAAAATTTGGATCACTATTTCAAGGTATTCTAGATAAGTCGCCGGGAATGGCCGACCGCTTGCGAGAGATGGCAAGGGGCGAGAAAACCCAGACAACAAGACAACCGCCCGAACAAGACCAGAGAGGAAAAACACCTCCGCAATCGAAGGGCGTTTCGCCAAATCCTTCAAAGCGCAAACGAAATTCAGATCGACTCGAAGATGTGATCGTCGAAAAAAGATCGATCACGCCGCGAATTCGAAAGAAGAAAAAATCCAACGAGACGAAGCGTCCTCTGAATCGTGGCAAATCACGGACAGCACTCCCATCGACAGCGCAGTCAAAACCAAAAGCAGGAAAGCACGTCGACCAGAAGTCGGATCTGGGCAGCCGATTCTTCGATGGCGTTCCGGAAAATGCGCACCAATTCGGCCTGAAAGACGGCTCTGCGAAGCTTGACATCGTCGCAGGAGTTGATTTCGGAACGTCATCCACCAAGGTCGTGGTGCATGCCCTGCACTACGCTGGCAATCCTGCTTTTGCAGTTCCCTTCGGCAACCTCGCGCACAAGAGCCTTGAGTACCTGCTCCCCACCCGCTTGTTTGTTGGAAAAGATGGTCGTTGTTCGCTCACACCCATATCAGAAGCTTCCGTACTGACCGACATCAAGCTCGGCTTGATGCGAGCGCCACTGAGCAAGATAGAGCCCTCATACGGGCCATCTTGTGGCGCTTCCGCGACCGCGGTGGCGACCGCCTACCTTGCACTGGTACTGCGTTACGTCCGCTGCTGGTTCATTGCACATAAGAGAGAGGCTTTTGGTGGGTTCTCTCTTAACTGGTCATGCAATCTTGGTCTGCCCGCTGCAATTGATGACGATGTCACCCTTCGAGAAACCTTCAACATGGCGGGCAAAGCTGCTTGGATCGTTTCTAGGCGGCCGGGGCAGGTAACAATTGGCGCCGCTCAAAAGGCTAGGTGATTATCCCTTTACAGCAAGTGCTGAATGTATCATACTATCCCTCGTAAGCAAGCAAAGGGATAAATCATGCGGTACACGTTCCAGGAATTTCTCACCGAGTATCCGACCGATGAAGCCTGCCTTGATCGGATCATGTCTATGAAGTTCGGCAACAACCAGGTTTGCCCAGGCTGCGGCTCCGAAACCAAGTTCCATCGGATCACGAAGCGTCGCGCCTACGCATGCCAACACTGTGGTCATCACATTTATCCGTGTGTAGGCACTCCCTTTGAGAAGTCCCGAACTCCCCTGCAAAAATGGTTTTTCGCTATGTACCTGCTCACGGCCAGCAAAAACGGCGTGTCCGCGAAGGAACTAGAACGCCAGTTGGGTGTGACATATAAGACGGCTTGGCGCATGGCACATGAACTCCGCAAACTTATGGCCAATGCCGACGATCACAATCCGCTTTCCGGCCACGTCGAGGTTGACGAAACCTATGTGGGTGGTCGCAGGCGCGGTTCCCGTGGGCGTGGTGCCGACGGCAAGACCGTTGTTTTTGGCATGGCCGAACGCGGTGGCATTGTTCGAGCCGCCCCCGTTCCCAACGTCAAGCGAAAGACGCTACTGCCGGTTATCACGCGCAACGTTCAACGTGGCAGCATTGTCAGCACGGACGAACTGAAATCCTATGCCAGCCTTCGCAAGGTTGGCTATCGCCACGGTGCCGTAAACCACAGTGCCGAAGAGTGGTCGTATTACGATTACCGCCTGGGTGCTTGGCATCACACGAACACCATCGAAGGCTACTGGAGTCAACTTAAGCGATCGATCCGTGGCACCCACGTCCACGTGAGCCAGAAACACCTTTGGAAGTACGTTTCCGAGTTTTCCTACCGCTACAACATGCGAAAAGCAGACACGGCTACGGTTTTCAGGAGTTTGGTTTCGACCCTGCGACTGCCGCATCTAGCAGAGAATTGAAATCCTCTCGGTGGTTCGGGTTACCTTCCGTGGTGGGAGGTTCCTCGGCTATTTCAGCGCGGGGGATAGATGAAGCGGGGCCGATCTCCTTTTCCAGGTTTTCTTCAACCACAGCCCGAATAGACTGCAATTTTGGCAAATCCAACACCCTTCTGATTGCGTATGCGGGGCTAACACAAGTCATCCCGCTCAAACCGTCAACGTAACCGCCATCAACAATCAACGACGTTTCGTCAACAGCATTCGTGACCCTTTTTTCGTGAAGCTCCCATAACTCCGGGAACTGGCCCCAATGGATACCGAGTAGTGCCATTGTGTGGCTAGCACCAGTAAGGATTTTCTTCTGGAAATTCAAAAATTCTGACCCTAAGGTTCGGTAAACGAAAACAGGACTCCCCGAGAATCCGGTTCTGCTATGCATATCGATCACGAAACTACCGCCATCAAACCCATTCGGTTGACGAATGGACGCATCTGCCATACTAATATGACCAAAACGAATTGCAGGCTTGTTCGTTTGAATGCCGTCGTAATCGACAAACCTGCCAATCATCATTACGTCGTCGCCCGGTCCGATCTCTTTTTCGGACAAGAACTCTTCCGTTGACAAAAACGAATCCTCTAGAATTTTAGCCTTATGGTGGGGTTTAATGGAGAGGGGTAAGGCCGCAATATCATGAAATTTCGGAATAAAATACCAATCCTCGGGGCCAAACTCCAAAATTTCGGTTTGGCCGTCCATGGTATTTAATCTAATTACTGATGCCCCACCTTGAATAGCAACATGCCAATTGGTGATCGCGTAATCATGACTATGTCCCGGCCAAGGCGTAGGCAGCGAAACTAAAAACCCCGTCCCTCCGAATTTCCTGCCGTTTTGGGCGTCCTCTACCGATTGGTAGAGAAAAAACACAACATCCAAAACATCCTTGTATACACCCAAGTTCGGCATCCCAATTGGCACCCATCTTGTGTAAGCATTTCCCAGCGAGGAATAGCAGGTGAGGGGAGCTCTATCAAAGGGAATATCGTAAGGGCGGATAGTCCTGCCCCCAACTTCATTAGGCATCATGATCTAGGCGTAACTCATCAGAACTTGTTTCAAGGGGATAATCACCAAAGGTTATCAAAGACATTAAGAACTCAAGGTTTGAAACCGAGGATATGCCTTGGGAGTTCGAATTGATCCCGGAGGTCATCGCGGAAGTAACAGGATACGCCAGGTCACAATTCCGAAACGAAGGCCTTCATATCTTGGTGGATATTGGAGCGAGCACCCTGGACGTGTGTTCTTTCATTTTGCACGAAAAAGAAGGAGACGACGATTTTCCCATTCTCACCGCCGACGTGGGATTGCTCGGAGCCAAAAGACTACATTTGGCGAGGATTGACGGAGCCAAGTCGGCTGTGGTTGTTCACGCAGCAGACTTGGTCGACGAAGGAGACCCGGCAAGCATGATCCCGGAAGACGTCGCGGACTATGTACCGTCAGACCAGGAAATATGCGATGGAGCCGCCAACGCAGAAGAGGCATTCAAGGCCGATTGCAAAAAGCTCCTCTATCGAACCCTTGCTGACTTGCGGAAGCGACGGGACCCTCATTCCTCTCGCTGGTCCGAGGCATTTCCTGTTTTTGTCTGTGGGGGCGCAACAGCCATGCAAGCGTATCAGGAAGTAGTGGCTGGTGTTGGGGAATGGCTTCAGCAACACATTCGGTCTTCGCACGGAGCCAGGCTGGTACGTCTACCAAAGCCCGAGTCCCTTGAAGCTGATATTAGTGATCAGTCATATCATCGACTTGCCGTTGCCTGGGGGTTGAGCCACGAGAGCTTCAATATTGGCACTTACAGTCGACCAAGCGAAATCGATGATATTCCACCGCGGACTGTTCGAAATATAGAGGATGCCTACATCAGCAAGGACATGGTCTGAGTCCTACCTTGCCTTCCCGCCGAATTTCTCCGCCGTCCGCATCGCCCCGAGGCCCAGAAGCGAAAGCAGCACGGTGACCAACGTTTCGGTGCCGGTCAGTTCCGGCAATTCCGTTACACGGGGGAAGTAGTTCACCGTGACCCAGGTCAGCAGGTCGAACAAGATGAAGTGCCAGAGCAGTGCGAAGCCGCAAACCCAGCCGATAAACGGCCGCCAGCCGGCGACGAAGATGGAGCGGTGGCCAGCCTCGATTTTGTTGAGCTCGATCTGAGCAAGGCTGGGTTTCATCATCAGCTTGGCCTTGATCACCTCGGCCGCGCGCTTCTCGTCGTCAGTCTCGACGAACTGATCGATGATGTTGGCAACGCCCTCGGCGGCGGACACGACGCCTCCGCCGACGATCGACCCGAAAATCTTGTCCAGCATGACCTACTCCACGATCTCAAAATGCACGAGGTCGTCGAAACCGTTGTCCCTGACCTCGGTGTCGCTGTCCCAGTCACCACCCCAGCGGAGATCGACACCCATCGCCTTGGCGGTCGCGAGGACGTATCCGGCGAACAGCGTTTGTCGCTCCCGGTCGTCCCAGACGACCGGATAGGGGGTCACATCGACGGCCATCGACGGCACGGTGTTCTGTAATCGCGCATGTTTGGTCAAGCTCTCCATTCACGTTGCACCTGCCGGAGCCAAGGTTCTGTTCGTGGTCGGTGCAGGACCGCCACATGAGGGCGTCGGGGGCGCAGGCGCCTCAGTGT
>Ga0209680_1000587_pt1 | contig 10399 bp, 2 predicted proteins | sample WorMetLIZISLAND1_FD_187413 | JGI IMG/M metagenome (GOLD analysis project Ga0209680, IMG submission 187413) | Marine gutless worms symbiont microbial communities from Max Planck institute for Marine Microbiology, Germany - Olavius loisae LIZARD... ... | reverse complement strand
GCAAGATACACATCGCTGTGTCAATGATCAAAAGCCGCGCGTGTCACACGGTACGCCGCATCGCTTCCTCGAAGTAACCTCTTCGTGGAGGTGAAGATTCAGTGGCTGGAACCGGAAAACTGTGTCGCATTAACCCAATATACGACTTAGAGGGCCAGTGGTCAAAAATGGTGTTTTCTACAGATCTCATATCCTCGCTGAATAAACTTTCTTCAATAAAGTCAGAATAAATGAATAATGTCTGTTTAATGTATATCTTCTACTGTTCAATAGGCCTACAAACTTCCATAATAATTTTGATAATGCGCATTTTTTTATTCAACGTCAACTTGAAGTAGCTTAATCTATTAAACGTAACGCCGTCGCCTACAGTAAGGCCTATTTGCATTATCACATAAGTTTAAAGGAAACAAGGAAGCTATAAAATTCAACAAACTGCCAGCAGCTTTAGAGGCAAGTAACTTGTTAACTGGAACAACGAATAAAACGTAAATATCTGTACTGTTCGTTATGAAATTATTCCAAAATACAAGACCACGCGTCCAATATGACAAAATATTATAAAACGAAGGATAGGATATACACTCACGTGTAGGACTTGTTGCAAACTCCGGCAAAGTTGTGATGCACGCTAGTCTGAAACTGATGCCTGAAAATTCGGCGCCGACTGATCGACAGATATTTTGTAGCACCCGGTATTGGATTGCAGCCGAATCGTGCGAGCTCACGTCAAATTTCCGCCACGTACCGGTAGCGATAAGCCGGTTCAGTCATCGCTGTCGAATTCGAAACCACAGATGAAAGTCCGCGCCGAGTATCGACTATTCGGCTGGCTGCGGTCGAAGCAGAGTGATTCACACGGCGTAGTCTGCCAGCAGCAGCAGCAGCCGTGCGACGCGTGCGTAGGCCTCACAGCTTCACCCCTGTAGAGGCGCCCAGCTGAGCAAGACCACGCAGACGGCAATCGACTAGCTGCTGGGATTGTGAATAGGCGTCTCGCGTTCACGTATAATATTACCAAAACCAACTTCCTGCATTCTGTACTGTATTAAAGGGGCACTGGCGTTGGTTGTTTTAGTTTCTTTTTTGGCTACGTGTGCTAGATAAAGCTCAATACTCAGCTTTCGAGTCCACGTTAAACTCTCCTATCGTATCGTATCGTATTCTTTGTCCATTCTACAACTGCTCTGTATTTATCTATTCGACTGTTGGTGGTCGCAAGTGTGAAGTAAACATCATTGTCATTGTCAACGAAGGCCTAAATGTGAATATCACAGAGTTGTATGTCGACGAAAAGCAAACTGTTATTGTATTCATGAACGAATTTTTAGGCAAAAAAATAACAGACGCCAACAATAAGTAAACAGGCCCCGTATGGGACTGTCAGTCGACTCCTCGTAACAGGTAAAATTCGTCTGCCGATGGTGGAACACCTTGTTTGAAGGACGTCACTCACGTGAAGCCGAACGAGGACGAATATCAAACACATGTCCGGTTAAAACTAAGATTTGTCTTGCATGAAGTATCATAATTCGCCACAATCTTTTGATTACATGCACACCGACAGAGACAGACTTTGGAATCGGCCATTATTGCAACTTTCGGACCTCCATGACCTTGACCTTGGATCGGACGTGTGATATCGAGATCTATACACCGCTAAAAAGTACATTTATGGGCTATAATTCCGTCGCTGACAATACGGGTCTATCTTCATTCGTTTAGCCGTTGGCGGTTCCAAAATCTGCGAAATCCCGAGAGAATTCTAAGTTATAGCAGGTCAAGATCATCCAAGGTCAGCGATCTCGGTATCAATCGAAAGGACATAAGCGACTTCCTATTAGGCAGCATAGTAACTTTGGACGTATCTCCTACCGTTTTCGAGATATTGACGTTTACAGCTTGACGTTTACTGCAGTTTTCTAACCACTTTCCTTTGACGCCCCCGCTCGGTGGAAGCCCGTTAGAATTTCTGGATAAAACTTATCCCGCAAAACTAGAGATGGGGCTACCGTATAGTGAAAATTTCATAATACTAACTTCAATCGTTTTTGCCTGATCCGTCATCCACCAGTGTGACAGACAGACGGACGAGCTATAGTGTATAAGCGCGCTAAGCAAGTATGCTGTATGTTGTCGTGCGCTAAAAATCGAATATCTCTCAAAAACGGCGTAAGACAAGAGCCGTATTTACTACTGAACATTAATAGGATTGGAAGTCACATGCGATCAATCGAATGGCGTCATTTGCAATGACCTTGAATGACCACTAACCCCCGTGTTCAAGGTTACAGTACTTTGTAAAGGCGAATATTGCAATATAGCGCTTTTGGCCAACTGCATGCAGTCTGCAGATAATTTACTTAACCTCCAGTACTATCAGTATACTAGTATTGTACTGTCAACAGGCGGTCCCTCGCGATAGCTGAATGGATGGTTAGGGTTTAGGGTTGTAGTAACAGTGATTTTAAAGACAATTCTGTGACGAATGAGACATGATTATGGTTGCTTTCCGACGCTGACAGAATTTTAAGTGAAGATATGCGTCCGTCCGTCTCTGAACAGAAAGTTTACACTAGCGTGTTGGAATTAGGCAGAGAAGCAGACATGGAAGGGCACGAAAAATAAAGAGAAAGAGATGAATGGGATGAGAAAAGGCAAGAAGACGCTGGTGGTTATCGATAATCTACTGCTAGTAAAACATAACAAGAAACCAGAGCTATCGCTGACAAACTGCACAATGTTTGAGCAGTTTACTTCAAAGAAAACGATTTCGACGATAAGTTTTGAGCTTTGGACACAAATCGGGATCGTGACAGACAGACAGACGGACGAATGGACAGACATCTTGTATCTTGTAATAGCATAGTCCGCGCTATGCACAGCATCGTGCGGCAAAAATTCGAAAAGAACAGTGTTTGTAATATTCAATTAAACCAGACCAGACAACTATTATTTGCTAATCTTACAACAGTTAACAATACATTTCATAATAATAATAATGTGTCAATCGAGTGCATAAACGAAACTATAGCACAGCCAGAACAAAAGCATCGTTAGCTGAATGCCTACAGAACTCCCACTGTTAGCTGGTCAACTTCTCAAACCTTTATTAAATAAATATGACAACATTCACGAGAGGACAGAACACAACTAACAGTTTAACAATGCTGCACAAAACGTTGCATAGACTAGTAATTTTAGTACAAAATCATCAGTCGACGAAACTGATCCATATAATCGAAACAAGCAGACCATTCTTGTCAATAATTAACAAAATAATTACACTCACATTTTGCTAAATCAGCAACAAGACAAAGTAATTGTTAATCTTTCAAAAGGCAAACAAGTACATTAGAATATAACTGGGACAATAATCATCAGTTATTACTAACTGATACTGTGCAAATGTACTTCTCAGTATTTTCTCCATATATGACTACATCTGGCTTTTTTGGATGTCACACATGCCAACAGAGCCATAGAGCTATAGAGCCAACAGAGCTATAGTATACGAACATGTCTTCGGGGGCTGGCAAACGAATGTACAGCCAAGTAAGTGTCTGTCTACCAGTGAAACGTACTCGATTCAACAAACGATCACAGATATACATGTAACTACTACAAAGAAATACAATAAACGTGGCAGTAGTGGATTCGTTGCTTTAATAAATGCCCACATTCTGAGGACCAATTCTACACATAAAACTACCGTGCATTCTGAACTCTTAAATGCATGCTTCCATACTACAGTGTGACAAGCAACTCAATCCATTACTTAGTGGCGTGGACACACGTACTTTACAATGTGGTTAGGCTGTAGTAGTTGACTTGCTGCACAGTACGTCTCACAAATGGCATTGATTCTCGTCATTTTTAAACCATATGCCACTCTGATAAAAACGTGTATGGTTCACAAAGACAAAGATGACTTGAGATAAGTAGAGTTTATTGTCATGCTCGACACATCATAGGCAATTCCAAGAATACCGATATCTTCCAACCGATCTCTTGTCCCCCTGATCATGCAAAAAAACAATACCCACCCGTTTAGTGTCAATGACTAAACTCAATCGAAACTGATATTGGATACGAATACAGCAATTTACTACATGGAGTACACGTCAGTCAGTAAGGGACCATTCTGATATCGGTTAAGTTTTCAGTATAACGGATATAATCACAACCACAGTAGAGCTTGTAGTGGAAATATAACGACCTAAAAGCGTCGTATATTTACACAACTAATAGAAGCAGATCTCCAACATGCAATGGTGCAGAATATTTGTATAAAGTGGCAGGAGTCAATGTCACGTCATCGTGCTGTCGCGCCTTATTGCTGCTTTAGCAATAACACAGCAGTCAATGGACAGTAACAAGCAACATCAAGGCTCCCGACATGTTGACACAGAACACTACATGGTCTATTACGAACACGTTAAAGTCTAGCTACTTTACTTGGCAACAGCTTTAAGATCACTCGCTCACGACAAACTGAAAACATCAAAATGACGTATCGTGCATAGAAATGTTTCCTCATTATCATCACTAGGCCACAACTCTAGGTATGCACTGCGCGCGGCAGGACCGCAGCTTTAATCTGAAATGCATCTTTACAAGAAAACCATCAAATCAAACTGTTCCCTGCTTAAGTGACCAAACAGCATTGATCACATGCTCAGTTAAATTAAAAAGCTGGACAGCTTTCTCATGACTAAAGAAAAGACAGACGTTTATATGCAACATAATATGACAAAGCCAAAAAACAACAAAAAACTAGAAACACCCAAAATAATGGGTATATCCCCAATAACGGCTCCCTGATTCACACCATGGAGGGAGGGTGGGTGACAGTAGCCTATAGAAATGATTGCCTTGCTGTGTTAAATAGTCACTTACCAAAATTGCAGAGGGCTCAGTACAGCAGATGGAGCACAGATATTGCAAGTGTGAATTTTTGAGCTCTGGGGCCCCACTCCCTTCAGTTGACCTTGCGTACTCATGGCATGGCTCTGACTGGTCATACTTCCAAATATAATGGCTCTACATCAAATGGTTTTTTTGTGCAGTAATAGAGGGTGTTTCAAAAGTTTGGATGGATGGATGGATGGATGGTTAGGGTTTAACGGCATTTTAAGCACGCAAGTAGCGGCTATATCATGCCTGGAGAAGTTTAAAGTTTGTTAGTAAGGCCAATGGCGTGTACAAAAGAAATTATGGATTTAGGATGAATGTTATGTAAGAGATCTTTGAGATTAGAAGCTGTATAGAAATTCTGGCGAATGATACCAATGTCAATACAGCTGATGAGTATATGCTCTATAGTTAACAGAGAATTGCAAGGTTTGGGTTATTGTGGCCCACTCCACTGGATGGGGGAGAATGACACCTAAAACTTTCTGTACGTTCACTGTCCTTATGACCACAGAATGGAAATCGCAGGTGTAAAAATTTCTGCTCTTGGGTTGGTGTCGGGCATGACCCATAGAAACCTCACCCTAACCCTTGCGTGTCATGTACTAAACTAAATTTGGTCTCTCTGGTGTAAGGCTGAATTATGATCAAATATCCTCCAAGACCCCTCATAGCAGCTGAGGGTATGCTCATCTCGACATTTAAAAACATTAGTTAAAAATCTCTATTTCATCCCCAACAGAACACTAAATAAAATAGACTAGACTCTATCTGAAACAGATCTAAATCTAAAACATTCCATCAACACTAAAAAACAATGAAAACTGCACAATTCATGATGTAAAACGCTGCGAACATGGCAACCAATGACTTGTTACAATGTTAGTAAAGTTACAGAGTAGAAAATGTACTCAAAACTGTATTTGCTTTGTGGTTTTAACTTGCTTTCCACACTAGCTAAACTGGATTACTTAATTACATATTTCTGGTTTTTATTTGCGACAAGAAGGCAAGTATTACAGACAACACCGAAAACCATGAAAAACTGCCTTATCATTACGTCAAGACGAATCTACATATGAAGCAATCTATTGGCCGTAATCAACAGTACATGACTCTAGACTAAACAGAAGCAAGATTATAAGATTAACCCAGATTGGACACTTTAATTACACTGTTAATTAACAGGAAGAGGGCTGAAGATTTGTGGAACGGCTGGTGCACAATACACTTTTACAATTCATTTTACTACTACTTTTTAGCAAAGTTGTGAAACATAGTAATGCGACTACAGAAAACTACGAAGAATTTATGAAAGGTACAAAGCAAAAATAACCTGAATCTGAGCATCAGGTAATCAGTAAGGACTAGTATACCGTGCAGTTTAATAGCGAGGTTTCAAGGCTATGATTAAAGAACTGTATGTTAATATATTATGCTTTCAAATTTGAACAAACACGTGCACAAAAGAATTACTGTTCCGATAGCCCTCCTGTGGCTGACAGTGACTGACACTAAAGTTGACAACGAAACATATACTGATCCTGGCTCTGATTGGGTGACATGCGCTGGGAACAGACAATGGACACTGCAGGGCATGTCAGAGTAGCTTGACTATTATTTATTAATCCTATGACGCATACTGTTGCCATATGGGTATAGCTATAAAGCATCCTGTGCCAGACTGGGTTAAGCTGTCATTTGTAATTTGTGACATCCAGGCACTCTGACAGTCAGCCCTGAGTGTCAGAGTGCCCGGATGTCAAAAATTACAAATGACAGCTAAACCCAGTCTGGCAAAGGATGCTTTATAGCTGTATTCATATGGCAACAGTGGGCGTCAAAGGGTTAATGGAGCTGAATAGATGCTATCACAAACACACACACTTCACAACACTATCCACACATATTAACTACAAGGCAGAAAACTCTCAAGTAACAATTTGCATAATTCATTGCAAATTATGCGCACGCACATCAACAACAATATATACATATGCAATGGAAGCACGCCGCTTGCTAAAATCGTGCATAGAAAACATGGTATTTCGCGATCGGCTCGTGTTTTGCATAACGGTTTGTATTGAAAAGGTGATGGTTCCAGTGAGATGTGCTAAACACGGAGGCTGAAAACATCCGATTGTCCCAGGCCACTGCAGCATTCACTACACGTGGTGCTGTGACAGCTTTCGCTTTCAAAAACTTAGATTCAATTTCGTTCAGCATTTTTCAGAAAACCCAAGATTTTGGTATTGATTTCGGTTTTTAAAGAGTTGTAAAAGCACAGCCATTTTAAACTGTTTTTGTGTAAAATAGTGTGGTTTTGTTACAATACACCTCACTACAACAAAGAATAACAAATGAAACCAGAAACGGGCGATATTGTCAGGATTTATAACAATACAGCCAATAAGACGTTGATTTTTGCAAAATCACCATTTTGTGGCTCAGTTTGCTGTTTTTTGTAATAATAATAATTTTGTAATAACTTTGTAATAAAATGTTACATTTGAATAAAAACCACTCAGTTATCAAACAATTAACAGCTGCGAGAAAACTGACATAAAACAGCAGTTTCAGTTCTATTAACTACCTGCAGTTTTCTGTTTTAAAACCGGCCCAGCACTAACTATAGGTGCAGGTGAAACCTGGCCGAAGTTTGATATGTCACCACTATGGCACGGCATTCAAAAACCCCCAGAAAAAGAGCCACCAGGTGTGTTCAGTGCAACTGAACTAGGACTGTCCTCGCATGTGGCGCTACGACACTCGAACGACGCGATACAAAATGACACGTGCGACGACGGCTGAAAGCGACAGACGCGTATCAGACGAGCGTGTTAACGACAGACCGCAAACAACGATTATTACTTGTTGTCGCATCGCACAGCAAACACCGCGTGCCTCTGGACAACACCTACTGAAAGCAAGGAGCAGCAAGAAATATATACAGTTTATACAGCGAGTAACATATCGTCAGTTAGTGTAACAACACCGGTAAACAACACCATGCACATGTTTGTCAATTCACTCACTGCACGGAGCTCAATCACAGAGTTCTATACAGCCACACTAACACACCCAAACCTCATGCTAGATCTACTTCCTGTTTCACATTTTGTTATCCACACATACGGTACGATATCGTAAGTACATACATATTCATATGTTAACCCTTTGACGCCCACTGTTGCTACATGGGTACAGCTATAAAGCATCTTGTGCCAGACTGGGCTATGCCGTTATTTGTAATTTTTGACATCCGGGCACGCTGATGCTCAGGGCTGAGCTTCAGAGTGTCCAGAGGTCAAAAATTGTCAAATGGCGGCTTAACCCAGTCTGGCACAAGCTGCTTCATGTCTGTACCCATATAGCAACAGTGGGTGTCAAGGGTTAATGGCTAGGGTTGATTTCCTAATACTACGTGGATGAAGACCATCTAGCAGGATGTGAAATCTAATAACCTCTCCTTGAATGAAGCAACTGACGTGGCTCAGAATCGTCCACTCTGGAGACTGATGTCTACGTTTGGTGCTAGACACTTCTAGTGGTACTTGCCAGAAACGAATGAATGTATGACCTGACCATACTGGACAGCCTTACAAGTAAATGAATATTTCTGTCACTGAGAATAAACAGTATGCTGTTTTCACATAGTTAGTCAGAAATAAAAACTAACTGTTTTTTTTACAAAAAGGCAATGAATAGCAGTTAACACATTATGACAAGCCATGTGACAACTCCATGACAACTATTGTTAGGTTGATATTCTAAACTACAGGCCGAACCAATGGTCTAGGTGCACCCGATCAAAGCCAGTAGTAAACTCACAAGCATCGATCATGCACTGACTACTACAAAACAACTAGAAAGCCCTTTAATAGTTCAAATCCCCGCCAGGCTTGGGAAAAAAATTCTATTGGCCAGAACAAATTCGACTTAACCCTTTGACGCCCGCTGTTGCCAAAACATTCTATGCCAGACCGGGTTAAGCCGTCATTATGACATCCGGGCACTCTGACACTCAGCTATGAGCATCAGAGTGCCCGGATGTCAATTACTAATGACTGCTTAACCCGGCCTGGCACAGGATGCTTTATAGCTGTACCAATGTCAACAATAGGGGTGGCAAAGGGTTAATGCAGAAAAATTTTACATATGCTCCACTGCATCATAATGCGTATACAGTGTTAGAGCACCGTAGGTTGGTAACACTCGGCAAATGTTGACAAAAGTGTGCCAAACTCACATAATTTCTGCAACATTAAACCTTTCATAAATTTTATTCGAAGACCGATCACCCGAAAAAAAACTCCGGGGCGGTTTCTACACCGTGACTTCATGGACACCAGTCTGCAGATTTTATAACCAAAGTCCTGCCGATTAGAATATAGGTGAAAAATGGCCAAAGACACAACTGGCAAAAAGCCTGGCTGGGATGAGTGAAATGAGACATTATAGTGAATGACGCACTGCCTATGAACAGCACAGTAATTAACTAAATATGTGTGGACTGGACTGCCTAAGTGTTAGTACCTAAACAATGTACAATTTACTACGAAAAATCCACTGACAACAATGTGATATCATAGCGAATGATGAGTGTCCGCAATCCATCATGTACTGAAAAAAAATACAACGAAATGTAGTCAACAGCGGCGACAAAACAAATAAATAATCAATCCGCACGTAACAACTAGTTTATAACACAACACGCTGACGAGTCAGTCGCCTGGCAGACTAGCAACTGACGGATAAGATATGGTCACCTTAGCTGAGAGAGTCTGTGGCGGAAAAATAACGGAATACCATGTTGTTGGTTGCCAAAATGAGCTTTAACCCTTTAAAGCCTACTGTTGCTATATGGGTACAGCTATAAAGCATCCTGTGCCAGACCGGGTTGAGCTGTCATTTGTAATTTTTGACATCCGGGCACTCTGACGCTCAGTCCTGAGCGTCAGAGTGCCCGGATGTCAAAGATTACAAATTGGCAACAGTAGGCTTTAAAGGGTTAAAGGTCACCAAACGATGGTTCCTAGACAACTCTCAGACCTACCAACTCACCAATGTATCAGCTTTTTTCATATCCCACAAAATCAAAGTCCGATGGTACTAAGGTCAACCACATACATACCAGTGTCACTTTGGAAAAATTGCTGTGTATAAAAATCCAGAAACACTTGAGGTATCAAAGATTGTGTCACAGGAATCAGTTGCGTATGCCATTGGCGAGCTGGTGTGTCCACGAGTAGTCCAGTTACACATTCAGTGTCAGACCTTGATGCCAGATCTCTCACTGTTGGCCAAGTATGACGATCGACATTTTAACAACCTATGCTGACGACTGTCCCTATCGGCTAATGTCAGTGCCTGTAGTGCAGTTGCCAAATGTATAATTTCAAGGCATACATTCTGCTAACCGATACCGTTGCCTTAAGCGAGAATAAAACATCACAAAAAACAAATTACAATTTATTTCATATTG
>Ga0209680_1000586_pt1 | contig 10403 bp, 13 predicted proteins | sample WorMetLIZISLAND1_FD_187413 | JGI IMG/M metagenome (GOLD analysis project Ga0209680, IMG submission 187413) | Marine gutless worms symbiont microbial communities from Max Planck institute for Marine Microbiology, Germany - Olavius loisae LIZARD... ... | reverse complement strand
ATTCTTTCCAGCTTTGCGAAGGCCGCAGCTTCATTATGAAAATAGGCACTAGATAAGACACTCATAATCCAACCCCTTAATTCTATTATATGAATCAAGATTGGGTTTGTAAAGTATATAATCGCCATAATAAAGGTCCGGCTAAGAAAACCGCGGATAGGCCGGCGCTTCAATAGGCTTCGGCATCTGGCATTAGGCCGCCACCCGGCTAAGGAATGTTCCCAAAGCGGCGTTGTATTCTCCAGGTTTTTCCAGATAGGGCGCATGACCGGCGCCGGTGATGGTCACCAGGTCGGCGCCGGGAATGGCGGCGACCAGGTCATCGGTGCGCTCTCTGGCGACGACCGGATCGACTTCACCGGCGAACACCGACACCGGGCACGCCAATGTGGCGAGCAGGTCACGATTGTCGGCTTCGCTGATCATCCGCGCCGCCGCCTCGACGCCGTCGCGACTTGTCCGGGATGCGATCTCGGCAACCAGATCGAAAACATCGGCGGGCGCGTCGGGGGCCAGCATGGCGCGGGCCCGAGCCAATCCGTACTCCCGGGGGCCGCCGCGGTCGAAGGCCTGGAGACGCTCGCGGTAATCATCGCTCAATCCCGAGCCCTTTGGACGGCATCCACCCCAATGAGTGCAGGACAAGACCAAACGCTCAACGTATTCCGGATGGCGCCCGGCGAAACGCGCCGAGACGATGCCGCCCATGGAGTGGCCGACCACCGTGGCTCGGTCGACGGCGCAGTGTTCGAACAAATGGGTCAAGGTCTCGGCGAAACGATCCGCGTCCGGCTCGGCGAGAACCGACCCCCCGTACCCCGGCGCGTCCCAGGCGATGCAGCGGTGATCCAGGGAAAAGCGCTCGAACTGACCGACCCAACTCAAGGAATTCCCGGCTAGACCATGCAGGAAAACGATCGCGTCGCCCGCTCCCGTTTCCCGATAGGTCAGCGGCCCACTTGGCAGGTCCGCCGTCCGTTTCCGCGCATCCATGTTTTCGCCCCCACTGTGTCTTTTTCGTAACCGCGTGCAACCCACAGCTTTTATCCGCGCCCTTTGTAGCCCGAATCCGCAGATCCGCAAACGCGGGAAACGAACGGAAAGGTTGAATAACGATCCGATTGCGAAACCGTCAGCACCCGTTATGCTCCGACGAGGCACCTCGAAGGAGATAGAACATGCGGCTTCTCATCCCGGCTTTTTTCACTCTTGCACTCATTGCCGCAGGCCCGGCGGGCGCGTCAGACCTGTTCAACCAACTGAAAAAGGCGGTCGACAGTGTCGGGACCGGGACTCCGGCGACGGGTTCCAAAAGCGGCACGGCGGCGCTCTTGAGCAACGACGACATCATCGCCGGCCTCAAAGAAGCGCTCAGGGTCGGCACCGAGCGCGTGGTCGGCCAGATCGGTGCCGCCGACGGATACAACGCGGACCCGGCCATCCACATCCCGCTACCGCCGGAACTGCAGAGGGTACAGGACCTGATGCGGAAATTCGGCCTTTCGGCGCTGGTCGACGATGTGGAGCTCAAACTCAACCGGGCTGCCGAACAGGCCGCGCCGAAAACCAAGGAGCTGATCTGGAAGGCCATTAACGCCATGACGCTGGATGATGCCAAGCGCATCTACGACGGCCCCGACGACGCAGCGACGCAGTATTTCAGGAAGGTCGCTTCCGGCGATCTTACAAAAATCATCAAACCGATCGTCGACCAGACGCTGAACGAGGTCGGGGCGATTGCCGCCTACGATCAGCTGATGGGCGATTACAGCAAGCTGCCGCTGGTCCCCGACGTCAAGGCGGACCTTTCGAACCACACCGTCAACCTGGCCCAGCAGGGCCTGTTCCACTACCTGGCGCAAGAAGAAGCGGCGATCCGCAAGAACCCGGGCAAACGGACGACGGAGATTTTGGCGAAGGTGTTCGGGGGGTAAGGGTATTGAGGCGAAGACTCACTGACACGTGGGTTCGCTGAGCGGTGAGGTCAGTTGGCGACGAGCCAGCTCAAGGCCGACCTATTGTCTTGGAATATGCACATTCTCACGCCGCGGTTCGATGCAACGTCTTTCACGAATTCCATTCTCTCGGTTTCTTGAGCCGGGACAATGATGGCTATGCGGGTGCCTGCTGGGAAATGCCTATGGAGTTCGCTAGTGAACTGAAAATCTTGAGTCAAGGATTGTTGAGGTTCGGCGCCGGTCATATCGATGAGTAGCCTTCTGCAGGTGTTGTCATTCAGTGCACGCCTTACGTCCTCGCGCGAGGACTCAAGTTCATTTTTTGTGATGGAGCCGTTTAAAGTGAGGCATACGACGCCTTGGCCCTGAAGAAAGTCCACGACGAAGGGCATTCACCGGCCTTTCGAATTGTTCCGCAATTTATACTTCAAACTATAGCATTCCATTGTATTCAAGTCCCGCGCATCGCCAACCAGATGACGGGGTATTTGGCGAGAGTATTCGGGGGTAGGGTTTGAGGCGCCTGCCCCGTCTCCTCCAGAGCCGGTTGATCGATTTCTCCCGGCAACGGGTACAAATTATTACAATCTCGCAATTATCGGAGAAACTTGGGTTACATGACGGGCGTAGAGTTTCCTCGTTCGGCCTGGCTTGCCGAGAAGACGAGGAAACAAAAAATTCAAAAACTACTAAAAACCCACGGAACGACCTTCACCGTCGGCCTCTTCCTGGTATCCACGGTCTCCGGCGTCTTCCTGTTTTTCCATGTCGCATCCCCGACCTTTCATGCCATGCACGAATGGCTGTCGATGCTGCTAATCGTCCCGGTGGCTTTCCATGTCTGGAAGAACTGGGCCGCCTTCAAGGCCTATTTCAAACGCCGGACCATCGTCGTCCCCTTGGCGCTCTCAGTCGTCGCCGGCGTGGCTTTCGCCTATCCGTCCCTGACCGCACCGTCATCGGGCGGCAACCCCATGCGCGCCGCAATAAAGGCCGTCGAGAGCGGCACGTTGACCCAGGTCGCGCCTCTCTATGAATTGACGCCAGAGGCGTTGAGCGAACGTCTGGCAGCGAAGGGGTATACGGTCACCTCGACCGAGCAAACCTTGACCGAGATCGCCGAGGCTTCGGGCAAAAAACCCGGACGCGAGCTCTTGGCGGCAATCGCGTTTGCCAATTGAGGTGAAGAAGGTGGGAATGGCCAGGCGACTTAGTGACTCGTCCCCGCCGACAGCGTGATCTTGTTGTAGACGTTGTACTTGCCCGACGGCTTTTTCATGGGGATGCGCTTGACCTCTTCAAGCGTATCAGCGTCGTAGATGACCAAGGCGCCGTCGTTCTCCCAGATGCTGACCAGGGCGTGTTTACCGTCGCGGGTGAACTCCACGTGGGCCGCCGTCTTACCCGGTTCGGGGCGCAGCGTCCTGACGATCTCGAGCGTGCGCTTGTCGATGACGTGCATGGCGTCGCGGTGTTTGCCGAAGAAGACGTCGACCCAGGCGTAGGGCGTGTTCTCGTGGCTTCGCATGAAGAAACCGGGGCCGAGGGTTTCGATTCGCTTGACCGTCTTCCAGCTCTCCATGTCGATGACGCTGACCATGCCACCCCGCAGGTGCGGCGTTGCCATGACGTCGCGGCCCTGGTACTGGAAGGTGATGCCGGAGCCGAGATGCGGCATGCTGTCGAGCTCGAGATCGGCCACCTTCCTGCGGGCATCCAGGTTGAAGACCTGGCCCTTCTTGGCGTTCCTGGCCGCGCCCATGACGTCGGTGTAGGCCTGGTCGAAGAAGAAGTCGTCCATGTAATCGCCGACCTCGATGCGCCGGATTCCGAACGGCTGCTCGGCGACGACGACGCCTTCGACCTGCCCTTCCCGGTAGTTGTGCACGAAGTTCCCGTAAATGGGCGGCGCGTCGGGATCGTAGGAGAGCTCCCAGATCTCGGTCATGTCCTTGAGGGCGACCACGAAGCTGCTCCGCGGCCGCGCCGTATAGACGGCGCTGACCCGGGACGTCTTGCCCTTGCCGTCGGTGACCGGGATGACGCGGAACGGAGACAGATCCTCGGCGTGCAGGACGACGAGGCTATGCGGCAGGAAGTTGCCGACCATGACCCACTTGCCGTCAGCCGACACGGCGATGTTGCGCGTATTGATGCCGGCGCGGATCTCGGCCACGGGTTTGAGGCTGTAGAGGTCGTACTTGCTGACCCAGCCATCGCGCGAGCCAAAATAGACGAAGCGCCCGTCCGGCGAATACTTGGCGCCGCCGTGCAGTGCGTAACGCAACGGGAACCGCCACAGCGATTCGAACTTGTCGCCGTCGAGGATGGTGACGTGGTGATCGCCGGTCTCGACGACCGTGAAGAGATTGAGCGGGTCGGCGTCGTGCACCGGTTTATCCGGCAGGGTCGCGACCGCGTTGTGGTTGACGTGAGTCGCCTTGGTCTCGGCCATGCCCCAGTCGGGGATGGCGGGGAGCTTGGTATAGACGAAATCGACGACGGCGGCGATCTGCTTGTCGTCGAGCTGTTCCTTGAAGGCCGGCATCTGGGTCGCCGGGCGGCCGTCGGCGACGACGCCGAGCGCCTTCTTTTTGCGAAGCCGCCTCAGGTTCTCGGGCAAAAGGGCCGGGCCGATACTGCCCAGGCGATCGTCGCCGTGACAGGCGGCGCAATGCTGCTGGTAGACGATTTGGCCGTCCGGTTCGGTCGCGTCGGTGCGCGACGGCAGGGCGGCGGCAGCGATCATCGCGGCGGCCGTCAGAACTTTAGGCAACGGCATGTTTCTGGCTCCTGTAGGGCGTTGTCTCGACCCGGGGGCCGCTGTCGGATATGCCGATCTCTTCATCGGTCAGGTAACAGGCCGGGTCTTCCTGCCAAGGATCGTCGGGCACCTGCCAGGCGCGCACCCGCGTGTTGCCGTTGCAGATGTCGAAGTGCTGGCATTCGCCGCAACGCCCCTTGACGGTGCGCGGGTGCGGTTTGAGGCCGGCCATGATCGGATCCGACGTATCCATCCAGATTTCCGAGAACGGCCGCTCCTTGACGTTGCCGAGGCCGTAGTTCCACCACATGGTGTCCGGGTGCACCTCGCCCAGGTTGTCGATGTTGGCGACGTTGACGCCCGACGCGTTGCCGCCCCACTGCACCAGCTTGGCGCGGATGTGCTCTTCCTTTTCAGGGAAGCGCCGGCGCACCCAGTGCAGCAGGTAGACGCCGTCGGCATCGTTGTTACCGGTGACATATTCCTTGGGCCGGCCGTCCAGGGTCTCCTGCAAAGAGCGTTCGAACAAGAGGTCCATGGCGTTCCGCGTCACCTCGCGTTCGGCGTCGTCGATCCGGTTGGTGTTGCCGCGTCCGGCGTAGTTGAGATGTGAGAGGTAGAACTTGTCGATGTCCTCGTCGTCCAAGAGATCGAGGAGCTTCGGCAACTCATCGGCGTTGTCCATGGTCATAGTGAAACGCAATCCCACCTTCATGCCGCGGGCCCCGCACATGCGCGCGCCTTCCAGGGACTTGTCGAAGGCACCCTCCTGGCGGCGGAACAGGTCGTGTGTCTTGCCGATGCCGTCGAGACTGATGCCGACGTAGTCGTATCCGATGGCGCCGATGTCATCGATGTTGTCATCCGTGATCAGCGTGCCGTTGGTCGACAGGCCCACGTAGAAACCCATGTCCTTGGCGCGCTGCGAGATCTCGAAGATGTCGGGACGCAACAGCGGCTCTCCCCCGGACAGAAGCAGCACCGGCACCCGGAACGCCTTGAGGTCATCCATGACGTCGAACACCTGCCCGGTCGAAAGTTCGCCCGGAAAGTCGGTGTCGGCGGACAGCGAATAGCAGTGCTTGCAGTTGAGATTGCAGCGCCGAATGAGGTTCCAGATGACGACGGGACCGGGCGGGTTGCGCCGAGGGCCGGCCGGAGTCGGCTCGACGAGTTCGCGCATGAATTGGCTGACCCTGAACATTTCCCGCTCCCGTCTATCCGACCAGCCTGAGGCCGGTCTTCTTAAGGATCTTCGTACTATAAAGGATTTGATGGGCCTTGGCCCGCGAACCCAACACGTCGGCGACGCGGGCCGCCTTGTCCTCGACCTCGCTCCGTTCGCGACCGTGGACCATGGCGAACAGATTGTAGGGCCAGCTCGGCAGATGGCGCGGACGCAGGTAGCAATGGGAGACGAAATCGAGCCCACCGATTTCGCGGCCCGCTTCGACAGCGTCTTCATCGGCCACATCCCAGACGGTCATGCCGTTGGCCTTGTAGCCGAGCCGGTAGTGGTTGGGCACGGCGCCGATGCGGCGGATGACGCCCGTTTCCAGCATACGCCTCATACGCGTCATGACGTCTTCAGGCTCCAGGCCGAGGCGTTCGGCGATGACGTGATAGGGCCGAATGTCGAAGGGCAATCCCTCCTGGGTTGCGGCGACGATCCGACGGTCGGTCTCGTCAAGGATGTCGGGGCGCACACTTCCGTCAGGCATCGAATCTCAACCCTATGAAAAATTCTTCCTCACGCGGCATGTTGAGAACGGTGATGCCCGTCTCGGCTTCGATCTCGGCAATCACGTCCGCGATACGTTCCGGCGTCTCGGTGGCCAGAACGAACCACATGTTGAGCGCGTGGTCGCGGGCGTAGTTATGGGCCACTTCGTCGTGGGCATTGACCAGTTCGTTCACGTCCTCGTAACGATCCTCGGGTACGGCCATTGCGGCCAACGTCAGGCCGCCGCCCATACGTTCGGCATGAAAGAGCGGGCCGAACCGGCTCAAGACGCCCTCCTCCCGAAGCGCGCGCATGCGGTTGATCAGTTCGGCTTCCGACAGGTCGAGGCGCTCGGCGAGTTCGGCGAACGGCCGCTCCGACACGGGAAAGCCGCCTTGCGTCTCGTTTATGATGAGCCGATCCACGTCGTCCATCAGGCGGCTCCCGGAACCGCGGCGGTGCCGGCGGCTCGGTGGGCCGGCACGTAATGGGCGCCGCATTGCTTGTAGCGGTTGCGGCTGAACAGGATCGCCTTGTCGTACTGGGCCATGCCGAGGTCACGGCAGATCTGGTCGATCTGTGACATCACCGTTTCGCGGTCCTTGCCGTGAATCATGTTGTAGAGGTTGTAAGGCCATTCGCGATGACGCAGACGCTCGTAGCAGAGCGTCACGAATGGTAATTGCGCCAACTTCGGGCCGACCTCGGCAACCTGGTCATCGGGGACGTTCCAAGCGACCATGGCATTGGCCCGGTAACCCAGTTCACGGTGCCGGACGATGACCCCGAAACGCTTGATGACGCCGCTGTCGATCATCGCCCGCAGACGCTCGATAACCTCTTCTTCGGCAAGTCCGATGCGCTGACCCACAGCCAGGTAAGGCCGATCGACCAACGGCAGGCCGTCGGCGATTTCACGGAGCAGCTCCTGGTCGGACGCGTCGATCCTCATTTCAGATCGAACCCCAAATCGATGTGGAAAGGCGTCAACAGGCGCAGGTCCATGACTTCGAGGCCGGTCGCCTCGGAAATGGCATCGAGAACACCGGTTAGCGCCGACTCGTCCGGTGCCGTCACCACGAACCACAGGTTGACGTCGTGTTCGCGCTCGTAGTTGTGGTTCACCTCCGGAAAGGCCGTAACGATGTCGGCCACCTCGGCGAGCCGGGTATCCGGCACACGAATGGCGGCGAGCGTGCTGGCGCCGACCGTTCCCGGCCGCACTGCGGCACCGACCCGGCTAATGGAGCCCGATGCCATAAGGCCTTTAAGCCGGTCGATGATATCCTGCTCGTCGAGCCCAAGCGCCTGTCCCATCACGGCAAAAGGCCTTGGTTCCAACGGAAAGTCCCGTTGAAAATCATTGAGCAGACGGTGCTCCAAGGAACCTGGCGTCACGGTCAGAGTCCTATTCTGTTGGCCCGGGCCGTCAGAAAGATACCGCTCGGTTTGTCGGCCGGCAATTCCGCGAGGCGCTCGAAGGTCCGGGTGTCGTAGACGTCGACCCGATTGGCATCGCGCACGGACACCCATACCTGTTCGCCGCGCGGCGTGAATTCTAGATGCAGGATGGCCTTACCCGACTTGAACTCGTGGACGATCTTCATGGACGGCACATCGATGACCTGAACCGTGTCGTTCTTCGGATGTGCGAAATTGACCCAGACCTGGCGACCGTCGGGCCGTGCCACGGCGAAAACGGGTTGGCCGTGAACGGGGATACGCCCCACTTCCTGCCAACTCTCGGGGTCAACAACCAGCAGCTCATGGCGGCCGATGGCCGGCAGGAAGATCTTATCGCCGGCTCGCGCCCACCCTTCCAGGTGCGGCATTTTGTAGACCGGCAGTTTCTTTTCGCCGCGGCCGTATCCTGACAAGATGCGCCGCGGCCCCTTGTCGACCTGCCACAAATCCAAGAGCGTCATACCGTCTTCGCCGAAAAGGCCGGCGATATAGTAACGGCCGTCGTCGGTGACGAGCGCGTCGTAGGGCAATTCGCCGACATCGGTGAACTTTGTGATCGCTGGATTGGCACGGTCGGTGAAGTCGGCAATCCAGGTCTCGCCGGCATCGTAGAGGCTGAATACAAACTGCTGTCCCGGCGCATCGACGAGGCCGATGACCTTGGAGAGTTCGCCATCTTCACCTTTGGCTGGAATGTCGGCGACCAATTCGAGGGTATTGCTGTCGAACACCTTGACGCCGCCCGGCTTGTAGTTGGACACGGCGACCAGGGAACCGTCCTGGGAAATGGCACCGCCGATACTGTTGCCCGACTGGATGACCCGATTGACGATCTTGCCGGTGAGCATGTCGATCTTAGTCAAGCCGCCGTCGCGGCCGAACACGTAGGCGTAGCGCTGGTCCCGGGAATAGACCACCGACGCGTGGCTGAGATCGCCCAAACCGTCGACGGTCATCAGGGACGTGCGCGTCGACGTCTCGATGATCTGGACCTTACCGACGGCGCGCTCAATGATAACACCGAGATCGCCGGTACCTCGGAGCCGCGGCCCATCGGCGTCGGCAGCCCTTGAGGCAACAAACCCGAAAACGATGATGGCCGTGACCAGGAAGGCCTTAAGCCACCAGTTCATTGCGAGGTTCATTCGGGCAACCCTTCCTTCAGTTGCTTGACGATCCACACCACCTCCTGACGCGTCACCAGCGGCTGCCAGGGCGGCATTGGTGTGCCTTCGAACCCGTGCAGGATGGAATCGGCCAATACCTCGTCATCCTTACCTTCGAGGACTTCGGGAAGCAACGGGGGGCCGAGGCCACCCTTCATGGTCAACCCGTGGCAGGAGCCACAGTCCTGCTTAACCAGGTTCAAGAGATCGGTACGCCGTTCCTGGCTCAAACCGTCGGCGAGAGCGTTTCCGGTCATCAGGAGAAGCGTGGCCAGCAGGGCCAGGCTACGCATGGCGGAGTCCTTCTCTCCGCTCTATGCGTTCGACACGGCCGTCATCGCTGCCCAGAAGATCAGCCAATTCGACGACCTGGCCGATGATAAACAGTACGGGGCCATCGAAATCAGCACTGGCGACATCGCCGGCGACTTCGCCAAGCGTAGAAATGACGTGTGCCTGATCGTCCCGAGTCCCATTGCAGATGGCTGCCGCCGGGGTATTCGGTGCCATACCGTTGGCAATGAGCTTGACCGCGATCTGCGGGATGTGAGCCTTGCTCATATAAAGGACAAGTGTCGTCGCCGGATCAGCCATTCCCTTCCAATCGAGCACGAGCTCGCTTTCCGCGCAACAATGCCCGGTGACGAAACGGACGCTGTTGGCGACGCCCCGATGGGTCAACGGCACGCCGATCGAAGACGCACAACCGGTTGCCGAAGTGACGCCGGGCACGACTTCGAATTCAATACCGTGTTCCACAAGATAGGCAGCCTCTTCACTACCCCGGCCGAACATGAACGGGTCGCCGCCCTTCAGGCGCACGACCTGGCGGCCGTCTCCGGCAAGGCGGACGAGCAGTTCATTGATCTCATTCTGGGGTACCGGATGGAGCTGCGGCTGCTTACCGACATTGATCTTGGCAACACCCGTCGGAATCATGGCGAGGATTTCGTCCGAGACCAAACGGTCGTAGACGACGACGTCGGCGTCCTCGATGGCCCGCAGGGCCTTGAGCGTCAACAGATCCGGATCTCCCGGTCCCGCTCCGACGAGCCAGACTGTCCCTGATTCACGCATGATCTTGAGCCTTCACCCGAGTATGCCTTCGACGGTCGATCTTCCATTATCACGGTGGGCGAACGAAAGAATTGATCTCGGTTAAGTATTTCGACCGAAAACCGGTGCCGAGGGCTGCTTGGAAGGCGCTCGCCGACCGGCCGGACCCATTTGGGCAATCGCATCACCGATGGGACCCGTCACGGTTCGCCCTCGCCAAGATACAACAGTTCAATATCCCGCCGGTATCGATCGTCGGTAAAGACCTTAAC